>Ga0315332_10000599_pt1 | contig 17097 bp, 14 predicted proteins | sample M110034915metaG_FD_203455 | JGI IMG/M metagenome (GOLD analysis project Ga0315332, IMG submission 203455) | Ammonia-oxidizing marine archaeal communities from Monterey Bay, California, United States - M1 100m 34915 | ecosystem: Environmental > Aquatic > Marine > Intertidal zone | place: USA...
TGTAAGAAAACCTTCCAAGTTAGGAATGACTCCAAAAACACCTATAGAGCCCGTTACTGTATTTGCTTGCGCATATATTTTATCAGCAGCACAAGAAATGTAATATCCTCCGGATGCAGCATAATCTCCCATTGATACAATAATTGGCTTATCGGTTTCTTCCAATAGTTTCACTTCGCGCCAAATTACATCGGACGCCAGTGCGCTTCCTCCAGGAGAATTCACTCTGAAAACGACTGCTTTTACACTGTCGTTTAATCTCGCTGCCCTTAAAGCTTTGGATACTCCTTCAGACCCAATTGTTTCTAAATCTCCTTCACCACTTCCGATTGATCCTGTGGCATAAACTACTGCGATATTTCCATTCTGATTGCCGTTTTCTCTTTCTTTAAAAAGTATTTTTTTAGCGTATTTATTAAATTCCAGAATGTTCATATCGTCTATTGATTCTACGCCCATTTTCACTTTGAGTAAATCGATTATTTCGTCTTTGTATTTCTCACCATCTATCATTTTGTATTGGATGGCATCTGCAGCACTCGTTACAAGCACACTGTCTGCAATCATATCTAAGTCGGCAAGACTTATCCCTCTTTCGTGCTCAATTCCCTTCTTTAAGTGCTGCCACATCGATCCAAGCAATGTTTCCATTTGTGCGCGATTAGCATCGCTCATGTGGTCAGATAAGAAAGGTTCAACGGCACTCTTGAATTTGTTGTTACTTCCACGAATTACCTGCATATCAACACCCCATTTATCCAGCATGGGTTTAAAAAACATTAATTCTGCTCCTAAACCTCTAAAATCCATCATGCCTTCTGGATAAATGTACATTTCATCCGCAACAGAAGCCAGATAATAATTGCTTTGGAAATAAGCTTCACTATAGGCGACAATGAATTTATTTGATTTTTTAAAATCAATTAATGCTTGCCTGATTTCTTCTAAAGTTGAAATCCCTACTGCAAAACCAGAAAGATCTAAATAAATTCCTTTGATATTCTCATCCTCTTTTGCCGCTTTTAATCCAGCTCTAATTGCATCAATGCCCAATAGGTTATCAACCTGTAAATTCGAAGGGTTGAAGCTAGTATGCGTACGTTCAGAAATCATTGAATTCAAGTTCATGTGAACCAATGAATTATTTTCGACTTTATTCGTAGATGATGCTGCTTGTTCGACACTAATACCATCTAACAGCGCTCCAATACTACCCACAAAAATAAATGTGACAATCATTCCGCCAATTATAAAAGCAATAACTGCAGCAATAAACGACGCCAATAATGTTCTGAAAAAAGATCTCATTTGTTAAATTTTAGTGATTTAATTAATGTAAAATTACAGATTGCTTAAAAAATATAATTGAAATATACACGAGTGGTATTTTTTGAGTACAACGGGTAAGAAATCTACTTTTGAATCTATGTGGAATAGAGTAATGATTGGGCTTGGGTCTAATTTAGGAAACAAAAAAGACAACATTATATCGGCTTGTCAATCGATTGGTCATCTCGGAGAAATGGTACAAATTTCTTCATTATATGAAACAGCCGCCTGGGGGTTCAATTCCGAAAATGTGTTTTACAATGCTTGTGTTGAAATACGAACAGAATTGGAACCTGGTGCACTTTTGGCAGAGCTTAAGAGAATTGAAGATAATCTGGGTAGAGAGCGTTCAACAGCTGGTTATGCGGATCGAAAGATCGATTTAGATATTCTGTTTTTTGATAATCTTATTGTAGAGACTTCTGAATTGGTGATTCCTCACCCTAGGATGGCTGAACGAAAGTTCACATTATTCCCTTTAAATGAACTGGATTCGAATTATATGCATCCTAAATTCAAAAGTACAGTGAACGAGCTATTAAATTTATGTTTAGATTCAACTCAAATTAAACGCATTGACTGAAGCGCCATTTATCGTGATTGAAGGTAATATTGGAGTTGGTAAAACAAGTCTTGCTAAGGCGCTTTCTGAAAAATGGGGGTATCGCCTTTTGTTGGAAGAGTTTGAAGAAAATCAGTTTCTCAGCCAATTTTATACGGATAAAGAAAAGTATGGTTTACAAACCGAATTGCGATTTATGCTGGATCGATTCAAGCAATTAAAATCAGCATTAGACAATAACGAGCCAATAATAGCAGACTATTTTATTGAAAAGTCATTAATCTTCGCAGAAAATACGCTTTCCAAAAGTGATTTAACACTTTTTAAAGAATTGTATCAAATTTTGTTTCAAAAATTAAAAAAACCGGATTTGTATGTTTACTTAAGTGCTGACGTGAATCGATTGCAATCGAATATTAAAAGAAGAAATCGAAGAATGGAAACAAAAATATCGAGTGAATACCTGGAAAAGATTAATAAGGGCTATTTGAAGTATGTTTCTGCGCATAAAGAGCTCAAATACATGATTTTAGATGTTTCAAAGCTCGATTTCATGAAGCATTCTGAGCATTTAGCAGAAATCGATAGCCTTATTCAAAAAAATAGAACCAGAAATTAGGTAGTCAGATAACCTTTTTAACTGTTGTCAGAGTTAAAAACTTTGGTTATTATTGCACCACTTATTGAATACTTTAAAAACTAGTAATGAAAAGAAGAAACCTGAAAGTTGTTGCAATAGCATCAATAGTAGGTAGTTTTGCTGCGTCGTGTACACTACTAAAAGATCTTGAATACACGGTAACTCCGAACCCTATTGAACAGCACGGAGATACGTGCACCTTAAAGATTAACGGGAAATTTATTGAAAAAGGATTGAATGCGAAAGCCATAGTTGAGGTAACTCCAGTGCTGGTTAATTCAGATGGTACGGAACGATCTTTCAAAACAGAAATTTTCAAAGGCGAGAAAGCTGCTGGAAATGGAATAGTTGTACCTAAAGCTGGTAAGTCTTTTACTTACAACAGTGAAGTTGGGTGCGAATGTGGTGAGTTTTCAGAGTCTGTATTGAAAGTGAAATTGTTGCCGAAAAAGGGAACGAAAGTAATGGATGAAATTCTTACCGACAAGATAGCAGACGGCGTTATTCATACGCCTTGTCTATTAATGAGTGATGACAAAGTGGTTTTTGCAAAAGACAATTTTGTTCGAGTTACGCAACATACAACAGAGGTAACATTCAATTATTTAAAAGGAAACGCAACGGTTAGAAGTGGCGAACTGAAAGACCAGGATGTCTTGGATTTTAAAAATTGGGTTACAGGTGCGATCGCTAATCCAAAAATTGTAATGAAGCAATTCGGAGTAATGGCATATGCATCTCCAGAAGGTGAAATAGAAAAGAACGATAATTTAGCTTCAGACCGAGCGAACAGCGCCAAAGGTGCCATGGTTAAAATGATGAAACAAGTGGGTGTTGAGGCAGGTACGCAAGACGGTTTTTACAACTTGATGCCTAAAGGTGAAGATTGGTCAGGACTTAAAGAATTAATCGGTGCTTCAGATCATCCGGATAAAAACATTATTATTTCCGTTGCGGAAATGAATGGTGATGACGCGAAGAGAGAAGCGGAGATTAAAACATTGGCTCATACATACAAGTTTTTAGAAGATGATATTTTTCCAAAACTAAGAAGGTCTCAAATGACGTTAAGTTATGATTTGAATGGTTTAACGGATGAAGAATTACTTCAGTGGTCACAATCTAAACCAGATTCAATGGCCTTAGAAGAAATATTGTTTACTGCTAATAACTTAGTAGAGGATTTGAATGAGAAATTGAGACTGTTTCAAGTAGCAGAAAAGGTTTATTCAAACGATTGGAGAGCAATTAATAACGTTGGATACATCTACATGTTGCAAAACAAGATGGACGATGCATCAGCACAGTTTGAAAAAGCGGCTGAACTTGATTCAGATCCTATTGTTAAAAATAATTTGGGCGTAATTGCAAGATTGAATGGAAACATTGCCAAAGCAGAAGAACTCTTTAATGAAGGTCTTTCAGCAGGACCAGAAGCGAAATACAATCTTGGTTTGGTTCAGATTAAGAAAGGCGAATACGCTTCAGCTATTGACAATATGGGTTCTTATAACACATTCAATGCTGGTTTAGCTAAATATCTAAATGGAGATACTGATGGTGCTGTTGCAGCAGTTGATGGTTCTTCAGAGGCTTCAACGGCAATGGGACATTATTTGAAAGCAGTTGTTGGTGCAAGAACTGGGAACAAAGAGATGATGACTAGCAATTTGAAAGATGCGATAGCCAAAGATGCTCAGTGTAAAGCAAAAGCATCAAAAGACAGAGAATTCATGAAATATTTTGAAGACGCTGATTTTAAAGCGATGGTTCAATAATTAAGTAACGAAATTTTATTCTAAAGCCTTTCGATTCTTCGAAAGGCTTTTTTTTGGTTTTAGATTTTCTATAGAGCACATTAGTAGAGAGTAGATTTAGTAATTGGATTATGATCGGGCTTTTTTATATAGTGTCTATTTGATAACATCGATACAATTGCCAACTACATTAGTAATGTTACTCATTGATTGCAGAGATAAGGATCTGTGATAAGCTTAAAAAGTAATCGAAAGAGATCGTTCAAGTTGAATCTTTTCAGCTGCTATATAAACTGTCAAATAAAGGATTCCATATACGTCTCTCTGAATAGCAGTATAATATTATCAATAGCCCAATATGTTTAACGAAGGTAGAAATTGATAACGCAATAGTAGGATTCAGTAAAAGAGTGGTATTAGAAAGAAGCTTTAATTTTGCGACTTCCACCTCGATACCTTCCTCGGGTAGTTGCCCGTGGACGGTAATAAACCCCTAAAACAGCGTACATGTATCCATCTCGATCAGTGGGATCTCCACGTTGCATACCCGCTTTTGTAGGGTCATAAACATAATTGCCGTCCGTGTAGGTAGGGATAAGATTCAAGGTAGGATTTGCAAAATAGGCTGCTTCTCCTCCAGTGGCATTAGCAATTGCATCATTATCATAATAGACAGTACTCACATCATCTATGTAATCGGTAAACGTAAAGCGGTGAGACAATTCTAATTTAATTCCCCATTCTCGGGACAAACCGTACCGAAAACCAATTCCTACTGGAACAATCATCCCGTATTGTTTGTAGGGTTCTGGGCCATCCGGCAAGCCTTGACCTTCCGTATTCAATGGAGCTAAGTCAATCCATACTCCTGGAGCATTTGGTCTTTCTGCTTGCGGGTTGAAATAGAACCCACCTAGACCAAAAAAGGTATAAAAACCAATATTTAATTTTTTAAGCCCTAGTTTTTTACCCAAATTACTTTTCAGGTTATACAGGTTCCCGTATTTCTCTTTGATAATGTGAAATTCTATCGTTGTAGTAAAATCGTAAATATTAGCCCTGAAATGTAAATTTCTATTTTGCCTAAAAACTTCAGTTGTGGTATTGTCGTTACCAGCTACCCGCTGAATGCCACCTTGAAACCTTAGTCCGGCTCTTTCACCTAAGTACAGCATATAACTCATGCCTCCCGCAAATTTTGTCTGATTAAATTCTAAATCCCAAATAAAATCAGAACCAATCATATCTCGACCACCCAGCTCTCCAAGGAAATTAGATGCCCCGAAATAAGCGGTGTACTCGTGTTTTTGAGATTTCCACATTCTGCTGCTATAGAATCCTTGTGCACAGAATTCTTGTGCGCAGAAAGCGATTAGGAAAGCGGCTATTACAAGTGGTTTGAACATCAGTATTGATAAGCTCTTTTAACGCGAGTATCCAAAAATAGGAAATTCAAACGAATTACCATCGTTTTTATGTTTTAAAGGATGTTGCGCCTTATAGAGTTAAACACCTAAGTGAGTCCATAGTTACAAATAACATTGCTGAAAATCTTAAAATGCGCGCAACTGATTAGAGATTTCACTTAGAATTATCCCTGCACAAACAGAAACATTTAACGAATGTTTAGTTCCGAATTGTACTATTTCTAAGCAAAAATCTGATGCATCAATCACTTGCTGCTCTACACCTTCAACTTCATTCCCAAATACGAGTGCTAACTTCACGTCTTTAGTTAATCGTAAACTGCTTAGCTTTTGGGTATTTTTTGTTTGTTCAATAGCAGCGATGGTATACTGCTCTTTTTTTAGCATAGAAATTGCTTCGGATGTTGTTCCATAGTACTTCCAATCTACGCTTTGAGTGGCGCCGATGGCCGTTTTTGTAATTTCTCTATGTGGAGGCTTCGCAGTAATACCACATAAATAAATGGCTTCAATTCCAAAACAATCAGCCGTTCTGAATATCGAACCAACATTACTTAAACTTCGAATATTATCCAGTACAACGATTACCGGTATTTTTTCTGCCTGCTTATAACCATCAATGGATAGTCGGTTTAGTTCATGAAGTTTAAGTTTTCTGTTCATAACTTGATTTGCGGTGTGCATAAATTGCCAAAATCTTGATTGTATAGCGTTGTACCTTTAGGTTTCATTAGACGAAGTTATACTATTGGCTGCAAAAACGAAATCAAAAAGTGCTTCGAAGGAAACCCCTTTGATGGCCCAGTACAATCAAATCAAGAGAAAGCACCCAGATGCCTTACTCTTGTTTCGCGTTGGAGATTTTTACGAAACTTTTGGTAAAGATGCCATTAAGGCATCAAAAATATTAGGAATTGTGCTCACGGCAAGAAACAATGGGGGTTCTAAAATTGAACTCGCTGGATTTCCCCATCATTCTATGGATACCTATTTGCCAAAATTAGTTCGTGCTGGTCAACGCGTTGCTATTTGTGATCAGCTCGAAGATCCAAAGCTTACTAAAAAAATAGTTAAGCGGGGTGTTACAGAATTGGTAACACCAGGTGTATCCTTTAACGACCAGGTACTGGAACAAAAAAGCAACAACTTTTTAGCCGCGATTCATTTTGATGGTGCTGGTGGAGGAGTTTCATTTTTAGATGTATCAACAGGAGAGTTTTTGCTGGCTGAGGGAAGCTTAGAATACATCGATAAACTCATGCAGGGTTTTCAGCCGAAGGAAGTACTCTACGAAAAGCACAAAGACCAATTATTTACGACCCACTTTGGTAATAAACATTATTCTTATCGGCTTGATGATTGGGTCTTTTCAGAAGATTATGGCAGGGAGTCTCTTCAACAACATTTTGGTACGAACTCACTAAAAGGATTTGGCGTTGCAGATTTATCAAAAGGCTTGGTTGCAGCCGGGGCCATTTTGCAGTATTTATCCCAAACGGAGCATAAACGATTAGATCACATTACAAATATCTCCAGAATTGAAGAAGAAAAGTATGTTTGGCTTGATCGATTCACTGTACGGAATTTGGAGCTTTTGTACAGCGCCAATCAGGATGCTAAAACCTTGATTGAAGTTTTGGATGAAACCATTTCGCCGATGGGCGGAAGATTACTGAAGCGATGGCTACTATTGCCTCTTAAAAATAAAAAGGCGATAGAAGAAAGATTGCATGTGGTAGAATCTTTTTTGAATAACAGCAACGAAAGAACTCAGCTCTGCGGGGAGATCGCAAAGATTGGTGATTTAGAACGGTTAATTTCCAAAGTAGCTGCTGGAAGAGTAAATCCGCGTGAAGTAAATCAGCTCAGAAGAGCACTTAAAGCTATAGAGCCCATTTCAAATTCCTGCAAGACCTCTAAAATAACCGCAGTTAAAAAGTTGGGCAATCAGTTGAATCTTTGTGAATCCATAAAAAACAAAATAGCCAAAGAGCTCAATGACGATGCGCCCGTTTTATTGTCTAAGGGCGGTACGATTTCAGATGGTGTAAATAAGGAATTGGATGAGCTAAGAGCGATTGCTTATTCTGGTAAAGATTACTTAGTTCAAATTCAGCAAAGAGAGATGCAGGCAACCGGTATATCCTCGCTTAAGATTGCCTACAACAATGTTTTCGGTTATTACCTAGAAGTTAGAAACACCTACAAAGACAAGGTTCCCGATAGCTGGATTAGAAAGCAAACACTTACACAGGCGGAGCGATATATCACCGAGGAATTAAAAGAGTACGAGTCCAAGATATTAGGTGCGGAGGAAAAAATTAATGTGCTGGAAGCTAAACTATTTCAAGAATTAGTGGAAGAACTGGCACAGTTTATTCCACCAATACAGCAAAATGCAGCAATTGTGGCTCAGCTTGATTGTTTACTTTCATTTGCAACGATTTCAGAGAAATACGGTTATGTAAAACCAAAGATAAATGAGGGTTTAGAGCTGGTAATTCATGCCGGAAGACATCCCGTAATAGAAAAGCAGCTACCTCTCGGCGAACCTTATATCGCTAACGATACTTTTTTAGATAGTAAAAGTCAGCAAATAGTGATGATTACTGGGCCAAATATGTCTGGTAAATCTGCCATTTTGCGTCAAACAGCATTGATTGTACTGATTGCTCAAATGGGTTGTTTTGTGCCGGCAAAAGCAGCAGAAATTGGGTTAGTCGATAAAATATTTACACGCGTTGGTGCATCCGACAACATTTCTTCGGGAGAATCTACCTTTATGGTAGAAATGAATGAAACGGCATCTATTTTGAATAATTTATCAGAAAGAAGTTTGATTTTATTAGATGAGATTGGTCGCGGAACAAGCACTTACGATGGTATTTCCATTGCGTGGTCGATAACGGAGTATTTGCACGAGCATAAATGTCAACCAAAGACCTTATTTGCTACCCATTACCATGAGCTCAATGAAATGTCGACTACTTTTCCGCGGATTAAAAATTTCAATGTCGCGGTTAAAGAGGCTGGTGAAAAGGTGCATTTTTTGCGTAAGCTCGTTCCAGGAGGTTCTAATCATAGTTTTGGTATCCACGTTGCTCAAATGGCTGGTATGCCCCGAAGAGTTATTAGTAGAGCAAAAGATGTTTTACAACAGCTGGAACAAACAAAAACCAATGATCAGCTAACTACTAAAGCAAAAGTCGTGGCTACTGATGCCGCAATGCAGCTCAGTTTCTTTCAGCTAGACGATCCTGTATTGGAGCAAATTCGCGACGAAATAACCCAGATTGACATCAATTCTTTAACGCCCGTAGAGGCATTAATGAAGCTGAATGAGATAAAGAATCTAACCGGAGGCTAATTTCATTTTGGTGAATCAAAAAAAACCTTATTTTTGGCATCCAATTCAGCGAGTGTAGCTCAGGGGTAGAGCATCACCTTGCCAAGGTGAGGGTCGTGAGTTCGAATCTCATCACTCGCTCAAAGTGGTTCGGGAGAGTCACTTTTTTCAATTTTGCTCGAGTGGTGGAATTGGTAGACACGCAAGACTTAAAATCTTGTGGGCATTAGCCCGTGCGGGTTCAAGTCCCGCCTCGAGTACATTTAAAAGAAAGCCCTGTAACATAAAGTTGCAGGGCTTTTTTGTGTCTTGTTGAAAGCTAAAGCTAATGTCGCAAAGTTATTTGTCCTGTTAATTTAATAGCCTCATCATCAAAACGACATTTAAGAGTGTAGTTATAGATGCCATTTTCTGCAATTGTTCCATCTTTTGTCTTTTCATCCCATATAAAATCTGGATTGTCAGTTCTAAAGATTTCAGTCCCCAACTTATCTTGTAACGTAAACGAAAAATTTTCAGGCTTACAAGTGAATGAGGCTTGTAGTTGATATTTATCAGATGGTTCTGTGATTCTCGCTTTACAAGTTTCTTGAGAATACACTATTGCAGAAAAAAGAAGTCCGAAAATAAAAAAAGAAGTTTTCATATAAATGGTTTTCCTTTAAACGACTATTTCATTCTCATTATTGTCGGCAAGCTAAAATTGAAGAAATCATTTGGTTCGACAATGCAATCATTTCGAGTACTAAGAACCCTTGTAATCTTTTTGATTATGAGGGTTTTTTAGTTTGTTAACTGCATATTTAGACAACATATTGACATTTTAGCGATTGTTTAAGATTGGAATCAATTAAATTTTATCAAAATACCCAAGGTCAATTGCTTTTTTATATTTTTGAATTGTCTTTCGAAGTGATTTGATTGACATTGTTGCAAAACAAGCCGATGAGAAGGCTTCCACCTCTCAAAAGCATTAATCCTGTTCTCTTAGGAGAATGGGATTTTTTTGTACATTTTTCCTTCCAATATTAATAAATGAGAAAAGGAATCATATTTCTATTGCTTCATTAAAATTTTGGAAATGAGCGCCTATGGATGTCGGCACGGAGCTCCTTTCATGAAAATGGGGATTGACCAGATCTTTGTTTTTATCGACTTAGAAGAGGGTTGGCCATTCTGTGTTATATGACCAATCGATTAAATGCTTTGACCAATAGACACATACGTGTTTCATAAATCGAAACGGTATTAGTACCTTTCATATAGCATAAAACCACAGAGCCATGAAGAAACTGACGCTACTATTATTTATCTTAATGACAGTGCCTGCATTTGCACAAACAACAGCCATTCCGGATGCCAATTTTGAACAGGCCCTGATTGACCTGGGACATGATACGGGTGCGCTTGATGGCAGTGTCCTGACTGCGAACATCAGTGGTTTATTCTATTTGAATGTTGGTGGTAAATCAATAAGTGACCTAACAGGAATTCAAGATTTTACTGCTTTATATAATTTGGAGTGTTATAACAATCAATTAACAAATATTGATCTTACACAGAATTCTGATTTATGGTATCTGAATATTAATAACAATCAATTAACAAGTTTAGATCTTACACAGAATATTGCTTTATTGTCTTTGATGTGTGATGAAAATCAATTAACAAGTTTAGATCTTACGCAGAATACGGCATTGGACTTGATTGGTTGTTATAATAATCAATTAACAAGCTTAGATCTAACGCAGAATATTGCTTTATTGCATTTGGATTGTAGTTACAATCAATTAAGCTGTCTTAATGTTAAAAATGGAAATAATTCAAGTATAAGTTTGTTCTCCTCCAACAACAATTTCAGCCTATCTTGTATAGAAGTTGATGATGTGGCTTGGTCTACTGCTAATTGGACAGATATAGACGCAGGAGTAACTTTCAGTACCAATTGCAGCAATGCTTGTTCTGGCATTCCTACAACGACAGAAGAATACTCCAATCAACCCAGAAAATTAATCCGCATCCTTGACTTATTAGGCAGAGAAACTAATTTTAAACCCAACACACCACTCATTTATCAGTACGATGATGGAAGTGTGGAGAAGGTGATTAGGGAGTATTAATTGCAATAATTCGAAGAAACCTTCTGCTTCGGTACTTCCGTATTGCTGTTCGGTAAACAGAGAAAACATTCCATTAGTCGAAAATTTCAGTAAAAAAGCGGTATTAACAGCAACTAACTTTGGCTTGTGCGTATAATAATTCCAGCCTAAAATGATCTTCTTATTACTGCAAAGAATAACAAATGAAGCTTGCGGCTTTTTTGATAGCAGTATTGGGCATATTAAATATGTCAGCTCAAACCTTTGAGGCATTTCAGCGCGAGCTAATCAATCACAATCAAGCTGAACCCGCTTTAGAAGTTGATTTTTGTAAATGGCACATTACCGCCAGTCATGTTATCTGGGAGGCAGGAGACGGGCACAGTGTTGATATTCACCAAGTAACCGATTACCTGGATACCAAACAGGTTTACAAAATGAACACCTATGGACAGGAGTATCTGTTGGAAATAAATAAGGACATAAAGTCGGACAGGTATTTTCTTAAATATACGCCCAAACAAGATACTTCCTGGCAGGCCATTTATCATTGTGTAAAGCGTCCCTAGTTTGTCAAATCGGTATTTAACTCTATTTCCCTATTTGTTTGTATCTGCAGACAACTCTTAATTCATTCAATTTTTAACGTTTTAATTAATCCATTTCCTTAGAACAATAAGGAACGATTATTGTTATCACAGTATTGCACCCCGCAAGAAGTAAACTTTAACTATATTTACACCTTCTAAAAAATGAGTGAATTGAAAGACATAGTGGCGATGGGAGAAGATCATGTTGGTTCTTCCGCAGAAACTCCCTTAAGAGAAAACGCATTTGAATTATCTGACAATGAAAAAATAGAGCGAATTGAAAAGCATTTTAAAGAAATTATGGTTACGCTTGGGTTAGACCTAAACGACGACAGTCTGTCAGGAACACCAAGAAGAGTAGCAAAAATGTATGTGGAAGAAATATTTGCTGGTTTAAACCCAAAGAATAGTCCATCTATTTCGCTTTTTAAAAATGCGTACAAGTACGATGAAATGTTGATTGAAAAGGACATCGAAGTGTATTCTACTTGTGAGCATCATTTTGCACCCATAATTGGTAAGGCGCATGTGGCTTATTATGCCAAAGATAATGTGATCGGCTTGTCTAAGATCAACAGAATTGTTAGACATTTTGCCAAAAGGCCAAGTGTTCAAGAACGCCTTACGGTGCAAATCGTTGAAGAACTGAAACAAGTGTTGGGCACACCAGATGTGGCTTGCATTGTAGAGGCAAAACACCTGTGTGTTAATTCAAGAGGAGTGGGAGACACCCATAGCTCAACAATAACGAGTCAATTCAGTGGAAAATTTAATGACCATGCGGTGAAAATGGAATTGTTGGAGCAAATTGGCCTAGATTCTAAAATCGACATTTAATACGATGACGAAATTCGAAGACAATAACGTTTTCATTTACAACACTCTAAAAGCAAAAAAGGAAGAATTTCACCCTGTCAATAGCCCGAATGTGGGGCTGTATGTTTGTGGTCCTACAGTTTACAGCAATGTTCATCTCGGAAATTGCAGAACATTTCTGACCTTCGATATGGTGTACAGGTACTTGAGCCATTTGGGATATAAGGTTCGTTATGTTAGAAACATTACCGATGCGGGGCATCTAGAAAACGATGCAGATGAAGGAGAGGATAAAATTGCGAAGAAAGCGCGTATTGAGCAGCTTGAACCGATGGAGATTGTGCAAAGATATACAGTCGATTTCCATAACGTAATGAAAAAATTTAATGCCTGTGTACCGTCTATCGAGCCGACAGCCACCGGTCACATTCTCGAGCAAATAGAGATGATTCAGACGATTCTGGATAAAGGTTTGGCTTATGAAGTAAATGGGTCTGTGTATTTTGATGTAAAAAAATATGCAGAGACTAATGATTATGGCGAATTGTCTGGTCGGAAAATAGAAGAGCTAAGAGAAGGCTCTCGAGAACTGGATGGTCAGTCAGAGAAGAGAGATGCAATCGACTTTGCTCTTTGGAAAAAAGCATCAGAAAATCACATCATGAGGTGGTCATCACCTTGGAGTGTTGGGTTTCCTGGATGGCATTTAGAATGTTCGGTAATGAGCTCGAAATATTTGGGAAGCCAGTTTGATATTCATGGAGGAGGTATGGATCTAAAATTTCCACATCACGAATGTGAAATAGCACAAGGTCAAGCTTCACATGGTGTTAAACCAGTCAATTATTGGATGCATGGAAACATGCTCACATTAAACGGCAAACGAATGAGCAAATCTACCGGAAACACATTGCTTCCTCACGAGCTTTTTTCAGGTGAGAATGAGCTCCTTGATAAGGCCTATTCCCCCATGGTTGTTCGGTTTTTCATGATGCAGGCGCACTACAGAAGCACATTAGATTTTTCAAGTGAGGCATTGTCTGCCTCCGAGAAAGGATTCCAAAAATTAATGACAGCTTTGAAAACATTGGGACAACTGAAATATAAAAAAACGGAAGTAGATCCCACTTTGAACCAAGAAATAGAAGCACTTTGTGCCCAATGTTATCAATTTATGGGTGATGATTTTAATACACCCAGAACCATTGCAACCCTTTTTGATTTAGTTGGCAAGATTAATGCTTTCGAAAAAGAAGGAGAAATCTCAAAAATAGCTGAAGAGACCAACGACTTATTAAACAGCACGTTTTCTGGTATGGTCGTGGATGTTCTAGGGTTAAATGTAGAAGAAACTGGAAATGAAGGTCTTTTAGACGAAACATTACAAATGCTTGTAAATATTAGACAAGAGGCAAAGCAGCATAAAAACTTTGCGCTTTCAGATAAAATACGAGATGAATTAAGTGCCGCAGGTGTACAATTAAAAGACAGCCGAGACGGTACAACTGAATATATAATAAATTAAAAGGATGAAGAAAACAACAAAATATCTGTTGCTATGTAGCCTGGTAATTATGGGCAGTAGCAGCTTTGCACAAGAAGAAGCTCCAATTACAAATAAGAAGGGGAGCGAATATCAATTTGAAATTATTGCGGATAACGATGCTACAGGTGTTCAAAACCAAAACAGAACCGGTACATGCTGGAGTTTCTCATCACTGTCGTTTTTTGAATCGGAATTGCTTCGAATGAAAAAAGGCAAGCACAACTTATCTGAAATGTTTATCGTTCGGAACGCGTACATTGGCAAAGCAGAAAATTATTTAAGAATGTATGGAACATTTAATTTTGGTCAAGGTGGCGCATTTCATGATATTCCATGGGTAATTGAGCGTTATGGAATTGTTCCAGAAGAAGTATACAAAGGATTAGAATACGGATCTGAAACACATAGTCACGAAGAGATGGAACAAATGATGAAAGCGATGGTTGGTGTTCTTGCTAAGAAGCCTCAGGGTGGAAAGCTTTCAGGAAACTGGAAGAAAGCAATTTCTGGAGTAGTTGATGCTTACTTAGGAGATTTACCCGACGAAAACATGGAAGAGTTTAAGTTCTCTTATGAGGGTAAAGAATACACTCCAATGAGTTTTTCTCAGTCGCTGGGCTGGAGCATGGATGATTACGTGTCTTTAACGTCTTATACGCATCATCCTTTTTACTCTCAATTTGCATTAGAGGTGCAAGATAATTGGGCCATGCGAACCGGTTACAACCTGCCAATAGATGAATTAATGCAGGTAATGGAAGAATCTGTGGAAAATGGATATACGTTCGCCTGGGGTGCAGACGTTTCCGAAAAAGGATTTTCCTTTAGAGATGCCTTAGCTATTTTGCCGGAAGATGAGTCAACAATTAAAGCAAAAGGAAAAGACGACAAATATTTTAACTCTGCCGGTGCAGAGAAGGTGTCTAATGCTTTTTTAACACCTGGCACAGAGCGAACGGTTTCGCAAAAGGAAAGACAAGAAGCATTTGATTCACAAGAAACAACAGATGATCACGGCATGCACATTACAGGTACCATGAAAGATCAAAATGGAACGAAGTATTTTATTGTTAAGAATTCTTGGGGTACAAAGCACAACGAATGTGATGGTTACTTTTATGCTTCATTCCCTTATGCGAGGTACAAAACAATGAATATTTTAATTCACAAGGATGGAATTCCAAAAGACATCAAAAAGAAATTAGGAATTAAGTAAGAAATCAACATTTAAATAACCCTGTTCGACCGCTGTGTTGAACGGGGTTTTTTTATGCTTAAAATCAAATATTTCTTGCTAACTTTCCGAACCCTTATGAGGAAGTTTTTAAATAAAATTTTCATTTTGCCGGTAAGAGTTTACCAATGGATTATTTCACCACTTTTTCCTGGTTCTTGTCGGCACGAGCCAACTTGTTCAAATTATGCAGTTGATGCGATTGAAGAGTGGGGCCCATTAAAAGGAATGTATCTTGGAATCAGGAGGTTGAGTAAATGCCATCCTTGGGGAACATGGGGTTCAGATCCGGTTCCAAAAAAGAACGGTAAAAAGCCAAATAAGGAAAACGTAAATCAAGAATGTTCAAATCAACTTATAAAAGCTGGATGATATGCTGAAAATCGACATGCATACACATTTAATGCCTGAGCAAATGCCACGATGGTCCGAGAAATTTGGCTACGGTGGTTTTATTCATTTAGACCACCACCGAAAAGGGTGGGCACGAATGATGCAGGACAGCAAATTTTTTAGAGAAATAAATGAGAATTGCTGGGATCCGAAAGTAAGGATAAATGAATACCTGGAATTTGACACGCAGGTACAGGTAATATGCACAATTCCTGTACTTTTTTCATATTGGGCGAAGCCAAAAGATGGTCTTCAAATATCAGAATTCCTGAATGATCATATTGCAGAAATTGTCCACAAGTATCCGAAGCAATATGTTGGGTTGGGCACAGTGCCGATGCAAGATGCAGAATTGGCAATAAAAGAATTACATCGTATCAAAGAAATGGGTTTGGTTGGTATCCAAATCGGATCCAACATCAATAATAAAAACTTAAACGAAGACGAGTTTTTTCCAATTTTTGAAGCGTGTTCTAAATTAGGTTTGGCCGTGATGGTTCATCCTTGGAACATGATGGGTAAAAAACACATGGAGCAGTACTGGTTGCCCTGGCTTGTCGGTATGCCTGCAGAAACATCCCGAGCAATGTGTTCTATGATTTTTGGAGGAGTTTTAGAAAAGCTTCCGGGATTAAGATTAAACTTTGTTCATTCGGGAGGCTCCTTTTTACCAACCATAGGAAGAGTGGAACATGGGTTTAATTGCAGACCGGATTTAGTAGCAGTTGATAACCCGATTAATCCAAGAGAATATTTAGGTAAATTTTGGGTGGATTGTATTACGCATGATCCGCTGATGCTGGAGTACATTTTAAAAGTGCAAGGTTCAAAAAGGATTACGCTAGGTAGTGATTACCCTTTTCCGCTGGGTGATCTCGAAATCGGGAAGTTCATTACGGAAATGAATTTAGACGAATCTGTCGTTGAAGACATTTTCTGCAATTCAACCTTGGAGTGGCTCAATTTAACTAAGGAACAATTCTTGTAAACCATTGTTAAAAATTAAATATGTTTAAATTTGTTATAACACTCGTTTTAATTGCAGTTGTAGGCAGTATAAGTGCTCAAAGACCACCAGAAAATCCACCAACAATGAAGGGGCCAAACCCAGCTTACCTGGGGTACTGGCAACAACGAATTCAATATAATATGGATATCGTTGTAGATCACAAACAGCACCAGTTTTCGGGCAAGCAAATGATTCGTTATACCAACAACTCACCAGATGAGCTGCATCAAGTATTTTTTCATTTGTATTACAATGCTTTTCAACCAAACTCAATGATGGATACCCGTTCTCGTACCATTTCAGATCCTGATGGTAGAGTAACAGACAGAATTTTACACCTGGAACAGGA
>Ga0315332_10000605_pt1 | contig 17026 bp, 40 predicted proteins | sample M110034915metaG_FD_203455 | JGI IMG/M metagenome (GOLD analysis project Ga0315332, IMG submission 203455) | Ammonia-oxidizing marine archaeal communities from Monterey Bay, California, United States - M1 100m 34915 | ecosystem: Environmental > Aquatic > Marine > Intertidal zone | place: USA...
TCGTTCATCTTGGTAATATAGTACAGGGATTTCTTTAATAAGTCAAGCCTAAAGTTATTCACAGTCGAATGTGAATGTCTCGCCTTCATCGGTGGAATAAATCTCTACTGGGTTAGTTCCCCAGATGCTGTTCTTAACCGTAACAGTCTCAAGGGTTTGGCCATAGCCATCATAAGAATGCCAGTCAATGACTGTGTAATTACCCTTGAAGTCGTCGCCCTTGGAAAGGGTTAGCTTCGTCCCCTTGTCAGTGTCAAAGACTTGCCGCCCGTTGCAGGTCGGGTAGTTGTTGTGGTAGGTTGCTGTGTATGTTGTTGTGTCGTTCATCTTTTTAGTTTCTTGTGTTGTGTCTCTCACTTTCAATACGTAAAGTATACCTGAGATTCTTAAAAAAGTCAACCCCTTAAACGAGAAAGTTATTCGCGGGCTGTGAATAACTTTTAGGGTCTAGGCTTGAAACTTGGCACGGCGCGGGCAGCCCGCCGCGTGCCAAAAAGGCAAGAAGTTTTTTACTTTTCTTTGATGTCAAAGATGTAATGGTTTGCCGACTTGGCAACTGCGGTTGCAAGCTCCAAGCTCTCTGCTTGAATCTCGTAGTCATTGAACCGCCCGTAGCGGTCTTCGGTTTCAACTGTGAAGGTTTTCATTGTGTCTTTCATTTTCATTTCGTTTTCTTTCTTAACCCCAGTGGGAGGTTAGGATGATGAGTTTAATCCAAGTTAGGCCGAGGAGTAGGGTAATGAGCATTTGGGTTTGTAGTTTCATCTCTTTTTGAGTTTCTTCTGTTGTGTCTTTCACTTTCATTACGAAGAGTATACCTGAGATTCTTAAAAAAGTCAAGAACTTTTTTCAACTTTCTTCATCTTCTACAGGGTGAAGGAAAGGGCCAAACTGGGCCTCATTGTCCCGTTGCCATTGTCGGGCGAGTTCCCGCACTTGCCGCACGGATTCATTCCAGCGTTGCACGCGGGCCTCGGCCCTGCGTTGCTCTTCTTGTAGTTCTTGTTCAGTTCTCATTCGTCTTTCACTTTCAATACGTAAAGTATACAGGAGATTCTTAAAAAAGTCAACCCCTAAAGCGAGAAAGTTATTCACAGGGAATTGTTAATAAGTCCCACTGGAAAAGTTGGCACGGGACGTGCCGCCCGCCGCGTGCCAAAAAGGCAAGAAGTTTTTTACTTGCAAATGCCTTCGTCAAACCAAGCGTTGAGGTCGATGGTGTGCTGCGCCCAATCGGCGGCGGTCATCAATGGCCCGTGAAGAGCCTCGACCTCTGCCCAGCGTTCGCGCTCTTCATTGCCCCGCTCCCATTCTTGGTGTTCGATCTGCGCGAGGATGTCGGGGGTGGCGGTCTCTTCGATTGTAATGTTGTCGTTCATCATTGGAATAATATACAGGGGTTTCTTAAAAAAGTCAAGGGCAAAGTTATTCACAGCCTAGCGTTAGAGCAAAATCCTTGCCTTGGGTGCTCTGCCAGTTAACTTCATTCCACGGAAGCCAGCCGTGCCATTTCTCGGTGCGCACCAGCAAATGCAAACCACCGCCCAAGTCAGGACAGTTGCCCGACTTCACCGCCCGAAAGTTTGGCCCGTGTTCCGCGATGCGGTTGCGGGTGCGGCGGGTGGCTTGGTCGTTGGCTTTAAGGGTCACGTTCATTTTTAACATACGGAAAGTATACCTGCATTTCTTTAAAAAGTCAACCCTTTTAAATGAGAAAGTTATTCCCACGTTGTGAATAACTTTTGAGGTCTGGGCTTGAAACTTGGCACGGCGCGGGCAGCCCGCCGCGTGCCAAAAGTCCAGAAAAAAGTTTTTTAATTTTCTCTGAGGGTAGGACAACGTATGTCCCACCTCGTGTGGTATACTATACGCATGATGATTGAAACAGATATGAAAGACAAACTCTTCCAACTAACCCTAGTGACGCAAGTTGACCCTAGCCGCCCCGCTTGCGAACAAACCGAAACCATCCAAGCGTTTGACTTGCGGGCCGCTTTCAAGATAGCCGCAAGGATGTTCCCTGATGAGTCCCGATTGGGTGAGATTCGAGTAAAAGAAATTAAAGGGTAGGACTACAGATGTCCCACCTCGTGTGGTATACTAGATGTATGATAATTGAAACAGATATGAAAGAAGAAACTAAAACAAAAACAGTCGTGATGAGCGAAGCTCGCCGCAAAGCTAAAAGAGACATCGCCCATTTAACCAAGTTGGGAATCCTGAAAGGTGTCAAGGTCGTACCCCTAACACCTCCCACTCAAAAGGAGCTAGACAATAGCACAAGCAAAGGCACTAGAGTGCTAACCTACGAAGAAAGTATGGAAAGATAATTAAAGGGTGGGACGGCAAATGTCCCACCTCCCGTGCTATACTATACGCATAACAAATTAAGAATATGAGAGACGTACAACATTACTATACCGAGATTCACGCAAAAGGATTTCGCCACGCAAACAAGTTTAGCGGATTCGATTCGGTTCCCGCTCACTTCAGCACACGCGCCAGAGTTGGCACGATGACCTTCCAGCAAGCCAAAATGGATGCTGTCGAATACATTAGCGCACAGCAAGTGTCACGCGGTTGGCTAGACTATACCGTGGGCAAGACCTACGAACAGACAGGCAGGGAAGAAGTCACAGCGATGTGTCCCTCTTACTCCGAAGGACATCGCAGTAATCCAGTATATAAGGAAGTATAATGAAAAACATAAACGCAACACTAGACACAGACGAAAAGCATATGACTATCGACGGGGTGCTGCACTCGGTCATCGGTCACAGAACTTTTGACGACTTCGGCGTGACGCTCGAAAGCTTCAAAGTCCAAGACGTTATGGCAAACGTGCGCGTAGTGCATAGCAATGACGATGCGCTAACGTTCTTCGAAGATGAATTCCCTGTGAATCGCAAAAACTAAAACCCAAAATAAAACTATGAAAAACTACCAATATAATATCGGCCTCGCCATCGCGGGCGGCTTTCTACTTCTTCAAATCCTTGACCGCTTCAGGGTCTGGTAAAAACTCGCCCCGTGCCGCTAAAAAACTTTCTTTTAGCTTGAAAGTTGGCACGCGGCGGGCTGCCCGTCCCGTGCCAAATATTAAAATAAGAATATTATATACAAACCTTTTTATAGCATCATTATCTTAACTTATAAAATTTATGGTTTCCTATCACTTTGGTTGGCTTAAGGGGAATCTTAACGGGCTTGCCCTTTCTTATGACTGTTTTAAAGCTCCAAGAAGGGTTTTTGTTAACGTGGCAATAATGGTCTGCGTTGCCCGTGAATTTTCTGTCTAATCGTTTCAGATTAATCGCAAGGAATTGCGCGTACTCGCCCGTTGGCGTATCTAATAATCGTGGGAGTTTTGCGCGGTTTGGGTCGTCGGGGTTCCAGCAAGAGAATTGCCATTTTTTTAAGCACACCTGTGTTGGAGTTTCACCCCAAGCAATAGAACGCTGCGCGATAACAGTAGCCGCGCAATACATTCCAAGCTTACCCTCGCCACGCGCCTCGCCCGCGATAGTCATCGCAATGATTTTTTGCTCTACGGTGAGTTCCTGCGCGTTAACGCAAGAACATAAAAAGAATGATAATATAATAAAAATCCTCATTTATCTCCCTCCACTTTGACGACCCAATAAGCTCCCTCTGCTGTGGGGTTGTCGAGCTTGGTGACTGTGGAGGCTCTACCGTACCAACGTTTTTGATAGGCGGCCCAGTTTCGTGCTGCGTGGTAATGTCTAAAATAGTCCATAATTTTCTACCCTCTCACAGGCTGTGCGCCCCTGATTATGCCCTTGATGGCGGGCTGCATATGTTTCTTCACGTCCAACGCTGCTAGGGCTTTGGCCTGTGGGGTTGGGTTGTTTGCCGCCCACTCATTCCAGAGGGAAGATGATGGGAGGGGCGTGGGTGCGCCCGTGGCGGTTAGTGCGGTCTTTTGTTGTGTTGTCATACTCATAATTTTAATTCCTGTGATTGTTATCGCCCGTGACGGCAGATGTGTCGCCACGCACGCTCCAGCTTGGCATAATCGGACTCGGTTGTCCTGCGACCCGCTTGGTGCTGGAGTTGGCGAAATGACACTTGTGCATCGCGTAGGGTTGCCTCGCCACAGGCGAGAAAGAGGTGTTTTGACATTTGGGTTGTTTGTTCGTCGGTCATAATTTTAATTCCTGTGATTGTTATCGGTACATTTCATCGATGTCAAAAACGCGTTCAAGCTTGGCGTACATTTCCTCCGTGGGAAGGCCAAGGCCAGAGTGCTGCTGGAGATTGCGAAACTCAACTTGTGCATCGCGCAGCGTGGGATTTTCCACAGCCATAAAAATGTTGTAGTTGGTGGTTTGTTTGTCGTAGTTTGCGAATTGTTCGTCGTTCATAATCTTAAGCAAAGCGTATCATAGGGGGTAGGAGAATTGCCGTCCTACCTGTCAAATCTTTTGTCCATCATATAATCAAAATAGTCATCACCCTCGCAAGCGCGATTGTACTGCTCGTCGCGCTCGGCGTCCTGCTCGGCGCGAATGGTGAGGTGAGACACAGCCTCGGCGGCGTCTAAAATCTGTTCGTGGATTGCTGCTTTGTCGTCGTTCATCTTGGGAAGATTAAACCATAATTTTAGAGACAAGTCAAATACTTTTTTAACTTTTTTTAGTGTATTATAAAACCTATGGAAGAGCACATAATCAAGATAATAATCGGCGGGATGCTAATTCCTGCGGTCTGTTTGTTCCTACTTGGCAAACTCCTCGACAAATAAAAAACCAGTTTCGTGAATTGGGGGGTTTTCTCCGATGTGAAAATGTCCCTTTTCACGAAATTTTGCCAATCAAAAAAGGGCAAGAATGATTGGAAAGCCCCAAAAAACTACGTTTGTCGCTCAGGGGCGAGCGGCTAATTACCCCCTAATAATCCCCATTAATCCCCATAATTCCCAAAATCGCAATCTTATGACATTTATGCGAATTCGGCTGTTTTTCTGATTTTTTGCCAAAAAGGGCGTTTTTTGATTCTTATGATTTTTATGAGAAAATCGCCAAAAAGGGCCTTATTTGAAGCTTATTTGTTTCCTTTTTCGTTCGTATTTAGCGTCTATTTGTTCCCTATTTGTTTCCTTTTTGTTTCCTTTTTCGCCCCTATTTCGCTCGTATTTATTTCCTTTTCGTTCCCTATTTAGCGCGTATTTGTTTCCTTTTCGTTTCCTTTTTAAGCAAAAAAAGACGAGGCCTTTCGGCCCCGCCTTATCTTTATGATGAACAACAACGACTAACTGGAACGAGTAATTGTTACCTTTGCGGAGACATCGCCTTTGATGTCTTTGACGTATTCATCCACTTCGCTTTTGTTAGCGAGACGAATATCGCGCATCATTGCTGCCTCTTGCTCCTGCTTATGGAAATCCATAACGGGACGAACGGGGGACACTTGTCCCACATAGCGTTCCGTGCGGTCTTTTGCTTCGTTGCGGTAAAGTGCGCCTCGACGCATATCATTCAATACTAGTGGTTGTTCTTTCATTTGTTTATAATAGTTATTTTTTGGTTGGTGTTCAAGCTATTTATTAGGTATTTGTTAGCATCTATCTGGAAGCATCCAATCTTTTCTGATGCGTTTAGTGCGCTCGACGGATTCGTCTATGATGTCACAAACATCGTCAGAGATTTCCTCGCCCATCATAATTTGCCCGTGGGTTTCCATCCACTCTTTTACGTCGAGTTTAATTCTGTTAATCATTACTATGTCGTGAAAGTCGTGATCCATTATATATTCAACTCCTCTCTATGCTCTTTGGTGTAGTCCCAATCGTCTTGGTCAAGGTTATACTCTGATTGGTATGCTGTCTCCATGTTGAAATTGAAATCACACAAAGTCGTGTCGTCGTTAAGACTCCCATGCTTCATTCTGTACCACGCTAATGCCTCAGATATAATCTTTATACGCAAGGGGTCGCCTTCAAGTATTAAGTTGTGCTCTTGTATCTTCATTTAGTCCTCCTTGCACGAAATGTGATGTACTGCGTCATTGTTGGGTGTATAAGCGTACTCGGTGTGTAACAACTCACCTGCACCATCCAACACCTCATTTACCGCGTTTTGCTCGCTGGTTGCCTCAACGTCCCAAGTGGAATGATGAATTTCATTTAGTTGAACTCTATATAATCTTTTCATTCTTTTACCTCCAACGCTTCATTGATGATGCCGTGAATCTCATCTTGCAAGTCGAATGGATACCACTCACCAGGATCGCCTTCCTCAAGTGCTGGTTCCCATTGGAGCTTTTCAATTAGATGATCCATAATGCGAATTGTGATGTCTCGCGTGTCGTCGTTTGTTAGTGTTATTCTTGTGTGTGTGTTTGTTTTCATTTAATCCTCCAATACATCATTCTTGTAGTCTTGCATTTGCAAGATTGCCTCTTGCTGTCTCTTTCCTGCTTCGGGATTGGGTTGGTCAATGTTCCAATACCCTTCAGCCATACTCAATACTGTCTCCATTGCTTCTTTGTTAGTCATTTTATTAGGTCTCCGTTTTTATAATTTAATCCTCTAACTGCGTTTCCACTACGTCATAACCCTCTGAGTCAATGACATCGTAAAGGTGGTCTAGGTTCTGTGCTTTTATTGTCTCCCACCATTCGGTGTCTCCATCGCTTAACTTTACTTTGAATGCGTTCATCTTGGTTAAATATAGCTCAGTTTCTTAAATAAGTCAAGCGTTTTTAATTCCTGGATAGTCTGCCGTGATCTTCTAGAATAATATCATTGTTTTTAATCACATTATTCCACCAGCGGTCATTTTCAAGTTGGTTAATCAATGCTTGTTTTACTGTTGGTTCATCTACGTCAGAGAAGTCTTTCCTCTCCACTTTACCCAACACTTCCTCCCAAGGGACACCTATCCTCCATCCGATTGGCAAACATTCGTGCCACACGCTTGCCACCTTGGGGCGAAGAATGGAAACGTAATCGCCCACCATCATTGAGCGAACTTCGAGCTTCTTAAACAACGTGCATTCTCTGCCGCTTCCGTTGTTCCAATCTTCCCACACCGCATCTAGGATTTCAGGGTCAGTCCACTTATGACCGCAGCTATGTTCTTCTGGGTAATCTTGCCAGAACTTTTTGCAATGCCTCTCGGTCATCTCACGATATTGGATTTTAACTCTAATCATAATAATTTTCTTTCATCCATAAGGCAGCTTCTGCCGTGGTGGCAAATGGGCCAACGTCCCCAGTTTCAGTCTGAACATAAAGACGTTCACAGGTCTTTGGCTCTAGTCTTTTCACTTCCCAGTTTGGGTCGAAGTATTCCCTTTTAGTTATGATTCTCATTATACTTTTGGTAGAGGTGGTAGTTTAGGTAGCTTGGGCAATGGGGGTAATTTAGGCAAGGGCGGCAATTCCTGTTTGATTTCAAGTTTAGCAACATAGTTTCCGTTGCTGTCGTTCACAGAGCATTCGTGTCCCACCTCTTCAATTATATTGCGCTCGACTGAATCAGCGAGCTTGTTTAGAATCCTAGATAATTCGAGGTGGGCGTAGGGTACGTCAAATGCCGACCCGTTCATTGTGATTTGTACTGTTGCTTTCATTGCCGTCTATTATACCAGAATCTTGTTTTATGTCGAGAACTTTTTTAAGTTTTACCAATCTTTTTTCTGATGCTTTTCACGACGACGGAAAGAGCCTTTACCCTTTTTTACCTTGTGTTCGCGGCACGCGCTCCCCATAAATCCTTCAGGGTTAACTCTGGTTTTCGTTTTCATCCGTCTATTAAATCATAATAATGGAAAGGGGTCAAGCATAAAATACTTGGCACGGAACGTGCAGCACGCCGCGTGCCAAAAAAGACCCCCCGCGTTGCGCGGGGGGGTTTTACTTGCCGAAGGATATACAGCGTGACCCTGAATAAATGGTCGTCAGAGGCCGACATCTTTTACTTCGTTTTCTAAATCTATTTACCCAACTGGGCGACCATCTCTTTCAAGATGATGGCCTGACCCTTCTTAATCTGATACAAGCGATAGGCCTCGGCCTTCGCTTCCGCGTGGGTGAAGCCGACCTTTTTGCCAGCCTTGATGTGATTGGTTACTTGCGCTGCTTTCACAGCGTTACGAGCGTTTGGAGTTGCGTATGTTTTCATCTTAGTTTTTTATGTGTTTTGTTGTTGCCCTCTACTGTTCTTATAGTATCGGATTTTTTGGTTGGAGTCAATTACTTTTTTAAATTAAATCCACTGGCCGTTGATTAGCGCGGGGGAAGAACCTAGGTTGATTTCCCTCATACTGCCAACGGTGCTTTTCTTAGCTTCAATCTCCTTGGACTTTTCCCACCCCTTTTTGAGTAAGGCTTGGAAGTCTAAGATTCTTTTCATTTGGTCTTTCTCTTGTTGTTCTGTCATGCGGATAATTATAGCAAAATCTCAGAAGAGTACAAGCTTTTTTTTAAGAAAAGTAAGAGGAATTTTTAAAGTGCTTTACGCCCCAGCGTTAACGCCTTGTCTGGGCAACCTCTTGCACTCACGGTACTTAACACAGAGGGCGTTAGCCGTATGTCAGAGGTTATAACCGTAATACCTTTCTTGTTAACGAAATCCCTCATGGCGGGATACGGTGGCGATCCATCACTTCCGATGGAGTTTTTAACCACGTTTCTGTTTGTCCAAGCGTCACACGCTTGAAATTTAGAGAGGCGCAGCCGTCCGATCTACACTTCCCACCTTTCGGCTCCACATCATCTTTGTGACATTTAAGGCTAGGACGTTCTTCCGTGCTTGCTGCCCTCTCTCGCTCCCTTTCGGGAAAATTCGGAACCCACGTTGGTTGCTCGGTTCGCCTGACAGGTTACATCGACCAAGCTCGGAGTCTGCTCCGCAGGGTTCCTTCTCTAAATTGTGCCGCTGAAATACAAACGTCTCTTGTTTCCTCACCGTTTGCAGAGGCGGCATCCGTGAGCAGTAGAGCCTTGCTATTACTCTCACGAACTGCGTCTATTATGTCAAAAATCTGCTTCCCCGTCAACATCTTTCTTCTTTTTTCTTTCGTTCCAGATTGAACCGATTTCAAAAAGCAACTGCTCTGGGTCTTCGTGATTTTCCAAGACCTCCAAGAATCTCTCCACGCCCTCAAATTCATCAGGGCCACTTGGGAACCATTCGCCCTGCCTCGTGTCTTTCCCGATCCACATAAAGGTTTCCCTAGTATTATCGTTTTGTATTATGCAAAAAGCTGGCATATCTTATCCTTCTTTTCTAATGTGATCGTAAATCAAACGCCCCCCGCATCCTCCAGCATGACTGTAAGTAGATTGGCCGCTTGCAATTTTCTTATGACGAATTTTTCCTAACGTCATGAGTCTACCGCACTTGTGGCAACTGTATTGATACTTAACTGTTCTGCGAGCCGATTGGACTTCATAGTTATGACATCTATTCGCTGGCAAGCCTAGCTTGGTCATCGCCCTCTTCCACTCTTGGCCATGTGGTCGAATGTTTCTCCCAAAGCGTTCATGCACGATAAGATGCGCGTACTCGTGACCGATGGTCTGTTTAATGTAGTCGTCAAGGTTGTTCATCAAAACGTAGGCATTGACCTTGATCATATTCTGGTAAAGAAATGCTTGCCCAGCTACTCGACCCTTGAGGTCGTATCTTATCTTGGGTTCCAGAACGAAACCAAAAATATCGTCACACATATCGTCCAGACTTTCAATCCTGTCTTGGACTCTCTGTTTTATATCTTGAGGAACTGTCGTTGTCATGCCCTAATTATATCAAACCTTTGGAACTTAACAAGCTTTTTTTTAAGTAAATATTTGGCACGGCGCGTGCGGCCCGCCGCGTGCCAAAAGTCAACACCCGATTATGAGTCGGGGTCGAGTTTTTCGGCGGCGATGGTTCCTCTAGTATAGAATTCGCCTGTTGCTGTAGTATGCACCCACCTTTCGTGAATCAAATCGCTCATTCTTTTTTTTGCGAGTTCTCTGGCTTCAGGCAATGCCCCGCCCTTTTCGCCTTTCCCTGCTTCTGGATTATCCGTCAAAACTTTAGCGAGAGAAGAATTGCGAAAATACTTTTCGAGCTTTTCTTTAGTTGTCCAGATGTAGGAGAAGGTGGGACTCATCTCAATCAAATCCGCTGTCGAATCAATCGCCCCGTGATTAAAGAAAGAGTTGAACTGTTGTTCCATTCTTTGGGGGTCTTGTGTTTCAATTCCAACCGCCCAGACGGTTCCATTTGGTTGTAGGTATAGTTTCATTTTTTTTAGTAATCCTTTCCGCTGTTGTAAACGTCAATCATAATTGAGAGGGCGATGATAGTCAAGGCAATAGCGATTAATAACATTTTTTAATTATCCTCGCTTTTTTGGTTTAAGTCACGCACGAAACCAAGAGTCTCGGTTCCTGCTGCCGATTTTTTATACTTTAGCCCAACGACCTTGCCCCTTGGGTCGGTAAATCTCAAATCGTGCGCGTCACCATTGATGACCTCAAAGCCACCAAAATCAGTCTCAGGAAAATCATCCCAGTAAACCGCAGCGACATTGCCACCGAGGGAAAGAACTTCTTTCGCAAAATCCTCAGAGGAATCCTCAGACCACGAGTAGGTTAAATGATAGTTTGAACGCAACTGCCCGTTGACGAATTGCATCATCCTTTTGGTGGATTTTGTGTAATCGTAAAATTGCAAGTCTTGGAAATGCTCCATCATAGATTGCCCTTCGTGGTTTACCTTTTCCCACGCGATGTCGCTTGTGCCGTTCAACCTCTCGCAAGGGATTAAACCTTTGCGATTTGCCTTTTTGATGAAGGCGTTGGTTTCCTTGTGAAGTTGAGCCATAAATGCTTTTCTCTCTGTAGCAAAAAATTTCGTCTTGTTCACACGCGCCTCTTGAATAGGCGTCATCCTGCCTCTGCCCGATGTGTAAAGACACGCCGCCCTGCACCCTTCGCTTGAGTTTGGGCAAGTGTTCATAACTCCACTCACGCGAGCGGGAGCTAAGTAGGTGATGGCAGTCATAAAGCCTTTTGCTCTGCCTTTAACTGTTTTTGCGTTGGTGTCGATTCCTAGAATGTTCATGCCGTCAATTATATCAGATGGGGTTAAAAGGTCAACTCTAAACTTCTAAAAGATTTTCGAATCTTAGTGTGGGCTCCAGAACGTAAACGCCTGTTGAATCTATATGCGCCAAGATGCCGCCTGTTACTATGGCGGAGTGATCATTATCCAACACAAAATTTTTGTGACGATACGGATTGTAGGTGATCTTATGAAATGCCATCTTATCAAAATGCCCTGTTTGCCCGCCCATCCTCTCGCCTTGAATGTAGGCGTGGACGTTTTTACGTTTTTCTTTCCTCACCCTATCATTGCCGCGTTGGCTAACGCGAAACAGAGGATTGATTAAAGCGATTTCTTCGACCCAATCGTAAACGCGATTCTTATCATTCTTTACGCTATAGACGGGCTTGCCTTCTTTAGTTGTCCTGTGAAGGTTTCGGTAAACTTGAACTTGTCCTTTCATGCGCCAATTATAGCAGAAATCGAAACCGAGTCGAGTAAAAAATGCTAGGCCGTTAAAAAGTTTTCCCTTGCTTTTTGGCACGCGGCGGGCCGCACGTCCCGTGCCAAAAAAATATGTCAAGCATAAAAAAATCCCCCGCCCCGAAGGGCGAGGGATTCGGTGTGGTGGGGTAGCCTACGCAGTAACCGCAACCGCTTCAGACTCCGCAGGAGTCCAAAGGGAAGTCAAGAACTTTTCATCCTCCGCAGCCTTAATGAGATGCTTGGTCACTCTGTTGTTGATTCCCTCGCTCATCGCGAAGTTAGTTTCCGCAACCTCGTGAGTGGTGTACTGCGTCACCGCATTCAAAAGGTTGTAAAGATTGCGACCTTCATCCTCTTGGTGATCTGGCCCGTTCCACACGCGAGCGATTGCCTCGCGGCGAACCTCGGAGATGTCGCCCTTGTTGGTGAGACTTTGCAAGATGTTGATGCCCTGCTCTTGGCTAACCTCGCGAGAAGCCATAAGAGTGAAAGGATTGTCGTCGTTAGCCAAGTCATAAAACCCGTCCAAAGCTGCTTTGATGGCCTTGGTGATATTGCCCGTGCTGAACCTGTTAGAGTGCTTGCAGGAAATACCGTGCGACTTGTCGAGAGTGGTCATCCCGTTGGTGCAAACCAAACGAAGACCGCCGCCCATCGTTTTGATGCGATGCCAAAGGTCGAAGGAATTATCCAAATCCAAACGGAACCCCATAGTGTCCCCGACTTTAGGGATTTCCACTTGGGTATCTTTGAACTCAAAGCGAGCTTTGTAGCGCGACCCGCCGCCCATCACGTAGTGCTTAACCTCGGTAGGCTCCAGACCAAGCTCGGCCAATACGTCCTGCACGGGGTTAACAATGTCGCGATTATTCACCACATTATAATCTTTAGACACCCCTACCTTCAAGACTTGTCCATTGTCTTGGCGGCGATTCATAAACTGTCCTTTGATCGCTTTGCCGTTTTCGTCGAATACGGGGACTTTCTCCACGGTGTAATCCCAGTCGGAGTTGATTGCGTGTACTGATGTTCTAGCCATTTTAGTTTTCTTTCTGTTAGTTGTTGTTGTTCTCTTAACCGTTAAGATGATTATGCCAGAGATTTGGAATTAAGGCAAGACTTTTTTAATCTAATACGAAAGATTTTTAAGAAAAAAAAGCTTGAAAATTGGCACGGCGCGGGCAGCACGCCCTGTGCCAAAAATCAAATAATATCTAATAATTAATAATAATAATTTAATTGATTCTTTTTATACTATCTCTGTCTATGAGGATTATAGAATATAAAAGGCAAGAATAATATCAAAGAAACCAAACAAACAGCAATCCACTCCAGACTAACGCCAAGGTACGCAACGCAGACTGGTAACAACGTGACGAGGCACGACAAAAGCGGAGAGTCTTGGAACATTACGGGCAAGAGAATCGTCAAGAAAAGTGTGGCCCCCAAAATAAGGGCGAAAGCAAGTATGATGTGCATAATTTAAGAATACGGAATCTTTGCGCCAAAATCAATGTTTTTCTTAAAAAAGTTATAATATGATGATATTCAATTTATTCGGTAGTTTTTCGTGTTGTAGTCCAACAACCTTATTTATAACTTATTTACTTGTATTTGACTCTTATTTACTCCTATTTAAATCACATCTATTTACAAATATATCAATCCTATTTACGCGAAAATCGTTCACATATATTATCTATTTAGACGAGAATCATTCACATCTAACGCTCTCTGTTTTTAATCAATTCAAACAAGTCTTCTGGAATCTTGGGGACAACTATTTCTGTCGCGGTGGTGGAGTTGGGTAGCTTAATCCTGATTGTCTTCTTCTTAGGCTTAGGAGTGGGAGCAGGGACAGGCTCTACTGGCTTGACGGGTTCAATAGCCGCCTCGATCTCCTCAAGCTTTTCAAGGTACTCCTGACCCTTCTTACTAATGCAACGAACCGAGCTTTTGATCTCCATAAGGTATTGCTTCTGTAAATACTGCTCTTCTCTCATCACAGCCTGACGGGTCAACATAAGAGTAGCGGCGATGGCAGTAACGCGAGCCTCTTTCCTCTCGCCCAATAAGCGGAGAATCTGAAGTTCTTTCTTGCCCAAACCGAGAGGCTTGATCTTCAACCATTGCTTGATAGATTCCCATTGTTTATGGCCCACGACATTAGATGGAGAATTGGTGGTCATCCAGTTGTTGATCTTGTCGGCCATTTGAGATGCCGCTCTTGCGTTGCCGCGAAGAACCGTAGAGATTTCCTCCAATACGTTTGGCTTAAATGTAATATCTTTGCAGATCATCTTAACGATTTGGCTCAAGTGGTCGGGACGATATTCGTCTAGCTCAAGTTGCTCGAAACGATCCATAAGAGCGTGAAAAACGCCTTGGGGTTCGGTAGTGGCGGCGATGACTGAAAGACGAGTGAAGTCAAAGTCATACACGTACTCCTCAAACTCAAACTCCGAAACTTTTGTCTCGCTATCCTGTTGAAGAATAGTCAACAAGCAGTTCTCTACGTCCTTGGGAAGTTTATGGGCTTCATCCAAAAATATGGTAACATCTTGGTTCTGAACGTGAGGGATAACAATGTTATGAAAGAAATGCTTGATGCTGCCGATAGAACCCGCATTAATCTCGACGAATTTTTTGCCGAGGGCTTTACCGACCTTTCTGGCAAACACAGTCTTTCCGCAGCCTCTAGGTGCGGTAATGAAGAGATGCGGCACAAAGCTAATCTTCTTATAGATATCAATGTGACCTGTTAAGGTATCTTTAATGTCGTCTTGGGCAATCAAACCCTCAAAGTAGTCTTGTCGTTCCATCTATTAATAATGCACTAATTTTTTAATTAAGTCAATAATAATAATTAATTAATTTAAAAATCAATTACTTTTAATTCTACTGGGCTTGTGCCTATATCCGCTTTGCCCTTGATCTCCTTCTTCATGTCGTTGGAGGTGACTTTGATATTATCTGATTCTAATCCGAGCGTCTCCGCGTATCTACGGGACACCATTACGCTTGCTTCTGGGCGCAGAATAGAGTTTAAAGTCTCAAGTGAAACCGATACGAAACTCGTCGCGCCTTTTGTTTTTCCTCTCGCCATGAATTAATTATCGAATAATTTTTTAATTAAGTCAATAATTATTTTTATTTATTTAGCTTCGGCAGGTTCATCGATCACACACACCTCCGTGTTGTAGTCCTTAAATATGATATAATTGATTTCACCAAGATCGTGTTATAGTCCTAGAAATCTTAGGTTATTCCAAAGGGGAATGTGTCGTAGTCCGTCAAATCCCTACTCTTCTTCTTCCTCAATCTTATCACTACTTTCAGCTTTGCGGGCCACCCTCTTGGCGAACTCAGATGCGGATAATCCTAAAGGATCACTAGTGATCCACTTCTGGACATGGGCAGGAAGCTGTGCGTACATATAGTGCCACACCGATTCATAGCGACGAGCCATTTCTAATTGCTCTGAAGTGAGTTTTCTTGGGCGGCCTCTTCTTTTCTTGGTCTTCATCTCTCTATTATTTACACTTTTTATCTTGAGTCAAGAGGAAACAAATGAATCTAAAATATCATAAGATTAACCAACGAGAGTATAATGACTTTAAAATATAATAAAATAATAATAATAATTCAAAAGTTATTTAGCGAATATTTATTTATATTTATTTGAAAATAATAATATTTATTCGGCGGCTGCTCTTCTGCTCTATATTTGGATATATTGGGCTAGTAAATATATTTGGCATTATTTCATTCACATTTACTCATAAATAGAAAAAGCCCCCCTTGGTAAGATGAAAAACCAAAGAGGGCTTAGTGTCAACAACAACACTATCATGCATATAAGAATATATTAGTGTTTCATGGACTCCCAAGATAAAGAGTCGTCGCAGGTTCTCCCCACGCACCATTCTACTATACTCTGTATAAATTATATATTAACACATATTTGGAAGTGGGTCAATAGTATATTTAAGAAAAAATCATTCACAAATACAGATTAATAATATCACATTATTTCGGGGCATATCACTCACAAATATCAATATTTATTCTTGGCTTTTCCCAAGTTACTTCTCCGAACGTACTATTATAATGATATGATATAATTTCTTCTTGCTGTTCAGTTAATTTTTTTATATTGATTTTTTTTGAAATACCTTTGGGGTATAGATCATGCTTCCCCTCAAGCATTAAAATTTTCTTCTTTATATTTAGCTGTTTTTCACTCATAAATATCCAAATAAAATAATCTATTTTTTATAAAATTCAAGACTAAACCTAAACTGAAACTAGTTCTAGTTTGAGTTTTTCGGTATTTAATTATATTAATAGAATTTAATTAATAATACTTGTTTTTATATAAAAAAAGTATATACCCTCAAATATTTTCAAATATATATTAATATTAATTTGGACTCTTATTCTCTCTTATATTTAGAGCAATATCGTTCACAAATAACGCAGGGAAAACGCTGGATATTTCGATAAAAATCATTCATATCTAAGCTTTTTCATAATTCGTTATCATCGTAAAACTCTTCTCCTTGCATGACTCCGTAAAGGATAGAGCCAAAAATCAGATAGAATAGAAATGCTGCGAATAGCATATTGTAAGGTTCCTTTTTGTATAACATAAGGTAGGGATTATATATGGTTAAGGTAGGTTCTACTAATATACCGCAAAAACAGTGCTAAAGTGATTCTTTAGGGTTATCAGTTACCCCGATTTCCCCTTGTTCACCTACTCCTCCGTCTTGCAAACGGGCTAGATAGTCGGCTCTTTGCCATTCTTGTTCGATAAAATTTTTAATGTCATATCGGTTAACGCCAAGATGACCCTCTTTCCCAAAGCTAGAAGAGTGATCTTGTAATCGACGATAGACTTCATCTAGTATTTCTTTATCCGTCATTTTCCATATCCTCTTGTTCGTTGTCTTTGTCTAAAATATAAGCCGCTATAATTAATTGGATAATAATACCAGCCATGTAAATTAATGCGTCCATCTCTATATATCCCAATCGTTTAATGCACACTCTAAAGCCCACTCCACGCTGTACGTCTCTGGTGCTGTCCTATGATACTTCTCGTAGTGTCCCATTGCGCTCCACATTACCTCCGCTTCTAGCCCCCAAGGACGAGCCTTATCGAGAGCCTGAGCGATCATTGAGCATTCTGAGGGTCTTGGGCTGTGGCCCTTTGGGTTTACCTTTTCCCTGCATCGTTTGCATCTAATGTCAGTCATTTAAATCCTCCATTGTTTCAAGCCAATCGTATTTGAAGGACTCTTCGTTCTTGTACGCCTCTTCCAACTGCTGGTGAGCGTAGTTGTAGAGATTATTGTGATCCCAAGACTCAATCACTTTAGTGGCGAGAGTCACTCTATTGGTTTCAGTGTTCTGTGGTACAATCATACGAATAAATATTAATAATAATTACTTCTTCTTTTTAGCTGATTTCT
>Ga0315332_10000608_pt1 | contig 16981 bp, 12 predicted proteins | sample M110034915metaG_FD_203455 | JGI IMG/M metagenome (GOLD analysis project Ga0315332, IMG submission 203455) | Ammonia-oxidizing marine archaeal communities from Monterey Bay, California, United States - M1 100m 34915 | ecosystem: Environmental > Aquatic > Marine > Intertidal zone | place: USA...
TTCTTTTGGAATAGCTAAATTGAATCTTGGCGAGGAATGGGCATTTAAAACCATTGGTGCCATACCGGATACATTACCAGATTTTCAGATAGGTGTATTAATGGAATTTGATATAACTAAGCTTACTATTATAGTGGTTGGGGCTTTAACGCTTGCTGGTTTAGGAACCATAGACACCTTACTTACTTCGGTAGTTGCCGATAATGTTACAAAAACGAAGCACAATGGGAATAGAGAATTAATGGGGCAAGGTCTAGGAAATTTTCTTGCGGCGTTATTTGGTGGTATACCAGGAGCAGGGTCAACTACCGGAACAGTTGCTAACATTAATTCCAATGGGAAAACCAACCTGAGTGGTATCGTTAAGGGCTTAATTTTACTTTTAGTTCTTTTGGGGCTAGGTAAATATTTAGAGGCAGTTCCGATTCCGGTTTTATCTGCATTATTAATTACAGTAGGTATTGGTATTATTGATTTTACGGGTATCAAAAGGCTGATTAAAATTCGGAACAGTGACACACTTGTATTGGCGCTTGTTATTTTGTTAACGGTGTTTGCTGATTTATTAGTGGCTGTTGGAGTAGGAATGGTTCTTTCCTCTTTCTTCTTTATGCAAAAGATGGGAGATATCGTAGAAGAACAAAGTAAAACAGGTTCCTTATCAGAAATTGGAAAGAAACTAAAAATTCCTGATTCGATCAAGAATCGAGTCTATAATTATGAATTAGATGGTCCTCTTTTCTACGGATTTTCAGATCAGTTTAAAGCACAGGCAGAAGCCATAAAAGACAAAGATGCAGTGATCATCAACTTGTCCAGTGTGCCATACATTGATGCTTCTGGAATCTATGTGTTGGAGGAAGTGATCAGCAATTTTAAGGACAAAGAAATTGAGGTCGTCTTGGTAGGGGTGAAAGATCACATTTTTAAACAGTTTGAAAATCTTAAAGTAATACCTGGCACACTTCCAGAGGAAAACGCTTATAATTCCGTTCGGGCGGGAGTGAAATATCTAAAAAATAAATTGGAAGACGAACTTTAACCCGAAATTTAAAGGTTTACTTTAATAAAATGTCTTTAAAATCTCCTTTACTTCGGAAAGAATTACTGCCGTGGCTCCCCAAACTATTTTGTTGTTGATATCATAATAAGGTATTTTTACCGGCTTTGTCGATTGGGTGAATGACATTGATTTACGCTTGACATTATTTTCATTCATTAATACGGTATTTGGAACCGAGAATAGTTCTTTTACTTCTCGGGAATCCAGTTTAAAATTGGGGAGTTCTTCACAAAAGCCAATAAATGGGGTTACTAAGAAATTGCTAGGAGGAATATAAACCTCGGTGAGATGAGAAAGAATTTTAACATCTTCTTTTAGAACACCTATTTCTTCCCACGTTTCTCTTAATGCAGTATCCTTTAAATGTTGATCAACATCGTCCATCTTACCCCCAGGAAAGCTTACCTGTCCAGAATGAACTCCTACATAGGAAGGCCTTTGAATCAGGCAAAAATGCGGTTTATTGTCAACTGGGTAAAAAAGGATTAGAACAGCACTTTGCTTAGGCGAAATACCTTGTTTATAAATAGTAGACGCGGATGGCCTTTTTCCTGGAGCCATTTTGGCATGGGCAGACAGACCAGGAAGCTCTTCATTCAAAGCTGTATATAAGCAAAGGACAAAATCTTTAAAAATCATTTAATCTCTTGGAAAAGAATGGAAGGCGAATTAACACAATACCTTTTGCCAGAAGGTTTGGGACCATCTTCAAAAACATGACCTAAGTGCCCCTTACAACGTGTGCAATGTATTTCGTTTCTGCTATAACCTAAACTTTGATCAGTTTGTATTTCAACGTTATTACCCAGCTGGTCAAAAAAGCTTGGCCATCCTGTCCCACTTTTATATTTTGTATTGGAATTAAATAAGGGTAGCTGACAAGCTCTGCAGACAAACATTCCGTTTCCCTTAAAATTCCAATATTCACCGCTAAAAGCACGTTCTGTACCATGTTCTCGAAGGATGTAAAACTCCTCCGGGGTTAAAGAATCTTTCCAATAATCATCAGTAGTAATATGGAATGGCTCTGTTCGTTCCAGTTTGTCGGATTGTCCGCATGCGCTCAAAGCAAATAGTAAAAAGAAATAGCTTAGTTGTTTCATAGCTTACAAACGTCTGTTTCAGGGTGAAATTATATAGAATTTGCACAATTTAACGATTATGTCGAGATTTATTAAGAATCGATAGAATAGCGTTGTTGGCAGCAAGTATCTTATTTTTTCTTTTAATCTACGAATCTTAGTAGAAATTATTAATAATGAAGCACGCTACGCCAATGATTTCAATTAATTTAGCATAATGATTGACTGGGATAGAGTTCTTATTAATGTTGTTGCAGGATTGTCCATCTTAGCTGCAATTTATTTGTTGCTTATTGGCTACAGGTATCTGTTAAATATTATCAGTACCGGAAAGATTAAAGGTAAAAACACACAATTTGCAGAATTATATACCTTATTAAATAATCAGACAGCAAAAGGTCAAATCCAATTTTATTTTATACTTAAGGCTGCTGCGAATGTGAAATTTTCGATTGTGGACAAAGATGAAAATGAACTAAACGTGTTAATAGATGAAGAAAGAGAAGCTGGTGATTATCCAGTAGAATTTGATACCAAAACATTGCCTGACGGAATTTATTTTTATCAGCTTAAAACGGAGCTTCAAAAAATTACTAAAGTGTTCAAAGTGAAAAATTCAGCTATTTGAAGTATGTAATTTCTATATTAATTTTATCTGGTATTTTTAGCTTGGCGCATGGTCAAGAAAAGAAAATGGATGCTCCTTTTATAAAAGGAAATTTTCAGTTACCAACGCCATTAGGTAATTATGCATTTAAAACTCACATGAGTGGGGTTTCAGATTTAACGTTTTCGTTTAATTTGGCGTTTACAAAATCATTGCACGGTGGCGTCTATTTAGCACACGAATATTTTAGTTTTGATGATACGTCTATTCCAGAAACAACAAACGCAGCTATGCAAATAGCAGGGGCAGGTATTACGTTAGGATATACGTTGTCGCCAGAAAATAAATTTAGTGTTGATTATTCAGTTGATTTGGGCTATTGTGCAATGCTAGTTTCTAGTGAAACATGCAACACAAAAACGGGAGATAAATTTCATCAAGAAAACGGTTATAATTTTAAACCGTCCGTTTCATTAGAAATAAAAAGTTCTGAAACATTGTCTTTTGGTATTTTATTGTCTTACCAACTTGTTCTTGCGCACTTTGGTTCAAATAATTTATGTTTAAATTCTTTTGCAACAGGATTGCCAATAGATAGCGTAGGTCCAACACATATTTTTGCTGTTGGATTTGGTTTTAAAACCATTCTACCAACCAGGCATTAAAATACAAATCCGATTTGAAATTATTCCGATTTTGGTTCTTGATCGGGATTGTTTTCGTTTTTCGTGTTGTCTTTATTATCTTGTTTTTTTGATGCTTTTGCTTTACCTGCAGCTTTTTTCGCTCTTGCAATTTTAACAGCGATTTCATTGTCTTTATTCAAGTCCACTTTCAACGTGTCACCTTCCTCCAATTTCGCTTGTATGATTTGTTCAGCTAATGGGTCTTCTAAATATTTTTGAATAGCACGTTTTAAGGGCCTAGCACCAAATTTAGCATCGAATCCTTTTTCAGCAATATAATCTTTTGCTTGTTCCGTTAATTGAATTTTAAATCCAAGTTCAGAAACTCTGCTAAAAAGTTTAGCTAATTCAATGTCAATTATTTTATGAATCTCTTCTCTGCCTAAGGAATTAAATAGAATCATGTCATCAATTCGATTTAAAAATTCAGGAGCAAAAGCTTTTTTAAGTGCATTGTGAATGATTGCTTTAGATTCATCCTCTTTTTGATTTTCTTTTGCTTTTGTTCCGAAACCGACACCAGTTCCAAAATCTTGTAGCTGTCGTGCACCAATATTCGATGTCATAATGATAATAACATTTCGGAAATCAATTTTTCTGCCTAGGCTATCCGTAAGCTGACCGTCATCAAGTGCTTGTAAAAGCAAATTGAATACATCTGGATGTGCTTTTTCAATTTCATCCAATAAAACAATAGAGTAGGGACGTCTTCTTACTTTTTCCGTAAGTTGTCCTCCTTCTTCATATCCTACGTAGCCTGGAGGTGCCCCAATTAGCCTCGAAACAGCAAACTTCTCCATGTATTCAGACATATCAATTCTTATTAAAGCTTCTTCAGAATCAAACATGTATTTTGCTAACTCTTTACAAAATTGAGTCTTACCAACACCGGTAGGACCTAAAAATATAAAAGAGCCTATGGGTTTTTCTGGATCTTTTAGGCCCGCTCTGTTACGTTGTATAGCTCGAACGACTTTTTTAATCGCTTCATTTTGGCCAATAACGGAGTCGCTTAAGTTGTCGCTCATTTTAACAAGTCTGCTGCTTTCTTTTTCAGCTATTCTGGTTACAGGAACGCCAGTCATCATCGCAACAACTTCAGCTACATTTTCTTCAGAAACAAGTTCTCTTTTAATTTTTGACTCGTTCTCCCAAACTTTTTTGGCAGTTTCCAGTTCTTCGGAAAGTTTTCGTTCAGAGTCTCTTAATCTTGCAGCTTCTTCGTATCGTTGTGACTTTACAACTTGATTTTTTTCTTCTTTAACCTCCTCAATTCGGTTCTCTATATCAATAATATTTTGAGGAACATTGATGTTAGTAATGTGCACTCTTGATCCTACTTCGTCCAATGCATCGATTGCTTTATCTGGCAAATGTCTGTCTGGTATATATCTTGCAGTTAATTTAACGCATGCTTTGATAGCATCATCTGTATATGTAACGCTGTGGTGATCTTCGTATTTTTCCTTAATATTATTTAAAATCTGATAAGTTTCTTCTTGTGTGGTTGGTTCAACCAGCACTTTTTGAAACCGTCGTTCTAACGCTCCATCCTTCTCAATATATTGACGATATTCATCCAGTGTGGTAGCTCCTATTGCCTGAAGCTCACCTCGCGCTAAGGCGGGTTTGAACATGTTCGATGCATCCAAAGAACCGGAAGCACCACCAGCGCCAATTATAGTATGAATTTCGTCTATGAATAGAATGATGTCTCTATCTTTTTCGAGCTCATTCATAACGGCTTTCATTCTTTCCTCAAATTGGCCCCTGTATTTGGTTCCAGCCACTAACGAGGCTAAATCTAGTGAAACAATTCTCTTGTTAAAGAGAACTCTTGACACTTTGCGTTGTACAATACGCAATGCAAGCCCTTCCGCTATTGCTGATTTACCAACTCCTGGTTCTCCAATTAAAATTGGATTGTTTTTCTTCCTTCTGGATAGAATTTGAGAAACACGCTCAATTTCATGATCGCGACCAACAATTGGGTCCAATTTATCTTCTTCCGCCATAAGCGTAAGGTCTCTTCCAAAATTATCAAGAACTGGTGTTTTTGATTTGGATTCTGCTTTTCTGCCACTGCCACCACTGCCACCACCAGATCCGTATGTTTCCTCTTCGCCTTCATCTTCTGCTTCGCTACCTGGAAAATCCGCTTTAAAATCTTCATTACTTTCCCCAGTCATATAATCTAGTTCGTCCTTCACTTTGTCGTAATTCAATTTAAGTTTATTAAGTATTTGTGTCGCGATATTATCTTCATCTTTCAAAATTGAAAGCAATAGATGCTCTGTTCCAATCATGGCGCTTTTATACAGCTTTGCCTCGAGATAGGTGATTTTAAGAACCTTTTCAGCTTGCTTTACTAACGGAATGTTTCCTAAATTCACGGACTTTCTGTTGTTTGATTGGACCGCGTTTTCGACTTTTTGGCGCAAATCTTTTAGATCAATGCCACTTTCCTTCATGATTTTCACAGCTACGCCTTCACCTTCTCGTATGATGCCTAGCAATAAATGCTCAACTCCTATGTATTCATGACCAAGCCTTAGCGCTTCCTCTCTACTGAAAGTGATGACATCCTTAACTCTTGGTGAAAACTTCGCTTCCATAATAACCTCCTATCACAATTTACATCAAATTTATACTAATTCCTCGATGAAATACTACTAAATTCAAAGTTAGAAATACTCAATTTAAACTAGGGATTTCATGTAGCATCTTATTAACAGAATTTTGTGAACAATTTTCTTTATATATAAGGTGTGAAAAATCATGAGTTTCCGTACTTTCGATGCTGATTTTACATCAAAAAGTGTGCAAATTTTAAAATAGTGAAAGAATGGCAGAAGGAGAAAGAATTATTCCGGTAAGCATAGAGGAAGAAATGAAGTCCGCGTACATTGATTATTCAATGTCTGTGATTGTGTCGAGGGCTTTGCCAGATGTTAGAGATGGTTTAAAGCCTGTGCATAGGAGAGTGCTTTATGGAATGCAAGATCTTGGTGTTTTCTCAAACAGACCGTATAAGAAATCAGCAAGAATTGTTGGTGAAGTACTGGGTAAATACCATCCTCATGGAGATACATCGGTTTATGACACGATGGTGAGAATGGCACAAAACTGGTCGCTCCGATATCCAATGGTAGATGGCCAGGGAAACTTTGGTTCTGTAGATGGAGATAGTCCGGCAGCTATGCGTTACACTGAGGCAAGATTACGTAAAATAGCCGAGGAAATGCTCGCTGACCTGGATAAGGAAACAGTTGATTTTAGACCTAATTTTGATGACTCTTTAAGTGAGCCGACAGTTTTGCCTGCTAGGATTCCAAATTTATTGGTTAATGGTGCGTCTGGTATAGCTGTGGGTATGGCAACTAATATGCCTCCTCACAATTTAACAGAAGTTATTAACGGTACGATCGCATACATTGACAACAGAGACATTGATGTCGCTGGTTTAATGGAATACGTGAAAGCTCCAGATTTCCCAACAGGAGGAACGATTTATGGCTATGAAGGTGTGAAAGCTGCATTTGAAGAGGGAAGGGGTAGAGTAGTTATTCGTGGTACGTCAACATTCGAAGAAATCAGAGAAGGTCGAGAGGCCATTATTGTTTCCGAAATTCCATATATGGTCAATAAGGCCGATATGATTAAGAAAACGGCTGATTTAGTTAATGACAAAAAAATAGACGGCATATCAGACATTAGAGATGAGTCAGACAGAACCGGAATGCGGATTGTTTATGAGTTGAAAAGAGATGCGATTCCAAACGTAGTTTTAAACAAACTGTACAAATACACGGCGCTGCAGTCGTCTTTTTCAGTTAACAATATTGCATTAGTTCATGGTAAGCCAGTTGCGCTCAACCTGAGAGATATGATTCATCATTACGTTGAACATAGGCATGAGGTTGTCGTCCGAAGGACAAAATATGAATTAAGAAAGGCGGAAGAAAGAGCGCATATTCTGGAAGGATTAATAATTGCTTCTGACAATATAGATGAAGTGATTGCACTGATTCGGGCATCAAAAAGCCCTGAGGAGGCAAGAGAAAAACTCATCGAACGATTTGAGCTTTCTGATCTTCAGTCAAGGGCTATCGTAGAAATGAGGCTGCGTCAACTTACGGGATTAGAGCAAGACAAACTCAGAACAGAATATAATGAGCTCATTGAAAAAATCACTGACCTCAAAGATATTCTAGGAAATGAAGGCAGAAGAATGTTAATCATCAAGACAGAGCTTGAAGAGATTAGGGATAAGTACGGAGATGAAAGGCGCTCAACAATAGAGTATTCGGCAAGCGAAATGAGAATTGAAGATTTAATTCCAGATGAGGAAGTGGTCGTTACTATATCGCATGCTGGTTATATCAAGAGAACCTCTTTGGCTGAATACAAAGTTCAGCACAGAGGCGGTGTTGGCTCTAAAGGAAGTAATACGAGAGATAAAGATTTCTTAGAACATTTATTTGTAGCAACTAATCATAATTACTTGTTAATATTTACTCAGAAAGGAAAGTGTTTTTGGATGCGTGTATTTGAAGTTCCTGAGGGAAATAAAATATCGAAAGGTAGAGCAATCCAGAACCTGGTAAATATAGAGCCAGATGATAAGGTAATGGCATATATTAATACCGGTGATGTTAAATCTGAAGAATATATAAAAAGACCTGCTACTCAGGAAGATGTTGATAGTGGATTAGCGAATGCGGTTGATGAGTTGGTGGATAGACATTATATAGTGATGTGTACAAGGAAAGGGGTGATTAAGAAAACTGCTCTTGAAGCCTATTCTAGACCTAGGACTAATGGAATCAATGCAATTGGCATTCGTGAAGGAGATGAATTACTTGAAGCGAAATTAACCAATGGGTCGAATGAAATTCTTCTTGCTGTTAATTCCGGCCGTGCGATTCGATTTAACGAAAAGAAAGTGCGTGCAATGGGTAGAACTGCTTCTGGTGTGCGTGGAGTTGATGTAGGTCCGGGGAATAATGTGATTGGTATGGTATGCGTTGAAAATGAATCAAGCGACACCATACTTGTTGTTTCTGAAAAAGGGTACGGTAAACGAACTTTTCTTAACGATCCGGAAGACGGTGAGCCAATTTACAGAATCACTAATAGAGGTGGTAAAGGTGTGAAAACATTAAATGTTACTGATAAAACGGGTGATCTGTGTTCCATTAAGATTGTGTCTGATGACGATGATTTAATGATTATCACGAAATCGGGTATCACTATTCGAATGCATGTGGAAAGTATGCGTACAATGGGTAGGGCTACTCAGGGGGTTCGTTTAATTAATCTGCGAGGTTCTGATGAGATTGCATCTGTGGCTAAAGTAGAAAAAAGTGATGATGACGAAAGTGATGTTGATGAGGAAGGCAATCCAATTGACTCAGAAAATGCTGGCAATGAAGCTGGCAATGAAGCTGGTAATTCAGAAGAGGAATAGGGTTTAAATATATATTCTAGTAGTTCCTTTTTTCTTTGGGTGATGCCTCATTCAATACTCCGATTATAATTGGCAAAGTAATTGTTACAGGGATTATGGATTAAATTATACTTTTGAATCACATATCAATAAATAGTGCTTTCAAAGCATTTAAATGAAAATCAAAATGAAAAAAACACTTATTGTAATTTGCATGCTGGGTCTAACATCGCTGGCTTTTGGTCAGGGAAAAGACTTAACATCGGCGGCTTTGGCATTTAATTCTGCTCAGAAAATGTTGCCGGAAGCACAAAAGTCAAGTGACTTTTCAAAAGTCAAAGGAAAAATTATTTCTGCGAAGAATTATATTGATGCAGCTCATGATAAGCAAACTGCTGCGCCAGCTCTAAAATCACGTGATATCCCCAAGTTATGGAGATATAGGTGTGATATTTACATTACTTATATGATGATGGCGGGAGCCGATGCCGAAGTAAAGACAGATGTAGAAAAAAATGCCAAACAGATGGAAGATGCGGTATTTGGTTCTGCTAGAAAATGTAAAGAAACAGACGCTAAAAAAGAACATTGGCCAGTGTTAAAGCAAAAAATGAACTTGATGAGGTGGGGCTTGGCATCCACTGGTGTGCAGTTTTTTAATGACAAGAATTATAATGAGGCCTATGAGGCTTTCAAAGGCGCCTCAGATATAGCTGACTTGATAGAGTTGTCAGATTCACTATCTTTTTACAATGCAGGATTGGCTTGTGAAAAATTAGAGAAATACGATGAGGCAGAAATATATTATAAAAGGTGCGCGGATCTTGGGTATCAAGGAGCTTTAACGCACGTTTTGCTTTCGCAAACACAAACGAAACAAGGGAAATCTGATTTGGCGAGGGTTACTATTGAGCAGGCTCTTGAAAAATATCCCGGCAATATGGATTTGGTAAAAGAACAATTGAATGGATATTTACTTTCCGAACAATATGCCAAAGCGGAGGAGAGTATGGCGAAAGTTATTGCGAAAGAACCTAATAACCCGGTTCTTCATTTTTCAATAGGAACCATTTATGATAATCTTAAAAGATACGCAGATGCGGAAAAAGCATACGACGCAGCACTAGCAATTGATCCAAACTATTTTGATGGATTGTATTCTAAAGGAGTGTCCTATTTTAATCAAGCTGTTGAGATTTATGATGAAGTACAGACGTTAACAGACGTAGTGCTGCAGGATGAGAAAGTAAAAAAAGCGGAGGAATTAATGAATAAGGCCATGCCGGTTTTGGAAAAGGCACACGGTATAAATGCTGAAGACCGCAACACGATGACAGCATTGAAGCAAATATATGGCCGTTTAGGTATGGATGATAAGTGGCTGGAAATGAAAAAGAAATTGCAAGGCTAATCTTAACAAATAACTTTTAATAAAAAGGCTTTTTGATATGAATTCAAAAGGCCTTTTTTTGTACCCTTGATTTATGAAAAGTTTACTCATATTGATATTGGTCGTCGTTTTAGTTGGTGAAAACGTGTATATATACATGTATCCAGAAACGTTTTGTCAAGAAGTTAAAGAAAAAGGTGACGATTTGTTAAATGGTTTGAAATCCAAAACCAAGGATGTTATAAATTCTGAGGTTGAAACAAAAGTGGATTCTATTTTGCCAACTAATTAAAGAGGCCAAATGAACGCAGAGCATTTTCGCAAATTGGAGCGTATGTACCTGGGAGCAAATTTCAATAAAGCGCTTTATGAAACGTCTTCCATAACAATTTCTGAAGGAAGGTGCAGTGTTGGTTTGGAAGTAAATGAGACCTATTTTCATGCGCTAGGCGCGATGCATGGTTCAGTCTATTTCAAAATGTTAGATGATGCAGCGTTTTTCGCCGTTAGCTCTGTGGTAGATGATTATTTCGTTCTCACGACATCATTTAACATTAATTTAATTAGACCCGTATCCGAAGGAAAGGTGCGCGCATTTGGAGAAATTCGATTTTCATCTGAAAATTTGTTTACTGCTTCAGCTACACTCTTTAACGATGTTGGTAAGGAAGTGGCATTTGGTACGGGTAATTTCGTGAAGAGTAAGGTTCCTTTGAGTCAAAAAATCGGGTATAAATAATCGAGCAGATATGATTAATAGCCTGTAGGTTTCGCGGTCAATCCTGGAGTATCAATAATTGACAAGTTGGGTCTATTATTTAACATGCTGAAATTCTAAACGAACTACTTGATTGTGATGATGTGTTCTAGCGATTGTTCGGCAGATTTTCTTTGCCGATTTAGATGTAATAATTCTTGAATATATTCTTTTATAGCTGATGATAGCTCCTTGTTCTAAATTCTATTTGTCGTACAAAAATGGTATTTAATCGAAATAATATTCTGTTTAATCGTTGTTTTGTAAAAAAATATTTGTATTATTGATGAATCAAACAAATAAACCAGGTTTGATTAAAGATTTTACAAATGGGTGTTTATTTGGTTTATAATGAGATGTAGCTCATATAGATTAACCCCATATTGCTTACTGCTAATAACTAACACGCCATCTACAAGTTTCAACTCGAAACAATAGCACCAACTCCTCCTAAGTTGGTGCTGTTTTTTTACACCTATTTTACAATTGATTGAATAGAAAATTTGCCTTAACGAAAAACATATAGTGGTTTTCATTATTTTCGTAGAAATTAAATTCGTAACAATGAGAAACAAAAAATTTATTTCCTTATTAAGCCTTGCTTTGATAATTGCGTTTGTTGCATGTAAAAAAGACAAGAACCCTCCGACCATAACGATTCTTGGAAACAATCCAGCTTCGGTAACGGTTGGTAGCACGTACGCCGATGCTGGTGCAACGGCAATTAATCCAGATGAAAGTGTAGCAACAGTTACCGCAGATCTTTCGGCCGTTAACACATCATCTTCAGGATCATTTGAAGTAACATATACTGCTGAAAATGAGTATGGAGCAGCAAATGCGTCAAGGGCGGTTAGTGTTGTGATAAGTCAAAGTAATTATATCGGTACATATAGCTTGTCCTCAGATTGCTCCGCAACTGCATTTCCTTTGAATACAGCACAAGAAGGTGTTGCTTCTGGATCAGATGGTTTGCAGTTCGATAACTTTTTTAATGCTGTTGGTGGTATGGCAACTGCAACAATAAGTGGTTCAGTCATTACTTTTCCTTCACAAACCATTACCACTATTGGTGGTGATGTTATTTTTGATGGTGCAGGAACTATGAATAATGCGGGATCTGAAATGACGGTTACCTTCAATTATGATAGTAGTGGTATCCCATTGATAGGTGGAACGGGATCATGCACAGCAACAATCACTAAACAATAAGTAGAGCAAGGTAATTAAGTCTAATAACTGCTCTTTTTTGCATTAAAACGAAATAAAATGTCGTTTTATCGAAAAAAACAAAATATTATTCTTATATTCGAATCAGTTAACCACTAACCTTGTCTAACCGATATGTTTTTATTTCCCAAAGTGCGAGGCGATACGCCTCCCTTTTGGAAATCAAAACAAAATAACAGAAACCACTTAAATAGAATTCTAATTTTTCAACAGAAAAGAACTCATTCGAGTTCTTTTTTTGTTTAACAACTTTCGAATTATAGCAATAGGAAGAACAGGTACTTAGGTAATTCAACGACATTTTGCTTCCTGTTATCGACAATAACAAACTTCATTAGGTTGTTCTTCGTAACTAGTTCACTCCAAACCTCTTGGTCAATTTATTTTGTGCGCTAAGCGCAAGGTGATTTGGTCGAACTTAATGACTAATATTTTATCGCCTTGACCATATTTACTCAACAATTTCGATTCGGTAATTATATAACCGGTAAAACAGCTCTAAAGGAGTGTTCTATATTCATCGTTGATGATTCGCCATACGACTTACAGTTAATGCGTCGTTATTTAAACTTATTTCCAGATAAGACGCTGGATAATACGAAGCAACTAATTATAGAGGGCTTTTCCAGTGCTGAAGAATGCCTGAGAGAGATGTATCGCAAACCAGATATTGTAATACTTGATTATTATTTGGATGTTTCTAATCAAATCTCCATAAATGGAATGGATTTAATGCAAGAAATTCATGAAAAGTCTCCGAGTACTAAAGTGATTATCGTTTCTGGTCAATCTAACGCTGATCTAACTTCAAAGTTGATAAAATTTGGTGCTTTTAGCTACGTTGCCAAAGATCAATACTATGAAAAGCAACTTCGCGGTGTTATTACAGATATTCTTCAGGTAAGCCAAGAAAATCCGGATTGGAATGAAATAAAAATTAAACGCTGGTCCTACAATGTCTATGGCGTAATACTATATATTCTGTTGGTTTATTTTATTATTCGGATCTGTTCCTAGTCTTTTCTGCGGTAATTCTTGTTTTAAAAAATCAGTTGGCGAATTAATTATTTGTTGAATTTTAATTGTGGTGCTGCACTTTAAGGTTGGTTTCCTCTATATTTATCTTTTAATTGAGCGCATTAATGACAAATTCAAGAAATTACGACCAATTTAAAGATAACATGTCGATGCCTCATTTGACGCCCGACGTAATTGATGATTTTGTTAGCTGGTTAATTACGCATGGTTACGATATGTATAGTTTTCAAATTTCTGATATAAAATTTCGCCGCACGATGTTTTCTAAATATTTGCAGGAATCTACGCAGGACAGTGCGCAATACAAGCTACATTTCCCTAATAATCAATGATGTAATTTTTATATTCCGAGTTTGGTGCAGTATTGTATATGCACGAACAGGCAGTTTGTAGGATGTAAAAAGAGACGGTCGTCTTTGAAGGTTTACCTGAGTGCCTGATATAGGCTTAAAAAATCAAATCTATCTAGCTGCATTCACACAAAATGTGGCTAGAGGACTTAAAACCGTTTGTTGAGATAATTACTAACAAGTTGTTGTCTATTTTAAACGATTGTATATCAGTGGTGTATGTGTGTTATTAGCGCTTTTTCGGTGAGAATTTAATGGTTTTCGGTATTTTGATTTTTGGATGGCACAGTAAAAAACAATAGTTTTACTTCACTGACCAAAAAATGAATGATGCCATTCAGTATTATTTCTTTATTAAATTTTTGTTGACTAACTAATTGTTTAAACTCTTGAAAACAGGAGTTTTTTAAATGAAAACTTTATCTAAAAATCAAAAAGTGAAATTATGAAACATTGCTTAACTATGGTCTTGTTTCTGCTGCTTTCGAGCGCAGTGATTGGACAAGTAAAAACTGTAAGCGGTACAGTTACCGATGATTCTGGAGGAGGATTTCCTGGAGTCATGATCATGATTAAGGGCTCGGAAAAGGGTGCTACATCTGATGACAACGGGAAATACAAAATCGAAGTACCAAATGAAGATGCGGTATTGGTATTTTCTTTTACTGGAATGGATTCCCAAGAGAAACCTGTTAAAGGGCTCACAACAATTGATGTGATGTTGGGTGAAGGCCAGTTGATGGAAGAACTAGTTGTTACGGCTCTAGGTGTCTCCAGAGATAAAAAATCTCTAGGTTACGCGACACAAACTATTGATGGTGACGGTATTGCAAAAATGGGCGACGTGAACTTTATGAGTTCTCTTTCCGGTCAAGTTGCAGGTGCTCAAATCAAAAATAGTGGTACTATGGGTGGGTCTGCTAACGTTATTATAAGAGGATATACTTCGATAGGCGGTAATAACCAACCCTTGTATGTTGTAGACGGTATTCCTATTAATAATGATGTAACCAACAGCTCAAACCAACAAACCGGTAGGGGTGGATTTGATTACGGAAATGCTGCAATGGATATTAACCCGCAGGATATTGAATCTGTATCCGTATTGAAAGGTGCTGCTGCATCTGCTTTGTATGGTGCGCGTGCTGCTAACGGAGTAATTTTGATTACTACGAAAAAAGGTACTAAGGGTAAAAAAGGAATTGGTGTTACTGTAACATCTGGTTTGACCTTTGGTAAAATAAATAAAAACACGATGCCTACGTATCAAAAAGAATACGGACAAGGATATGGTCGATACTATGGACCAGATACAGTATATACAGGTGCTGTTTACAATGGCTATGTTGAACAAGTTGATGTGGATGGTGACGGTACATTAGATGGACTATCAACGCCTATGGGTGATGATGCCTCTTTTGGTTTAGCCTATAGCGAAGCAGATCAATTACTTTCATGGCAATCTATTCATCCAGAGATGTCTACGTATTTACAGCCAGTTCCTTATGAAGCGGCAGAAAACGATCCGACGACATTTTATGAAACTTCCATGATGACGACTAATTCAGTCGCTTTGGATGGAGCAAATGATAATGGTGCATTCAGATTTTCTTTAACGGATATGAGGCAAAAAGGAATCATGCCTAATAGTAACTTGAGAAAGAACAACGCTTCTTTGAATGTGAATTATGATTTGACGGATAAGCTATCCTTCAGCTCATCAATGCAATATGTCAACACGCAAGGCTTGGGCCGATTCGGAACAGGTTATGATAACAGAAACGTTAACCAGTGTTTTAGACAATGGTATGGTACTAATGTTGATATGGTGCAACAATACGATGCTTACATGTTAAATGAGAATAACTTATCATGGAATGCTTATGGTTTTACTGCTCCAGAAAGTACGAGAGCAAATCCACATTACTTTGATAATCCTTATTACATGAGGTATCAAAATTATTCCACAGACAATAGAGACCGATTCATTGGCAACATGGTGTTGGATTATGAAATCAACGATTGGTTATCTGTAATGGGAAGAATCACAAATGATAATTTCAGCGAATTGCAAGAAGAAAGAATTGGAGCTCAATCTGTAGATGTACCTATGTATAGTAAGTACACCAAGTCATTTTACGAGAGAAATTATGATTTATTCTTGAATTTCGACAAGAGCTTTGGTACCGATGATGTTTTCAATCTTTACGGAATGGTCGGTACGAACATCAGAAGATCAGGTGTTAATACAACAGATGCCATGACGAATGGTGGTTTGGTAGTTCCAGGAATTTATTCATTTAGCAATAGTGTTAATGGAATTGAAGCACCTTCTGAGACAGATGCATCTAGAGCGGTAAATGGATACTTAGGAAGAGCAACATTGGCTTATGACAAGTTTTTGTATTTAGATTTATCTGCAAGAATGGATAAAAGTTCAACGCTTCCAGAAGAGAACAACACGTTCTTTTATCCGGCAGCTACGTTAAGTTTATTGTATTCTGAGTTGTTGGATGTTAGCTTTATGGATTTTGGTAAAGTAAGATTAAATTACGCTCAGGTAGGTAACGATGCACCAATGCAACGGTTGCAAAATGTTTATTCTGTCGGAACACCATTTGGAGGAACGACGCTTTCAAGTGCTCCAAATACAGGCTATAACAACGCTTTACTTCCAGAAAACACAACTAGTTTTGAAATAGGATTTGAAAATAAATTCTTCAAAAATAAACTAGGATTTGATTTCACTTATTACTCGGCTACTACTGCGAATCAAATTTTAGCAGTTAGACCTTCATCTTCTTCTGGTACCTATTACCAGTATGTTAATGCGGGTGAGATAGAAAACAAAGGTATGGAGCTACAGCTTTATGGTAATGTTTTTACTTCTAAATCCGGTGATTTTAGTTGGGATATGAGATTGAACTGGGCAACAAACCAAAATAAGGTTGTTTCGCTGACTGGTGATTTGGAAACGTATCAATTAGCCTCATTGCAAGGTGGTATTACTATTGAAGCGACTGTTGGTGAATCTTACGGTACAATCAATGGTACTAACTATGTATACCACGATGGTAAACCAATTGTTTATGGTACGGAAACTTCAGGTGTTAGATATGCCAAAACGTCTAAACCAGAAATTTTGGGTAACATGCTTCCAGATTGGACTGGTGGTATAACCAATACTTTTAGCTATAAAAATCTATCGGTAAGTGCTTTAATTGATATCCAAAAAGGCGGAAGCTTCTTCTCTCTGGATACTTGGTATGGATACGGAACAGGTATTTACGACATCACTGCTGGAACTAACTCGGATGGAAATCCCATTA
>Ga0315332_10000609_pt1 | contig 16967 bp, 18 predicted proteins | sample M110034915metaG_FD_203455 | JGI IMG/M metagenome (GOLD analysis project Ga0315332, IMG submission 203455) | Ammonia-oxidizing marine archaeal communities from Monterey Bay, California, United States - M1 100m 34915 | ecosystem: Environmental > Aquatic > Marine > Intertidal zone | place: USA...
CTTGCGTTAGGTGCCTGGTCTGCCATCACGCTCTCAGGGGAGCAATTTGAAGTGTTGGGCTGGCCGTGGTCGCTTGGATTCATTGGTTCGCTACCCAAGGTGGTTTCGGAGCAGGATCGCAGACGGAGAGTTGTGTTTTTAGCTCTTCCGGAATTGCAATCACTTTGGGTTTGGAGAGGTCGACGTAGACCCACCGCGTCTCCACTTTTGCAAGAATTGTTTCATCCGCTGATCTGCAGATCAAGTATTTCCGTAGCGATGCAAACTTTGCAATTTCGGCCACCCACGTTCGGATTGTAATCGCGTTACCTTCCATCGCAGCTGCGCGGTAAGTGATGTCGTGGTTTCTGACGACCCACCCCAGTTTCTGCTCCAAAGCCTGTTTGCTATCCCATCCGCCGGCTCGGCTATGAGCTCCCGCTGCCCAGAGTGTCCATTGCAAGTATCGCAAATTGTGAACGTGGCCCTGAGCGTCAATCTCGTCAGGGGCGACTGTGTGGGAGTAATCAAAAAAATCAGACATGGTGGGGATGGGCTGGTTTGCCCAGGTGTGGGAAAGGAAGCGTTGGCGTTTAAAGACGGAGGTGCCTCGGACGTGGATGTCGGATCCGATAGGACGACTTGCAGGATCGGTAACAGTCATGGGGGCGTGGGGCAGCGCTCAACGCTTTCACCACACGCGATTGTTTCGGGCAATTCGTCGGCTCAATTTGAAAAACGGGCGAATTGGCAAGCAGGGAATCCCGCCCGTGCAGAGAATAGCCCGCAGAGCCAAGCAGGGGCATACGGTGTCCGATTTTTGTCGTTCCATGCTGAATATGTGTGGTGCCGTTCGCGTTCGCGTTCCTGATGATTCGTACGAGACTGCGTAAAAGTCGAGTTGCCAGCGACTTAAGTTGCGGGTTATTTCGTATTCGGGAACGACTTTTCGCTGTGGATAGCCAAAAGCGCGAAAGTTCACTTCAACAGGGACTCGCCCTTTTTGTATGATGAAGGGGTAGATTCGTGGTGTTCAGCACTTTGGGATAATCTTGTAGCTGAGCCCACAAGAGGTTACGCAGTTGATCCACAATGACGGCGTCGGATTTGTGGGTGCCATTCAAGTCCCTGGAGATCAAGGTTTACCGTGATGTCAGTAATTACAAGAAGGCTGTCGCTCATTGGCCTACTTAACTCTGCTGTGCTAGTTTTAGCGGTGGCGGTCGGGGGCAATGCTACCGCCGAAAACCCCGCAGAAGAGCTGGCATCAGGGCCTAATCAAGTTGATACCGAGAATGGCGACAAGTCCGGACCCAAAGTCAAAAAAGAGGCGGTAGCTACGCTTGCAGGTGGATGTTTTTGGTGCACGGAAGCGGTGTACGAGCGGATGCGGGGAGTGAACGATGTGGTCTCAGGATACATCGGCGGCCATGTGAAGAATCCCACCTACCAACAAGTGTGCGGAAAGCTGACGGGTCACGCAGAGGCGGTCGAGATTTACTACGACCCCAGTAAGACGACCTACGATGAATTGCTTGAGGTATTTTTCAAGACACATGACCCCACGACGTTGAATCGACAGGGTGCTGACCAGGGGCCTCAGTACCGCAGCGCTGTGTTCTTCCATGATGATCAGCAAAAAGCAGCGGCGAAAAAGTACATCGCCAAATTGAATGCTGCAGGTGAGGGGCCCATTGTCACAACGCTCGAGCCCGCATCAAAATTTTATCCAGCGGAAGAGTATCACCAAGATTACTTCGCTCGTAATCCGAATGCTGGTTACTGCCGAGCGGTTGTGCGTAACAAGGTAAGAAAGTTCAATCGCGAATTCGGTGATAAAATCAAGAAGAAAGGCGAGTAGGAATCCGGGACCACAATCTCCCGTTTCCTCACGAAAATGGGGTGATTGAATACGTCCCGAACTGGTTGTTGTTCAATTACCGCAAGGCTGCTTGTTAAGAGTTTGTATTGTGAAACACTTTTGCACTCTGCTCGGACTTCTTTTGTCAGTGGTTTGTGGGGCAAGCATTTGTTCTGCACAACTGCCGTCTGTCGTGCAGTTGCCCAGCTTTCACACCTTTTCCTATGGTGGGTCGGTGCTCGTTCCTGACGGCGGCACTACGTCCCTTGGTGGGGTGAAAAGATCGGCTACAGGGTATAACCATCGAGGCTGGAACCGAGGCTACGGTAGCGTCAACTCCACCTCCAACGCCGCTGTATCGGCGAGGATTATCGATCTGGCTGAGATGGACCGGCAGATTTTAGGTGGATCGCCCGAGGAGTTTCTTGCTCGCATGCGAAGTCAAGAACAACACGCGATCGCAACGGGGCTGCCTCGGGGTCAAACGGGCCGTCAGGGGCAAACGAGTCGAAGCCCAACGTCTACGACTCTCTCGAGGACCGATGAGGGCAAAGCGCTCGTCAGGTTCGCCAGGCAAGAGTATCGTGAGGGTCGGAAGTCCTCATCCATTCAAGCCTATGGAATGGCGATCAATCAGTTGGATGGTCGTCTGAAAACACTCGCCATTGCCGAGTTTCGACGAATGTTTGGCACGGCCGCTGAGCAGTTGCTGCAGTTGTCTTCTCTAAGACGTTGAAAGTCGAGGACTTTCAAAGCGACAGTGCCGCAGATCAGTGAGGCGTTGTGAATCGGAGAGGGCCAGTAGCGTCGAACCCTTGTTCCTGTCTTCGGGGAACTTTTTTGGCCCGTGTTCCGGTACTTTTGCGGCAGTCGTTTGAATCGATGTGAGGCATCAACAGTCAGCGGTGTTCGCCGTGAGATCTCGACTTTAGCCACACGCGGATGTGGCGAGGTGACTGGGCAGAGGCCGCCGAAGTTTCTGTCTTCTCCACATCTTTGGCTATTTGTCATCGCTGTTATGTTCGCGGTTCTGTTAGTTGAGCCATGCAGTGACGTGTGCAGTCATCGGTGGTGTCTGGTAACCTGTCAGGAAGTAGAAGTCACCGCGGGGCACGAAGGCCGATCAGCTGACAGATCAGTCCCTCGACGAGTGAATTTGCCTGACGAGCGAGATTGCCTGACAAGTGAGAAATGAACCTTATGATTCCACGCCGTGACCTTTTAATTGCCGCCACTGCCATGACTGCTGCTTCCCTTCCGCAGAAACAAGCCCTAGCTGCTGCTCAGTCGAGTAGCGATGTTCCTGTTCGTTTTGCTTTGAATACCAGTACGGTACGTGGTCAAAAATTGTCCATTGAAGAGCAGGTAGATTTGACTGCGAAAGCGGGCTACGACGGTATCGAACCATGGATTCGAGACATTCAACAGTATGTCGATGACGGGGGAAGTGTTGCTGATTTGAAGAAGAAGATTTCGGATAGTGGCCTCACCGTGGATAGCGCCATTGGTTTTGCGAATTGGATTGTTGATGATCCGGACGCGCGGGCCAAAGGGCTTGAGCAGGCGAAGCGTGAAATGGCGTTGGTCAAAGAAATTGGGGGAGGTCGTGTGGCAGCACCACCTGTTGGTGCACACCGGGGTGACAGTACGCCACCGCCCTTGCCAGTGATCGCTGAACGGTATCGTGCTCTGTTGGAAGTGGGGGAACAGGTTGGTGTCGTGCCACAACTGGAGCTCTGGGGATTCTCGCCCACGTTGAACAAGTTAAGCGAATTGGCATACGTGTCGGCGGGTGCTGGGCATCCAGACGCTTGTGTGTTACCAGACTTTTATCACATCTACAAAGGTGGCAATGACTTCGCATCGCTGGGGATGATTGAGGCATCACGGATGCATTGTTTTCATATGAACGACTATCCGAATGATCCCCCTCTCGCCGAAATCGCAGACAAGCATCGCGTTTTTCCGGGTGACGGTGTATGTCCGTTGCCAAAAATTATCCGGCAGTTGATCGATCATGGATTTACCGGCACGTTCTCACTTGAGCTATTTAATCCCGAGTACTGGGAACGAGATCCGGCCGAGGTCGCATCCGAAGGGCTTGAAAAGTCGCGTGCGGTCGTGCAAGCAGCTTTGCAATTGCAAAACGTCTCCTGACGAGCGCTTTCACTTCAGAGAGTGGATGACGCGCTGACGCAATGTTCGGGTAGGCAATGGTTTGGTGCGTATGGTTTTTGATCGCACGGACTTTTGATCCTGCGGGTATTGGATCGCACTCAGTGTGGATCAAAACACCTCCCTTGCGACAACGATGCTACACGCGACAAGCAGGCTTCGCGGATCTCGGCCTACAGTTGGCGTGAAGCCAGAGCGGATTCAATTTGTTCCAGAACAGTCTGGGTGACCACCTTCGCCTCTGGTACCAAGGCAGGGATTTGAGCAAGTTGATCGTTGTGAGCCAGCTGCTCGATGTTTGCCCACACTGTTTGCTGGTTCTGCAACTGTAGAATGCGAAAGTTACCCTTGAGCGTGTGCGAGACGCGTTCGGTGGTTGTTTTGTCGCTTTTGGCGAGGGCCTGCTCCAGTTCGTTCATGAGCGACGGGACTTCCTCGATGAAGGCAGCCAGCACCGCATACAGAATGTCCTCGTCGTGATCCATCGAAGCAAGCGCGGGGCGGAGATTGATCTTGTTCATCGGCGTTCTAGTTGTGTCGCAGCATGCCAGTAATCAGGGGATTTTTTTAAAATTCGTCCATTCAGCAGCCTCAGCATGAGACTTTTCCATGCTAGCCTGCAACTAGCCTTCATCGTTATGACTACGACGTTGCGTTTGTACAGGTGAAATCCCTTGGGGATCGCCCTGTGTAAGCGCTGGGAAACAAGTGATGAGCCTGATTTATGGGTTGGATTGGGTCTTGCGCTTTTGATTCTCGATGTGTGTCTCCCCCCTTTTTTTGGTCATGTTGGGACGGTCGCATGCTGTGGGAACGGGCTTGGCGGGTTCGTCGCGTCAGACTTTCTAGATGTTATTTTAGGTCCACGAGAAAAATTTAAGTCTGTACATTTGAGCATGCATAGGCATGAGGCAGATGTTTCTGTTGAAAGAATGCGTCAGGCTGAAGGCAGATCGTGGGTTGCAGGGAGTTGACTATGGCGAGCAAATTTGTCTACGCGATTGGGACCATGGACACCAAAGGTGTCGAATTGGATTACGTGGCTGATTGCCTGCGTGCTGCAGGAATTCAGGTCCAAGTGGTTGATGTAGGGACAGGTGGGCTACCAATGGGGCAGCCAGACGTGACGAGCAATGAAGTGCGGGGTAATGCACCCGATGCATCGTATAAAAGTCGAGCTGCGGCCGTGACTGCAATGGGGGAAGCTCTGAAGACCTACTTGTTGACCGAGGCTGATGCAGGACGGGTTTCAGGTGTGATCGGCATCGGGGGTAGCGGCGGAACCGCACTGATCACGCCCGCGATGCGATCGCTTGCTATTGGTGTGCCGAAGGTCATGGTATCGACTGTTGCGAGTGGCAACACTGCGCCCTACGTCGATTGCAGTGACATCACCATGATGTATTCCGTGGTGGATGTTGCTGGTCTGAATGTCGTTTCGCGAAAAGTGCTCGGTAACGCCGCGCACGCGATGGCTGGCATGGTCCAACACAGCGTGAACGCAGTTGCCGGTGCAGCTACCTTGGGGATGACAATGTTTGGCGTGACCACGCCGTGCGTCGATGCTGTGCGTAAGCAACTTGAGATGACAGGTCACCAGTGCCTCGTGTTTCATGCGACCGGAACAGGAGGTCGAGCCATGGAACAACTGGTTGAATCACGCATGCTCAATGGGGTGCTGGATATCACGACCACTGAGGTAGCTGACGAAGTTGTTGGGGGCGTGTTTCCAGCAGGCAGCCAAAGGTTCAGAAAGTTGGTGGAAAGTGGGCTTCCATTGGTTCTCAGTCTTGGTGCTCTTGATATGGTCAACTTTGGAGCTCAGGAAACCGTGCCCGCCCAGTTTTCTGACCGAACATTCCATGTGCATAATGCCCAAGTCACTTTGATGCGTACGGACGCGGAAGAGAATCGGCAGATAGCCCGCTGGATCGCGACCAGGATTCGAAAAACAGTCTCTCCCATGTTCGTAATGATTCCTGAATTAGGTTTGTCGGCATTGGATGCACCGGGGCAGCCATTTCATGATCCCGACATCAACGCTATTTTGTTTCGAGAGCTGGAAGAGCACTTGAAGGGTTATGAAGCCTGTCAAGTTGTCCGCGTCCGCCAGCACATCAATGATCGGGGATTTGCAGAGTCTGTTGTGCAGCATTACAACATCTTGGCAAGTCGCTGATGGACGCCACCGCTAGCCGAACGAAGACATAGAGGATCGCCATCATGGCAATGCAAACCCGTCATTTAATTCTGGAACGATTCAGGAATAAGATCGCTCAAGGTCAGTACATCGTGGGTGGTGGAGCAGGTACGGGGATCAGCGCGAAGTGTGAAGAGGCCGGCGGGATCGATTTGATTGTGATTTACAACTCAGGACGCTTCCGCATGGCGGGACGAGGTTCACTGGCGGGGTTGATGCCGTACGGTAATGCCAACGAAATTGTAAAAGAAATGGCCGCCGAAGTGCTCACTGCCGTACGGCATACACCGGTGTTAGCAGGTGTGTGCGCCACTGATCCGTTCTTGCTTCGAGATAAATTTTTGCGTGAATTGAAGGAAATGGGTTTCGCAGGAATCCAAAATTTTCCCACTGTCGGTCTGATTGATGGGACGTTCCGAGAGAATCTTGAAGAGACAGGAATGGGATTCGCCTTGGAGGTCGAATGTATCGGGGCGGCTCATGAACTGGATTTGTTGACCACACCCTACGCCTTCAATGCCGAACAAGCAGCAGAATTAACTTCGGTAGGTGCTGACGTCATTGTTGCGCACATGGGGCTGACGACCAGTGGAACCATTGGTGCCAAGACGGCAATGGATCTTGAGGCCGCAGTCGCTCGCGTGATTGAAATCGCAGATGCTGCTCACGCGGTCCGCGATGATGTGCTGGTCCTGTGTCACGGTGGCCCCATCGCTATGCCCGAGGATGCAGCCTACGTTCTGCAACGAGCAGACGGCGTAGATGGTTTCTACGGGGCAAGTTCGATGGAGCGGTTGCCGACCGAAAAGGCGATCACAGAGCAGGTGAGAGCCTTCACCGATCTCGATCGAAAATAAACAAGCTGCCGATCGTGAACCGTAGGTCTTGATGACAGGCACTGTCCGGTTTGACAGATCCCCCAGTTTCTCAGTGCGCAGTTTCTCAGTGGCGCAGTTTCTCAGTGGCGCAGTTTCTCGGAATGAGCATTGATTCTCTGTCCACTGCGACTTGAATCTGTTATCCGCCAGCGAGCGCCTGCATGACAAAGATCTGGCTTGCCTCATCGACTGCCAGATCGAGTGATTCACCGTGAGGCAGCATTTGTCCGTCGATGAAAATTGCCACATGCTGCTGCAGAGTTCCGTCTGCTTGCATGACATAGTCGCGTAGTGCGGGGAACTGGCTGAACATCGCTTCCAGTGCCTCGTTCAGCGTGGTTGCCGTCACCGTCTGGTTTGCCGGGCAATGGACATGTTGAGCGAGTTGGGACGTGAATTCGAGATGTGGCATGTGTAATGCATCCAAGGCGGTGGAGAGGAAAGCCCGCGGGCTGCTCATCATAACATTCAATGGCGCGAATTTCGAATCAGTTCACTTGGAGAATCGGTCAGGTGAAAGCAGTTCAAAATTGTCGATCTTGGGTTGTTCCGCATCGGCGATCTCTGCGACACAGCGCCCGGTGATGGGGGCAAGACTGATTCCCATCATCGCGTGCCCTGTTGAAACGATAACATTCTCCCAGTGCCTGCTTCGTCCAATGTAGGGAAGGCCATCGGGTGAGCACGGGCGAAGACCTGTCCAAGGTTTGCAGTTTTCAAAGTCTGACGGTTTGAATTTCGGAAAATAGTCGGAGATCGATCTTATGATTCCTCGTACTCTGGACTGTGAAATCGACTGGTCCAAACCTGAAATCTCCATGGTGCCACCAAATCGCAAAGAAGATCCCATGGGGGTCACCGCCACACGGGCCTCAGTCAAGATCGAGCAGATTGATGGTTGTTGGCAAGGTTGGTCCAGTGTGACGCTGTATCCTTTGCCCGCCTGCATTGGCAGGTTCAGTTGCAGTTGCCGGCCAAGTTCGGACGACCACACGCCACCACAAATGATGAACTGGTCGGCATCAATTGATCCTTGCGAAGTTTCGACAGCAGTCGCTTGGCGTCCTTGCAAATGAAAGTTCTTGCAATCTGTTTCCCAGAGGAAGTGACACCCTTTTGAGGAAAGTTCTGACTGCAGGCGATTCATCAACTTGTCGGGTGAGAGATGGCAGTCACGTGGGTAGTAAATGCTGCCCGCGATGTCCATTTCGATAGAGGGGTCTTTTTCGGCAGTGGCCTTTGCATCGAGGACACACGCTTCAATATTCAGGCTGTTGGCAAGTTGCGCCGTTTCTGCTTCCTCATCGAGTGCCTGTTCACTTTTGCATAACATCAGTAGGCCGTTTGGAGTCAGCGAAAATCCATCCTCCAATTCCAAGGTCAGTTCTTGAAAGCAAGCACGACTGGCAAGGTGCAAGTCACGCAGCACAGGAGCTGATCTTTTGACGTGGGACGCATTGCAAGCGTTTCTGAATCGCCAAAGCCATGTCAGTAGATCCCAGGACGCCCGGGGGCGAATATAAAAGGGGGACTCGGGATTCCACATCCACTTGAGACCCAGTTTGATCATCCCCGGTGCAGCTAATGGCACAAAGTGGCTAGGCACAATCATCCCTGCATTACCAAAGGAGCAACCGTCGCGGGCTTTGGGATTTCTATCGATGACGGTGACTTGGTGGCCCCGTTGGGTGCAGTACCAAGCTGAGGTCAGCCCGATAATGCCGCCTCCGATGATGATGATTTTTTTTGCCACTTGAACTCCACTGACCAGCGAGAAACTACTGGATGCCCCAGCAAAACGGGTCATTCGCTATTAATTTCAGGCGGGTTTCAGCCGTGATAAACGCCCTGCCTCGGATGGTAGGTTTGATGCGTGTCTTATCAGTGTCTGCCCATGAATAATCACATGCAAATGAAGTCCCCAGCACGCCCTGCTGTATCCATGTTTGGTGAGGAGCCAATTTTCCATCGGCGGCAAGACAGGCCAGCTTGGCACTCGTCCCGGTTCCGCAGGGAGAACGATCGTATTCAAGGCCCGGACACAACACGAAATTGCGGGAATCAGCTTGCCCCTCTGGCTTGCCAAAAAGTTCAACGTGATCCACGTCGGGGTATCCAGCGTCGTTCACTGCTCGGCGAATGGCACAAGCCAAGTTGGTCAAATCGCTGATTTCGCTGCGTGTAATGTCCTGCTGCGGTGTGTTGGTCAGGAAAAACCAGTTGCCCCCATAAGCAACATCTCCGCGGACGGTCCCGAAGCCTTCTGCATGCACTTCCATGTCTTTGGCGACTCGGTAGCTTTCGACATTGGATACTGAAATGTCGCCATCTTCGTGCAGGGTCGCCGCAACTTTACCCACCGGTGTATCAATGTGAATTTGGCCAACATCGATTTTTCCCTGATCACGCAAGGTTTCCACCAGGCCGATCAAGCCGTGTCCACACATGCCGAGAAAACCAACGTTGTTGAAAAAAATCACCCCGGCCTGACAACTGCGGTCATGAGGTTCACAGAGCAGGCCACCTACCAGAACATCTGAGCCTCGGGGTTCAGTGATGATGGCTCTGCGATATGCATCATGCTTGGTGCGAAAAATCGCAAGCCTCTCTGAGAGCGTTCCCTTCCCGAGTGATGGGCCTCCGTCGAGCACAATGCGAGTCGGTTCGCCAGCGGTGTGAGAGTCAACTGCATGAATTTCGCCGGACATGGCAGGCCGTTACCGAGTAAGCGAGTGTGGGAACGCGGTTGGATTTTGAGACGTATTTTTATAACGAGGCTGGTCACGTTAATGACAGGTCACGTTGAGAACTTGTCACCTTGATCAACAGAGATGTATCCGCATTCTTCGCCTCTGGTTGCTTTGCACCAGCGGGATAGAGTTGCCTCAGCCTGCGGAAGACTTGCGATCTTCTGCGTAGCTTTTGCCGGACCACTGACTCCACCAATTTTGGAACAAAGCAAATTGCTTTTCCACAAATCCACGCTGGCTGTCACTCAACTGATCAGTGCTATTGAAGTGCAATTTGTAATCTTTGTCGCCCTGCAATTCGAGAAGGTACTTGTAGTAGAGGACAAGGTCTGGTCCTTCGTCGTAGGTGGAAAGTACGATCAAGGCCTCTTCAAGTTCTCGCGCCAATCGTCGGGCGTCCGGATCGCCCTCGGCTGCAAGTTGGCATAATTGGATCAGTGTTAACACTTCATTGGGCAGGCAGTTTCCAATCCCAGTGATTGCACCGACAGCTCCGCAGTGCACAAACCCATGGTAAACCTGAGTGTCGACTCCAGCCATCAGCACAATTTCGTCTTCGGCGTGAGTGATCTGTTCGCTTGCATAACTGAGGGCGTCTGCTCCGCCAAATTCTTTGAATCCGACGAGGTTCGGAAATTCTGCTCGCAAATCAAAGAACAGGTCGGCTTTCGTTTCGAAACCGTAGTAGGGGCTGTTGTAAATGACGGCGGGTAAATCCGGGGCAACCGACAGGATGTCCGCAAAATGGTTGCGTTGTGCTGCGGGGGAAGTTCCTCGGGACAGCACTCGAGGGATTAGCATCAGCCCATGAGCACCGACCTGTTGAGCGTGTGCTGCATGCGCCACAGCAATCGCTGTGTTCTGGGCGCCCGTGCCTACGATGACATCGATGCCAGCTTTGACCAGTTGACTCACGCCTTCCATTCTCTGCTCGTTGGTCAGCAGCGGCCAGTCGCCCATCGATCCGCAGTACACCACTGCATTCATGCCCAAAGTTGTCAGCTCCTGAGCTTTGCTAACCAAGGCGTCGTAATTGGGGGTGCGCTCGCTGGTGCAGGGCGTCATCAAGGCGGGGATACATCCGCGAAATACTTGTCCGTTCATCTCTGCTTACCTGTGTTGGGCGTGTTGCCTCAGAAACCATTCTGCGCAAGTGTTCAGCTCCTGTTTCACACGATTCGTGGGACACGAGTGTCCTTGATGTCTTGTGGCGGGGCGCTAGCTGAGCCTTCACTGTTCGGGACGTATCGTACACGGTTGGCCCTGAAACTGCATGCCCACCCACAATCGGTGCGATCGTTTCATGGTGCCCGTTTGGGCCTGCCGCTTGTCAGTGGGGGCTGTTTCCCCGAGAATTGCCAAGCCAGCGGAGGGGGCATAGGTCAAAAGCTGAGTCAGTTTTGGTTTTTGCCTGGCCAGAAGTCCGTCCACATGACGCTCCATGGAAGCAGGCTTAGCTGTCGCTTGCCAAGGGCGTCAACACTTGCCGAAGGCCTGAACAGCCGATGACTGATTAACTGGATGCCATGTTTGGGTTTCGCAAAGTTCGGACGCCGCTAACGACTTTTCAACGAGTCGATATCGAACTGCTGATGCGCAGGACCATCGATGAAATTGGCCTCCCTTTTGTGCGCCAAGCTCACGTGCTGAAAAGTCTCGACGAGTTGGACCTTGATCAAACCAATGCTGAGACGCTAGTGGAAACGGCACACGCTGAAGTTGTGTCGAGATTGCCCGAACAGCAAGCAGTGTGTGAGATTCAGATTGTCACCGACTCAGAAATCGGTTACCCGTCTACCTACTCTGCTGCAACTGATCATCGTCCAGCCGCCATACGCTTGGCAAAAGAAACCGTTGGCGATCCGCTTCGAACCGTGATGGAGTTGGCTTTCCAGCTTTCATGCCACCACTGGCACGGAGTACCTGCCGCCACTGAGCTGGATCGGTCGGCTCGCACTTCGGACCTGATGCCCATTTGTTGTGGTTTTGGTGTCTTGGGCAGCGAAGCATGCCTTTACGATAAACAGTGGTCGCAGGCTGGTTGGTCTGGTTGGTCGATTTCAAGATCTGGGTATTACAGCACTGTCGAGATTGGCTACGCGCTGGCATTATTTGCTCGTTGCCGCAATGAAGTGAAACCTGCATGGTTAAGCACACTCCGACTGGATTCACGAGAGACTGCCCAGCTAGCTTGGGAGTTTTTTGAACGCCATGAGAAGGCAGGCCATTGTTTGCTGTTTGATTCGGATACCATTCCTTCGACTCAGGCAGATATGAGCCAGCTCGCAACGTGGTTCATGGGTGCGGACCCTGCTTACGCGCTTGCCTCAGGTTATGCACTTGCAAAACTCAATGGGCTTTCGCCTCGTGCGGTTGAGGCTGCCATCCATGCCTCACGCGTTGGCGACCCAGATGTGGTCCCCGTGGCTGTGCGGGTTTTGGGCAAGGCGCGAACGCTTTCACCTGAACTTGAAAACCGTGTTTTAGATTTGTGCAGAAAAAGCAAGCCGCGGATTACTGTGGCTGCCATGCAAGCTGCGGCAGAATTGAAGCTGCCCTTGGATGGTTATCGTCGCAAATTGGCGAAGTTGCTGGACTACTTTGCAGGTGATCCCTCGCCCATTCTTGAACTGATTGGTAGCCAAGGGGAAAAGCTGGCTGTCCTTGCTCCACGCATCATGCCAAGGCTTGCCTTGGCGCTGCGGGATGATGATCACGATCTCGTCGATGCGTGCCTTATTTGCCTGCTTCGTATTCGAGCAGATACAGAGCACCTTATTCCCAAATTTGTCAAAGCTGACAACTTGCTTGAACAGGTTCGTGCACGGATAGTCGAGTTGGAAGGGTCTCAAGCTCTTTGAGCGTTTTGATGTTCTTTTGTCGTCCCTATGTCGTCTGTGGAAAATCCCTGACAGATGGAAAGCATTTTCTTGCAAATGGCACAGAGATGCGGGCGGCGTCGGACTAGCACCAAGTGGGGATGGTCCACGTGCCCCAACAGGTGGGTTTTGTTGGTAATTCAGCAGTGATGCAGGAAGGCTGGGCGGCATGGGGCAAGGCGCTTAGGCGGCCGCCACACTGTTCCGCGTTAGAGTTGTCCAACACCCGCGTCAAAGCATCACGCGTCGGGCTTAGTGATTGCTTGCATTTGTCTGACTGGAATCCCCGGTATCTGTTTTTGATTCGGCATTTTTAACTTGCTGCGAACGCAGAGATTGCGAAGATATGTCGATGGATGTCAGCCGTTCATGAAAAGGATGAGGTGAATGCGATGTTGAAGGAATCAGAAATCAAACGCGCCGCTGCTGGCGAGTCTTGTGATGCACAAGCAGAGCAGGCTGTTCGTCAGCACTTGGCGAGCAGTGGGCATTGTGGTCTGCGTAACCTGCAGGTGCGCGTCGATCGCGAGATCGTGCTTTTGGCAGGTCAAGTGTCGACTTATTTTCTCAAACAGACCGCGCAGGAAGTTGCACGTGTTGTCTGTCCAGATCATCAGATCAAAAACTTGATCGTCGTCCGCGAGCCTGAGGCGGGTACATTCCCGTGCACGTAACGCGAGAAGTTTTTAGCGTCGGGAACATTTTCAATAGCCAGCACGCAATCTGAAAGCCAGCACGCAATCTGAAAGCCAGTCATGAGGCTGAGCACTCCGCCTCTTGTACCAACCGGTTTCTTTCATCGGTTTTGGTGAAATCACTGTGTTCTGAAAATAATCTATCCAGAAAATACTGTGCCTGACAGCAACTGTGTCCACCGTCTTTTGCCCATATTTCCGGCTAGGGGTATCAGTCTGAATGCAACAGGGTAGGCGAGCGTTTCGACCTCCCAGCCCTGTCGTGAGGCTTTCATTTTGAAGCACCTCGACAAGTTGTCGTTGGGAGCGTAGAAGATAGCATCGGGCAGCAGATGATTTCGCGGAATTCATTTGCCGCAAATTGGCCCAACCATCATCCTCTTGAATTCGGTGTCTTCGGTGAAGCGTTATCTTCGAGCTTTTGCGGGTTTGTTCTGCACGACCCTTTTGGTTTCACCTTTGTCGGCTCATCCTGGGCATGGTGAGGAGGGAGCAACTCATTATCTGGCGACCCCCGAGCATGTGTTGCCAGTTTTGGTTGTCTTCGCCCTTCTGCTGTGTGCGTTTGGCGTGGTGCGTCGTGGGCGCGTTAATCAGTCAACAGCGAAACGTTAGATAGAGTTCAATTGCGTTTTGCGATGAGAGCGAGGCTACTATCCATACACCCTCGATCAACCGCGTTTGAAGAGTTGTTGCAATTCAGTCCACGGTCGCGCGTTACCCACATCTTGGCAACTCAAGCCACCGCGGCGTGCCTGTTTGATGCCATATCGCATCACATCGAGTCCTTCGATTGAGTGGGCGTCCGTGCTAATCACGACAGGAATTTTCAGGCGTTTTGCTGCAGCCAAGTGAATATCGTTCAGGTCGAGTCTTGCCGGGTTCGCGTTGAGTTCCAGTAGCTTTCCGCAGCGATTGGCAGCTTGCATGACGGTTTCCATGTCCACCTCATAAGGCGGGCGCCGGTTGATCAGTCGGCCGGTGGGGTGCGCGATGCACGTGACCCAAGGGTTTTCAATCGCGCCGAGTAAACGCTCTGTGATCTGATCACGCGGTTGTTTTTGACCGTAGTGAATACTTGCAAGAACCCAATCCGCTTCTGCCAGGCAATCGTCCGGCAGATCCATTCCTCCAGCTTCGAGGATGTCGCACTCAATGCCTTTCAGAATCGTTAGTCGCCCCTCGTATTCGGGACGCACTTCGTCAATCATTTTCCATTGCTCACGCAGGCGCTCGGCGTCGAGGCCTCTCGCCATCGAGACTCGTTTGCTGTGGTCTGTGATCGCGATATAGGAAAGGTTGCGTTCGATGGCAGCGTCTGCCATTTCACGCAGAGTTGCGGCACCATCGGTGGCATTGGTGTGCATGTGCAGGTCGCCGCATACGTCGGTCAGTTCAATCAGGTCGGGAAGGCTATTGTTGGCAGACCACTTGAACTCATTGCGATCTTCTCTCAATTCAGGATCAATCCATGAGAGACCGATGGAGGCGTAGACATCTTCTTCCGTAGCCCCGGCGACCTGACGGTCATCTTCTTGTGAGAAAACACCATACTCATTGATCTTGAGGCCTCTTTCCTTTGCAAGTCGGCGTGTGTGGATGTTGTGTGCTTGAGAGCCGGTGAAATATTGGAGTGCTGCACCAAATTGATTCTCGTCAACGACTCGCATGTCTACTTGAAATGCTTTTCCAACTCTGATCGAGATTTTTGTGTCGCCGCGCAGGATGGTGCTGGAACGCTCCGCATAGGCTTCAAAATGATCCATTGCCAAGTCACGATCCTCGGCGACGATCAGCAGGTCCAAGTCACCAACCGTTTCTCGGCCACGTCGATAGCTGCCTGCCCACTCCATTCGGCTGATGGTCTCACACGCCTTCATGTGCTTACCAATTGATTGGGCAAGTTGATCGCCGTTGGACCAATAAATGCGTTCAGCTGCTGCTTCGGCAATCGCCAAGCCATCAAGAATTGCTTGTTGTGTTTTGCCGCCGAAACCTTTCAGCTTGGAGATGCGATCCTCGTGACAAGCCTTGCGCAGATCGCCCAGTGATTCGATGCCGAGTTCCTGTTGCAGTTTGGCAGCTTTTTTCGCACCGAGTCCGGGGATTCTTGCCATTTGGATGACGATCTCTGGGATTTCCTGTCTCAGCTTTTCAAGCTGTGGCAATTGGCCTGTTGCGACAAGCGTTTCTGTTTTGTCCAGCAGAGTCTTGCCAATGCCGGGAATGCTAGCCAGATTTCGACTCGGGTCCGCGAGGATGGAGGCAACTGATTCGTCGAGATCACGGATGGCTTTCGCACCATTTCGGTACGCTCGAATGCGAAATGGGTTTTCACCGCGGAACTCGAGCAACTCCGCCATTTCCTCGAAGACTGCCGCGATGGCTGCGTTTTCCATGAGATTTCCTGAAGCAAATGACGAAGCGGATGACAATGATGAGCAAGCCTGATGCTATCCCTTGGTGCGCGAGTTTCCCAGATGCAGCATCACTTGCGAAGGGTGTATCCTTTCCGGCTCATCGCGGTGTCTCCTTCTTTGTGACTGAAATCGCGGTGGAGCAAGCCGAATGGTAATCCCAAGACAACGGACAGGGTGACCCGACACAGTGCCATTTGGAACGCCTGCGGCAGTGAAGCATTGCCGCCGGGCCAACACCAGCGGACATCCATGAAATCATTAAGCGAGCGCTTGCCCCAGTTCGCTTCGCTACGGCATGATTCGCTGCACCACTGCACGAGATGATGAACCTCTCTGGAATGATGGTGCCAAGGGCAGCGTTGACCGTTCACGCGGGGTGCCATCATGAATGACGGCAGCTCAGTACCAGCAAATCTTGCGACGCAGCAAGCAGGTCGTCGGGAACGATCCTGCATTCAGCTGCAGTTTGCGGGGAAGGCGGTGACCTTCAACAAAGAGGTTGTAGAATCAATAGCCTCGTTCTGCTTTGATTTACGAACGCTGCCACATGAAGCAGGTGAACTGCGGGCTGGATTGCTCTGCGCTCGCGTGCCAATGCCGAGCTTTTCTTTAAGTATCAGCTTCGTTTGTGTCGGTTCCCAAAGTGCCCGCACCTATTCCGCGATGCTTGTCCAAACCGTGTGTCGGGAGCGTTTGGCTTTGGAAGGCTTGGCGATGTTGTTGCTGGGCTTGTCGTACGACACGCTGCGGATCGGACGTGCAGGACTACTTGTCGATTCTGTCCAGTCAGACAGGTCGGCTTCGCCACTAGGCAGTGGTGGTGTTGTTGCAGGGAATGGGTTGCGTGCGGGCGGGGGTGAAAACGGATCAGAAACAGCAGGCACGGCGGGACGGCTTTGCTGTCCGTGCTGGATCACGCTTTCATTTGGCCCGTAGGGCGGAGCGTAGTCAGCGGGAGCCTGGATCGGCTCGGCGACCCCATAGCTTTTCTTGAGCGATACCGGATCAGGCTGACTCCGGCGAGAGGTTTGGCTTGGGATCATGGCGGTGGAATCAGCAGGTCGCTGAAGCATCCATTTAGCCGCATCGTTTCCGTCAGCCGACTTGGGCTCTCCGCTCGGTGCGGGGCT
>Ga0315332_10000611_pt1 | contig 16952 bp, 16 predicted proteins | sample M110034915metaG_FD_203455 | JGI IMG/M metagenome (GOLD analysis project Ga0315332, IMG submission 203455) | Ammonia-oxidizing marine archaeal communities from Monterey Bay, California, United States - M1 100m 34915 | ecosystem: Environmental > Aquatic > Marine > Intertidal zone | place: USA...
GAATGCGTTTGAATCTTGCATATTCCGCTCACAATCAATCGAAACTTACAAAAGTCGCAGTGCTGCGTGCGTTTATCGAGTCTCAGCTTGGTCAACTAACAACATGATCGCCACTGGCCGGACCACACCAACCACGACTCGCGATTGAAAGACGTTAGCGACCGCTGAAGAAGCGTTTCAACGCAGTATCTGCTGCATCACGAGAATTGTCCGTGATTGACTTTTGGAATCCTTTGGGAAGTTTCCCAGGCTTCTTCTTGTCACGCTTCTTTTTGTCATCCGAGTCGGTCGACTCGCTAACGGACAAGTCGGTGCTGTCACCACCGGCACCCACGTCCCCGTCCTTGCTGTCTTCTGCTTCAGCAACTCCTTCGCCTTCGGTGATCACACCGGACTTGATTTGAAATTGACGTGTCTCTGGATCCGAAAGCTTACGAACTCGATCAATTTGATCGGCCTCATTGAGCCAAGAATCAACATCAACCTCCTCAAATCGACTGTCATGTGAACCGGCTTCAACGGTTCGTGCCGCTGCATCGCTCATGTCGGCAACCTCCGGCTTTTTCGGAGCCTGCAGTCCATGCTCGATCACAACTTCAAAATTCAACTTACCGACACGCAACTGATCTCCACCTGCGAGAACCTTTGCCTTGTCGGTTGGCAATCGCTTGTCGTTTACGTACGTGCCATTGCGACTTTTGAGATCCTGAATCAGCACGCGATTATCTTTCAGAACGATAATGCAGTGCTTTCGGCTAACCGATTCACTCTTGGGTCTTAACTGGCACGACTCACTGCGGCCGATGAGAAACTTCTCGCCCGACACACTAAGTTCACGTCCTTCGTGACTGCCACTAAGGACCTTAAGCATTACCTGCATCAATTGCTCCCGATTACTCGTCGGTAGGGAAGGCATGGGGCATCCACCCCAAACGGCTTAACACGCGATGAGCGCACCAATCTTAGAAGTAGCGACATTGTTCTTGGAACTGGCGACCGTGCGAGTAGATAAGCTAACAAACACAGCACTGCAAGAAATTGCCGAACACTGAATCCTTCAGAGTTTGGTTGCGTAAATCGGATTATACCAGTTGTAGAGGGCTGTTTCGTCTACAAAATGAGTGCGAAGCCATTTTTTGTCGCTGAGGCCTCCCGCTGGCATCGCCGAACCGCACGGTTGATAGCGAATTTTGGGACGAGAAATGCTGATCCCAGAGCATTAATCGGGCCGGTGAAGAGGCAAAGACCCTACCGCCGCGCCGTCCACAACGAAGAAGCAAATCGCTCGCGGCGAATTTCGTCTGCCTCGCGTAGTTCCTGATTGGAAAGCGTCCCCACTCGCCAATCAACGCCAAGACTTGCCGACAAATTTTCAACGATGTTCGGGACCAGCTGCTCGGCACTGAGTGGCGTCGACAGCAGTTCATTGACGCCAGGAAGTTGCGGTGCATACAGACTGGTACACAAAAGCAGGCTGCCGTGCTGCAGTACGGCGGTGCGACTTTTCCGCTGAGCGCTGCCGAGAACCTTGTATCCACTAACAATCAAGTCTTCCGCCGTACGTCTCTGAAAGCACAGGAATTGGGAGTTTCGAGCTTCCGGCCGCACCTCCACCCCAGTGCGACGAAAAGGCACAGCCTGAACACCAAAATCAGACAACGCTTCAGCGATGGAAGCATGCGTTTGCTGGTACAAAACGGAACGAGGCCCGGCCGAGCCAGCGGGCACCGGAATCGCAATGCTGTAGGTAAGTTCTTGGTCATGGACGATGGCACCGCCGCCTGTGGTCCGTCTCACGCAACAAATGGAATCGCTTTGAGCATGCTCAGTCCGTGCAGCGAGTCCCTGAAAATACCCCAGCGACAACGTAGGTTCGTCCCACTGGTAGAACCTCAGAACAGGCACTCCAGTCCGGGTGACAGAATCCAGAATCGCTTGATCAATCGCCATGTTCTCTGCTGCCCCGGCGGTGGCAAGCGAAATCAATCGACCGACACTCGGAGCAAGCGACGCACCAGAACCTGTTCGCGTGTTCATCATCCAGCTTCAGCGCACTGCTTTTGATAGGCGGCGTGATCGAGCAGCGACTCAACCGAGTTTGCGTCACTGACTTCAACTTTCACGATCCAACCAAATTCATAGGGATCATCATTCAGCTTTTCGAGGTTCTCCGGGAGATCTTCGTGCACAGCGACGACCTTGCCACTAACAGGGCTATAGAGGGGGCTCACTGCCTTGACCGACTCCACTTCACCAAACTCCTCACCCGCAGTGAGTTCGCGACCGAGTTCTGGCAATTCCATGTAGACGAGGTCATTCAACTGTTCCAGCGCAAAACCTGACAGTCCAATGGTCCCAACGGCTTTCCCATCTTCTTCCGCCAAATCAACCCACTCGTGCGATTCGGCATAGAGCAATTTGGATTCATCACGTGACATCAAAGGAGTCCTTCTGAGAGGGTCATGATCTGGGGCGTTTGTAAAACGGCAACTTGGTTGGCTTCGCATCAACCAGTTTGCCACGGATATCGATTTTGAATTCGCTGTCATCAGCGTTCGCACTATCAACGTAAGCCATGGCGATCGGATATCCCAGTGTCGGTGAAGGTCCGCCGCTGGTGACTTCCCCGATTCGTTGTCCTTCCCGATCAAGCACGGGACATCCTTCTCGGGCAGGTCGCTTTCCTTCCGGTCTCAATCCGACCCGTACGGTTGACGGGCCAGAGTCTGCAATCTGCTGCAGAGCTTGACTGCCCACGAACGCTCGATCTTTCAAAGTGCACGCAAAACCGAGGCCCGCAGACAACGGATCAATTGACTCGTTTAACTCATGCCCATAAAGCGGCATCCCGGCTTCCAAGCGTAGAGTATCACGTGCGCCCAACCCGGCAGCACTAAAACCATCGTTGCGGCCGGCGAGCAACAAATTTTCCCAAATTCGGTTGGCTTCTTCTGCCCGGACAATCAATTCCAAGCCATCCTCACCCGTGTAGCCCGTTCGGCTCACAATGACTGGCTTAGCGAACTGGTCAGTGATCACGGCACGATAATACTTCAAGCGTGTTGGATCGAAAGAAAACAAACGCTTACACGCATCCATGGCTGCCGGCCCTTGCACAGCGATCATGGCCGTTAACTCGGTGCGGTCGGACATAGTGACGGTGGGGAAATCGTCCAAAAGAGGGGTCAACCAGTGAAGGATTTTTTCCCGATTCGATGCATTTACCACCATCAAATGGAACCGCCTTTGCGAAGGTGTCTCGACGTGGGACACAAGCACATCGTCCAGAATCCCCCCGTCCTCATTGCAAATCAGTCCGTATCGCACACCGCCAATCGGCAAGTCTGCGACTTTCCGGGTCAGAACGTGATCCAAAAACTGCTCGCTTCCATCACCATCGAAACGGAGACGCCCCATGTGGGACACATCAAAAAGTGCTGCAGCGTTTCTACAAGCCTGATGCTCGGTGACAATCGATTCGTACTGCACGGGCATGTCATAGCCAGCAAACGGAACCATCTTGCCGCCATTAGCACGATGCCATGCGTCGAGAGGTGTTTTGGCTAGCTCGATCGTCATGGATTCATTACCGTCTTTTAAACAGACATTGAGGGGTCAGAGAGCACCAAGTCTATCGAAGGTGGTGCCATCGGAAAGACGGGATGCTGAGATCATTGGACCGTTTTGACCCGATCGCTGCCGATGAAGCCCCGGACAGTGACTTCACCGGACGCTAATAGATGGGACAATCTTAAGGCAGAACCCTGTGCCAACTCTGTCCACACGTCTGCCGTTTGAAAACAGGCGACCGAGGATTCTGCCTTGTGCGGATGGATAAGAACGACGAAATGGGATTGCAGAACGATGGGCTTAGTACTGATTTCTGCATCGATCTGATAAAAAAGAAACCGCTGAACCATTTGTGCGAGGGACACCGGTCCTGAGTTTCGGCACTGTAGTTTCGGCACTGTACTTTCGGTACTGTCGGATGCAATTTAGGCTGCAAATTCTGCCAAAACTGGAATATCTCCAAAAGCCGTGAGGTCTCGTTAATCAGCAACTCGGCAACGCCGCTTGAGATCGCGTTGACCGGATTGAATCAAGGATGCGGTAGTGTCACCTTAACCGACAACGACCCAATCATATCGGCTGAATACGCCCTCGATACAGCTAGATTTTGCAACCAGCTCCGACTCAGTGCCATAGCGATCACAGCGGGCTATCTGACAGATACAGCAGGGTCAGATTTCTTTTCACTCATGGATGCCGCCAATATCGACCTCAAGGGATCTACAGAACATTTTCATTAGGATTTTACCGGCAGCCACCTGCAACCCGTTCTTGATACGATTCAAAATTCGGCCCCAGAGACAAACTGCTGGGTCAAATTGACCAACCTAGTGATTCGAGAGGCAAATGATGATCCCGACAGTTTTCAACGCCTGATCGATTGGATACTCACGGAAATCGGGTGTGATGTTCCCATTCACTTCACTGCCTTTCACCCCGACTTCCAAATGCGGGACATTTCATCAACTCCTGGCGAGATCCTGTCACTCGCCTGCGACACCGCAGTGCAAACTGGCTTCAAATACGCCTAAATCGGCAACGTGCATGATGTCGCGGGACAAAGCACCTATTGCCCAAAATGCCCAAGGCCTTTGATTCGACGTGATTGGTATTAAATCAACGACTACAACCTTGATCTCAACCGTTGTGGCCATTGTGACTCGCGTATCCCCGGCCGCATTGAGATAGAAGCAGCCCGCTGAGGACGACAAAGGCAACCAGTCACCGTTAAGCCCCACCTAGAAACTTTGATGAAACCGACGTGACGACACAATAAACAAAGCCTGAGACCAAGTCAGCACCGATGAATAACAACCCTCTCATTTCCTCGCTGAACTGGCATCGAATCACCGAACGACGTGCAATCTGGTGAAATCTGGTGTCAATTACAAAATTGATTGACGCCTGCCAAGATCTGGAACCGTTGGCAGACCTGAAAGCTTCAGGTGCCTTCGTCACACTGAAAATAGCTAACACACTGCGTGGTTGCTGTGAATACTGCGTGGTTGCTGTGAATACTGCGTGGTTGCTGTGAATGTTGTCGCTGAGAAAGGGATCAATGCAATTGAATTCAATTAGCATGGACTCCGTATCCGCTACGATAATCATGTGGGTTTGCTACTGCCGGCAGTCTCGAAAGAACGTGAATGAAATGCTCGACAATTTCTTGCTGCGGTCTGCACGAAGGCTGGCCTTCCGCCGGCAACGTGGAAGATCAAGGATGCAGGTGGTCGAGCCCACCTGCTGTGCCGCATGCCCCGGAACGATCGGCGGTCGTGCTGGCAGTTTTCATCAAGAATTTGAACCTGAACGCAAAACCCTGATCTTTAAAATCCTTAGCGAGCTTGCCAAGAATGGGGTGACACCGATTTGCCCGCAACGGGTGAACACCTCCTTGGTGCCACATGCCGGCCTTCGGTATTCAGGACACATCGCAACGGAAGTATGGCGAAGACTCCATCTGCACAATGACATTCTCATCATTGGCCCGAAGCACACCGCTGAAGGTGCCTCCCAGGCTGTTTCGCCACACGAAACATGGAAGTGATCTGACTCCGCATCCATGCAGGGAAATCCTGACTTGGCAAAGAGGCTTGCTGACAACATTCTAGGCGTGGAACTGGACGCGCACGCATATCGCTGGGGACACGGGATTGAAGTTCAGTTGCCGTTTATTCACAGACTCACCCCGAATGCGCGGATCACCGCTATCGTGCTGGCGGTGGCGGAATACACGGGTTTCAAAAGAAGCAGCAATAGCTATGAGCAACTTTTTTGAAGTCTCTGCCCACGCAACCACTGCTGGTCATCAACAGTGACATGAATCACTTCGCTGAGGATCCTGAAAACAAAAGCTGGGTTCAACTGACCACACAAAACTACTCGTTGGCCCCCAAGGGACTGCTAAAAAGCTGCCAAGATGAGAACATTAGCGTGTGCGGCGAAATCCCACTGCATTCGTGTTGCGCACTCTGCAATCCATGTAATGCACGTGCAATTAGCCAAAAATGGCTTACGCCACATCCGCAGAGGCGACGGGTGACATTTCCAGCGTGGTTGGCTACGCAGGTGTAGTTTTCTAAAGTGGGACAGGAAGCCACGAGACAGCCGGCTTCTAATTCCATCCACACGGTGGTCATTCGGTCACATCCGACGAACCATCCTTTCCAACAAACCACCTTGCCCCGAATCGAGAATTAGATGTCTGACAAGGTCCTGATCATTGTAGGCGACGCGAGTGAAACTCTCGATACGATGTACCCATTCTACCGTTTACAGGAAGCAGGCTTCACACCAGTGGTGGCAGCTCCTGAAAAGCGGCTGTACCAAATGGTCATGCACGAGATAAAGCCGGGATGGACGATTACGAAAGAGTGGGAGGGGTACACGATTCAAGCTGATGTTGCATTCTCGCAGATCAAGCCTGAAGATTACGCTGGCATCCTTTTCAGTGGAGGGCGGGCTCCCGAGTACATTCGCTACGACGAGCACCTTGTGCGAGCTACAAAGCACTTTTTTGAGGTCAACAAACCTGTGGCAAGCGTCTGCCACGGTGTCGAGATTCCAGCATACGCCGATTGTGTTCGCGGACGCCGTATGGCCACCGTTCCAAAATGCAAATTTGACCTGGAAGTGTGTGGCGGTATTTTTGTCGACGAAGCCTGTGTTATTGATGGTAACTTGGTGAGTGGCCGCACGTTTCATGACAATGGGCACTATGTCGGACCATGGATCAAATTGCTTCAAGACGCCCGAGAAGCATAGCAGTCGAATTGCTCGTATCTGAACACCAACAGATGCCGTCCCATGGAATCACGAACTGGAAAACTGCCATTTCCTGCTGCTGACGATCCCTAACAACCTATGGGAGATGTTTTTGTTATTCTCAGACGCTCTGATATCGCATTCCTCATAGCCCGAACGCATGTCGTCCATTCTCCCGATCATCGATGCAGGCCTGCCCACTGGAATCGTCGAACCGTTTGACGCACGTGTGGGCCGGGACGCGGAGACATTGTTTCGAGATTCGTTGAGTGAATTGCAGATCAATCTGGGCAAGCTCTGCAATCAGACATGCACGCACTGCCATGTTGATGCTGGCCCGACAAAGACAGCCGAGAACATGACGCCCGAAACGGCGAAACGGATCTGCGAACTCGTTGACGAATGCGAATCCCTCACAACGATCGACCTCACGGGTGGTGCCCCCGAAATGAATCCAAGCTTTCGATCTTTGGTAACACATTTCCGTGGCCAGGGACTGAGAGTCATCGACCGATGCAACCTGACCATCTTAGGAGAACCGGGGCAGGAAGATTTGAGTGACTTCCTTGCCTCCCACCAAGTCGAAATTGTGGCATCGTTACCCTGTTACTTGGAAGATAACGTCGACTCACAACGAGGATCGGGCGTCTTTCAAAGCAGCATCACCGGCCTGCAGAAACTCAATGCACTGGGCTACGGGCAAGACGACAGCGCCTTGAAATTAAACCTCGTTTTCAACCCAACGGGACCCACGCTGCCGCCAGAGCAGACATCATTGGAAACTGATTACAAACGAGAGCTGAAAAAACGTTACAACATTGAATTCAATCATTTGTTCGCGATTACCAACATCCCAATCAAGAGATACGCAAAATTCTTGAAGAAGCGAGGGGTTTTGGTGGACTATATGCAGATGTTGGAATCAGCTTTCAATCCACAGGCAGCACGTGGCGTCATGTGCAAAGCGATGCTCTCGATTGGCTGGGACGGTCAATTATACGACTGTGATTTCAACCAGATGTTGGAGTTGCCAGTTGCCGGCAAGCCACCTCACACGGTATGGGACATCAAAGCCTTTGACGAATACATTCACCAGCGTATTGCTGTCGCTGATCATTGCTACGGCTGCACCGCCGGGACTGGCAGCAGTTGCGGTGGCTCTGTTACCTGAACTAAAACCCAAACAAAAACACACCTAAATGTCCAATAAGCTCGACACTGAAAATGCTGTACGTGAACGATACTCAGCCGCGGCACAGAAGCGTGAAGTTGAACTTTGCTGTCCGGTGGACTACGACGCGCAATACCTGAAGGTTATTCCGCAGGAAGTCATTGATCGTGATTATGGGTGCGGTGATCCGTCCAAATGGGTTCAAGCTGGTGAAACGGTGCTGGACCTGGGAAGTGGCGGTGGAAAGATCTGCTTCATCGCCACACAGGTAGTAGGGCCAGAGGGAAAGGTGATTGGCGTCGATATGAATGACACCATGCTGGAACTGGCTCGCCAGAGTCAGGTCGAAGTCGCTGGCAAAATCGGCCACGACAATGTGCATTTCCACAAGGGAAAAATCCAGGACATGGCAATTGACCGGGACCGAGTCGATGCCTACCTGGCGGACCATCCTGTGACCAATGAAGCCAGCCTACAGGAGTTCGAATCGATGCTCCACATCATGCGACGAGAAAGCCCAATGATTGCTGACGATTCCATCGACGTGGTCGTAAGCAATTGTGTCCTGAATCTCGTTGACGCGTCAGAAAAAGAGCAACTGTTTCGTGAAATTTTTCGCGTCCTCAAACCCGGTGGACGGGCCGTGATCAGTGACATTGTCAGCGATGAATTTGTGCCCCAACACTTGCAGAATGATCCAGAACTTTGGAGCGGATGCATCTCAGGAGCTTTTCAAGAAACCGAGTTTCTGAAAGCATTTGAGAGAGCAGGTTTCTACGGATGCGAAATGCCTGTTTTGCAAGAGCAACCTTGGCAAACGGTCGAAGGCATTGAATTTCGCTCGGCTACCGTCATCGCTTACAAGGGAAAAGAAGGACCGTGCGATGACTACAATGAAGCGGTGATCTACCGGGGCCCATTTACCGAGGTAGTTGATGACAGCGGGTATGTTTTCCGCCGTGGCGAGAGAACCGCCGTCTGCCGAAAAACCTTTACCCTGATGACACGGGCTCCCTATACCGACGACTTTATTCCTGTCCCACCACGCCAGGCGGTCAAAGACGCCGATGCAAAACCCATGAAGTTTGACGGGCACGAAAGATCACCAAAAGTCACCAAAGGAAAAAATTACGACTTAACGATCGTTGCCGATGACTGCTGCGGGACAAGCGACTGCTGCTGAACAAAAACGCAACAAAAAGCTTGCAAGTTGCCCTGAATTCGGCAACGGTAAAATTAGTGGGCAAAGGAAGATCCTTTGGCAAAAGATCAATGAGCATGCGGTCGATAACCGCGGACACTTCTGCCTGTGATCATCCTCATGGGTTTAATCAAGTGAAGTTTTCGACCACACCAACGCCCTGAATACCTGATTCACGTAGCCGGTAGGAAAACTCGTTGATGGCAAGCGTATCAGTCCGTGTCATGTCACGGACAATGATTGCACTGTCAACCGCCGACACACATTGATGGATCTGGCTTGATTGTGATGTCGGTCCATCGAGAATAATCAGCTCAAACTTGTCTTTCAAAAGATCGACGAGTTGAACGACCTCGTAACCCGTCGCTGCATTTTTGCCTTTGGGTGGCATCAGCGGTATGAGTGTCACACCATCTTCTACTGCATGCACGGCGACTTCCTTGATCGGCAAGCCCGCACGAATAGTGTCCACCCAGCCATACTGCAATTCCAATCGAAGCTCGTCTGCCAACTTGGGCAGTTCGAGATTTGCATCGACCAAGGCAACGCGTTTACCCGCTGCTGCAGCGGCCATCGCCAATCCGATCGCGACACTACTGCGTCCCTCGCCAGGCTGGGCACTGGTGACAATCACACTATTGAGTCCAGAGTCAATTGCATCCGACATTCGCTCGGCAATTTGCTGAAAAAGACGCCCTTCAAAGAAAAGGTCCGCGACCGTCGTGGGAACATCTAAAACATCAACCTCCCAAACAGCCTGAAAAGGTTTTAGTCCGACCTGCGGGTTGACTTGCTCGAGGTCATTGTGATTCGACTCAAAGACAAACTCATCAGCCCCAACCGGCTGATACGCATCTCGCTGTGGAGCATACGGATCTGAACTTGAACAGTGATCACCCTCAGATGAGGCCGGTTGTCCTTGTTCCCCAAGCTTGGCAGCCGTGGCAAACGGATTCTCGATGATTAGTTCCGGCATTTCAGTTTCGGTCTGCAAAGCCTCGGAACGGGCAGCCGATTCAGAGGGTTGCTGATCCTGCTGTGTTGACAAGTCGTTTTCCAAGGTAAAACCGGAAGCCAAGCTACCAGCATCCGCTTCCCGCATACCTCGAATAACATCTGCAGGTCCGACTTTGCTCATCTCGTCATTTACGAAACTTGCAGCATCCGTATATGTCGAAGCATAGGCGTCCTGAATAGGCTGAGTAAAACTATCTGACTCATCAGGCGCCGCTGTATGTGGCTGGCTCCTTGTTGGATCAACTGACTCGATATCCGGTCTAGCTCCCTGTATCTCTGCGTCATGATCGCGTGGTTGGAATGACGGTATCTGATCACCCGTTACCGCCTCAAGGTGCGGCCTTGGAATTCCATCGCCAGCATAGTCCGCGCGTGACACGCGGTCAGCATGATGGTCAACCCACACACGAGCTGTCGATGCAACCGACTGATCCAATTCCAGTCCGCCAGAGGCATCACCGCCCGAAGTAGAACCGGGAGCCTGCTGATGCAGGTTTTGGCGTGTTCTGGTTTCCGACGTTGACAGGCTTGCCAACGAATCTTGATTTCCTGATCCAAGGTTTCCCAATTCAATTCCACCAGACTGACTGGACTGGTCGCTCGCGGGTCGCCTTCGGGAAAACGCTTTGACAAAAGCTTGATCGCTCATAACAAACAGAATCAGTTGGAAGGTGATGGATAGGTTGGGCTCACTGTGTTGCCAGATGGAACACGTGGGAAATACTTGGACCAATCTTGGATACCCGAAGGTGTGGCCGTGCGCTGATAGGTCGGCGTCTGACTAGCAGGCACCGAGACTCCATAAGAAGCTGGCTGTCCGGTTTGCCGTGGCTGATTTTGTCGCAGCCCCGACTGTTCTGTTCGAGCCGCTGCTGGACTGACCGGTGCTACTATCGAAGCGTGTGGTTGTTGGAACGATTCACTTGCATTCCGCTGACTGTTTTCGGCAAAGGCAGATTGCGAATTGCGGTATTCATCCAATTCCACTGGCTGACTCAACAAGGCACTGCTGCTCGATGAATTGTTCTCAAGCTGGATCTCGCTTGAAGCGACTGTAGCACCAGCATTGAACCCACTTTGGGGGGTGGGTTGATCAGCATCTTGCAGAACGCGATCGGGCTCCGCCATGGGCGCTACTGTCGAGCCGTCTGCGACAGCCGCTTTCGGCAAGCTGATTTCGTCATCGGTACCATATTCAAGCCAATCACGACCGTCTGCCAAGGAGTCATCATCAGAGTCATCCCGTCCTACACGGCCGGTGTACAACGCAGCAGCAACAACGACAAGAAGCAGCGCAACGACGATACCGTGTGAGCCGATGGAATCCATCCACGACCTTCCAGCCGGCCTATCGGTTGGTGCCTGAGGCGTCGTTTCCTTGTTTTCTGGTGACCGATTGATTTCACCGTACCGTGAGATCGCTTCGCGATTGACTCCAGCAGAGGGAGCCGTCGCCGGTGTTTCAGTTCCATCCACAACGGCGGGGGGTGTGGGGAAACGCGGTTCATCGTCGCTTTCGTTGCCCGGTTGCCCAGAGCACGCCGTTTGTGGAGTCGTTGGAATCCGCACCGCCTGCGTCCCCTCTCGTCCCACACTTCCAAACGGCATCTCCGCCACGTGATGGGCGAAATTTTGTCCCGGAGGCGTTGATGTGGATTCCGAAATTTCGGTATTGCTTGAACTGCGGGCATTTTCAGCGCGCAAATTTGGCAGTTGAAAAAGGGTCGGTGGCAATGCGTTAGGAGGCCCGGTCGGCTTTGCTAAATCGGGATTTCCTTCCTGGAATTGCGGTTTTTTCCGCTCATCTGGCCATTTTGGCGAGACGGTCATGCGATCTTCCTGGATAGGCGAGTATCTGAATGGTCAATGTCGAGATTTGTACAGACAGACGATTGCGCGGCTGCCAAGCTCTCGAGACTCGAAAAGCACTTGTGCGATCTTTCTGCATCTGCGGAATAGCCAAAACGGAGACGCTGAGGCAAGATTGAATCTGAATCTCTCTCAGTTCGGGTTGTGAATCAGTGGATTGGCAACGAAACTATGTACGAATTCTTCAACACTTTTGCGTGAAACTGGCTCCCAGAATGCTCCAAGCCGATACCAAGTCCTCCCTCATCTCTGATTTGATTCGTGAACGAATCCTGCTGTTGGACGGTGCCATGGGCACCATGATCCAACGACTGAAGCTGGACGAGACTGCTGCTCGTGGAGAAAGATTTGCTGAGCACCACAAAGACCTGAAGAACTTCTCGGACATTCTGTGCCTGACGCACCCTGAGAAAATCACAGGCATCCACCACGCCTACTACGAGGCGGGCAGTGACATCGTTGAAACAAACTCCTTCGGGGCATCCCCCGTCGGGATGTTGGAATTTGATTTACCCGTGGAACTGGTTGATGAGATCAACCTTGCTGCAGTCAGTTGCGCTCGGAAAGCGGCTGACGAGTGGACAGAGCGAACACCAGACAAACCCCGTTTTGTCGCGGGATCGATCGGCCCCACTACAAAGCAAACTGCGATTAGTACCAATGTCGATGATCCTGCACACCGCGACACCACCTTTGAAGAAATGCGAGCCAGTTACCTGATGCAGGTTGCCTCACTCGTCAACGCGGGGGTGGACATCCTACTGCCCGAGACCGCGATCGACACCCTCAACCTTAAGGCGTGCTTATTCGCGATTCAGGATTTCTTCGATACTGGCGGAAAACGAGTACCGGTGATGGTCAGTGGCACTTTTGACCAAGGCGGCCGAACCTTTGTAAGTGGACAGAGCGTTGAAGCGTTCGTGACCTCTCTTTCGCACTTCCCGATGTTGTCAATCGGAATGAACTGTGCTCTTGGCCCCGATGTCATGCGTTCACATATCGAGGAGATGTCCCAATCGACTGCCATCCCGGTCAGTTGTCACCCCAATGCCGGGTTGCCCAATGACATGGGTGAATTCGATCTAGGCCCAAAAGCCATGGCTGATATCGTGGGCGAGTATGCGGACAACGGGTGGGTCAACATTTTAGGTGGTTGTTGTGGAACAACGCCTGACCACATTCGGGCCATGGAAGCTCGGATCAGCGGTTTGAAACCAAAGCAGGAGACAGCGGGCCCTGTGTGGACACGGTTGTCCGGCCAATTGCCAATGGTGATGCGGCCCGAAATCCCGTTCACAATGGTAGGCGAACGGACCAACGTTACCGGCAGTCGAAAATTCGCCCGTTTGATTCGCGAAGAACTTTACGAAGATGCGGTTGAGGTTGCCCGCGAACAGGTTCTGAACGGCGCTACGGTCATCGACATCAATTTCGATGACGCGCTACTAGATGGAGCCGAAGCCATGACGCGGTTTTTGCGTCTGATATCAGGTGACGATATCGTTGCAGCAGTACCCGTCATGATCGACAGCAGCAAATGGGAAGTGATCGAGGCTGGTCTCCAAAACACACAAGGCAAAGCGATCGTCAACTCGATCTCGATGAAAGACGGCGAAGAAACATTTCTGGAACGCGCCCGCTTAGTGAGACAGTATGGAGCGGCGGCAGTGGTAATGGCGTTTGATGAAAAGGGCCAAGCAGCTGACGAGGATAGCAAAGTACGCATCTGCAAACGCGCCTACGATCTGCTGGTGAACGAAGTGAATTTCCCGCCAGAGGACATCATTTTTGACCCCAACATTCTGACGGTAGCCACTGGCATTGAAGAACATGACAACTATGCAGTCGACTTCATCAATGCAGTACGACGCATCAAGAAAGAATGCCCCAACGCCAAAACCAGCGGCGGCGTTAGCAATATCAGCTTCAGCTTCCGTGGTAACGACCGTGTGCGAGAAGCGATGCACAGTTCGTTTCTCTTCCATGCTGTCAAAGCTGGTCTCGACATGGGCATTGTCAACGCCGGACAACTCGAGATTTACGAAGAGATTCCCAAAGAATTGTTGGAATGCGTAGAGGATGTCCTACTGAATCGGCGTCCTGACGCGACTGACCGACTACTGGACCTTTCCGAAACGGTGAAGGGGAGTGGGAAGAAAAAGAGTGGTGAAGACCTGACGTGGCGAGAAGCCCCAGTCGCAGAACGCATGCGACACGCATTGATCAAGGGAATCGACAAGTACATCGTTGAAGACACTGAAGAGGCACGGCAGGAATTTGACCGTTGCCTGCAAGTGATCGAAGGCCCATTAATGGATGGGATGCAAATCGTTGGCGATCTGTTCGGCGAAGGAAAAATGTTCCTTCCTCAGGTAGTCAAATCTGCGCGAGTAATGAAAAAGGCAGTAGCCTACCTCGAGCCCTTCATGGAGGAAGAGAAGCGAGCAGCCGGCATCGAGTCCAACTCGTCACGAGGCAAATTTCTGATTGCAACGGTGAAGGGTGACGTCCATGACATCGGTAAAAACATTGTGGGTGTCGTGCTGCAATGCAACAACTATGAAGTCATCGACATGGGCGTCATGGTCTCAACAGACGCAATCATTGAAGAAGCTGAAAAGAAAAATGTCGACATGGTAGGCCTGAGTGGACTGATCACCCCAAGCCTGGATGAGATGGTCCATGTGGCCAGAGAGATGAAACGCAAAAAACTGGAAATCCCGTTACTTGTTGGTGGCGCGACGACCAGTGCCAAGCACACCGCAGTCAAAATTGCGCCTGTTTACCCCGGACCAATTATTCACGTCCTCGATGCCAGCCGCAGTGTAAATGTCGTAGAGAAACTGCTCAACAAAGAAACTCGTGGCGATTTCATTGAAAAGAATTTGGAAGAACAGAAAAAGCTGGTTGCCGGTTACGAGGGCCGAAAACAGAAACTCGTCACCTATGCCGATGCGTTGAAGAATCGCTTTGCAACCGACTGGGAAACGGTCAACATCAACAAGCCCTGTTTCACTGGCACTCAGGTATTAAAGAATTTCCCACTGTCCGAAATCAGATCCTACATCGATTGGTCCCCCTTCTTCATGACGTGGGAATTGCGGGGAAAATACCCCAAGATTTTTAATGATCAAGTCGTCGGTGAACAAGCAAAAGAACTCTTTGAGGACGCGAACGCACTGCTGGATCAGATCGTCGCTGACGAAACACTCACAGCGAATGCTGCTTATGGTTTCTGGCCAGCTGCGAGCGATCAAGATGACATCATCTTATTCACTGACGAATCACGAACCGAAGAACTGACACGCTTTCACATGTTGCGTCAGCAGTGGGAACGCCGTGGTCAGAAAGATTATCGTTCCCTCGCCGACTATGTCGCACCGGTCGATTGTGATCGAGAAGATTACATCGGTGGTTTTGTGGTCACAACTGGCATCGGGGCTGACACTCTTGCCGATAAATTCAAAGCTGACCTCGATGACTACAAAGCAATCATGGTACAAGCCGTCGCCGACCGGCTTGCCGAAGCGTTTGCCGAGCTGATGCACGAGAAAGCAAGAAAGGAATGGGGCTTCGGTGCTGGAGAAGGCCTGGACAAAGAAGACCTGATTGCTGAGAAATACCGGGGCATTCGGCCTGCTGCCGGTTATCCTGCGTGTCCAGATCACACCGAAAAAAGCACACTATTTGACATTCTGCAAGCGGAAAAAAACACGTCGGTAGAACTTACCTCAAGTTTTGCAATGGCACCGGGCGCGAGCGTCAGTGGTTTGTATTTTGGCCACCCCGATGCACGCTACTTTGCTGTCGACCGTGTCACACGAGACCAGATTGAATGCTATGCAAAAAGAAAAGGCATTCCGATTGAAGAGGCTGAACGATGGTTGAGTCCAAACCTTGCCTACGATCCTGACTGACATGCGAACCTGCCTGTCTCTACCTCGACACACGCAACCACGTAACGATGCAAATAATGTCGGCACGCATTTGCGCGAGTGCGTAACTGTTGGCATAGGTCCTCCACACGAGGCAAGCCGCCGGTAACCAGGGGAGGGGAGGGCGGTGCAAAGCTAGCCCAGGCTCACACGTACATCGCCTCAAACTCATGCTTCGCCAGAAGTGAATACGATTCATAATGGCGAAACACGTTGTGTTTAACGCAAGTGCATATTGAATCGCGTGTTGGTGGGTTCAGGTACCTCTCCCGCTACACGATTGATACCCTGACGCGAAAGAAGGCATCGCAGACAGGTACCCTTCTTGTTTCGAACTATTGTCAGGTTGTCAGAATGTGAGCTGCGACTCCACGACAGCCATGTGCAAGCGATCTTCACAGGGCACCGAATCGAAACACATGCGTCATATCACGCTGCGTCGAAATTGACCTAAACGACGTTGAGATCTAGCGGCCTGAGTAATTCATGCTCAGTGTGAAATCTCAGTTTTCAGGAACTTGTGTGAACCTTAGATGCGGGCTAGGTGTCAATCCGATGGTGAGCGATCAGCGAGCGTTGCTGACACCCCAAAATGGGCCTGCCGAATGGCCCCATCTCTCCATCATCAATCGATGGTCTTCTCAATCTCCCCATCCTCTTTCGGATACGAACGCATCACTGATGCGAGCTTCCGCAGAATCAGAGGGGTCAAGGATCAGGGAAAAGCCTGTTTCCACGTCATTTTGGCGAGCAACGGAGACAAGGCATACCGTGTCCCGGTCCAAAATTGAGTCAAATCGGCTATGTTTTCATCATGGATATATCAACAGAACTGGCCGATCGCGTGATGCGACTGGTCGTCTCGGCCGACTACCGGCCCAGCAAGCCCAAGCAAATTGCTACTGCCCTCAAGCTTGGCCTTGAC
>Ga0315332_10000613_pt1 | contig 16949 bp, 13 predicted proteins | sample M110034915metaG_FD_203455 | JGI IMG/M metagenome (GOLD analysis project Ga0315332, IMG submission 203455) | Ammonia-oxidizing marine archaeal communities from Monterey Bay, California, United States - M1 100m 34915 | ecosystem: Environmental > Aquatic > Marine > Intertidal zone | place: USA...
TGCTTGGACCGACACCGGCGGTGAAAGGCAAATCATGGGTGTGCGACACACGGAATTCCCTCTCGAAGGCTGGCAGTTTCACCCCGAAAGTTTTCTTACCGAACCGGGAATTGAATTACTAAAACGATTTCTAAACTGGTAATAGAGATAGTTAGGACACTTTGTCGAAAAATACTTTCTCAGCTGTATCACGAAGAATCCACTGGCGGTCAGTTTTCGACAAGGGCTTCAGATGCTCCCCCACCAGCTCAATCGATGATTGATAGTCGTGTTTCCCTTGTACTTGATAGGGACAATCGCTAGCCCACATTAGTCGCTGCGGCGAAAACGAATCAACAACTCGGCGAAGCATGGGAAGCAAATCTTTATAGGGCGTTTGTTTCTTCCCGAGCGCGTAAAAAGCTGATGTTTTGACATGCACGTTTCGGTGGCGAGCAAGCTGACACAGGGAATCAACCTGAGCCGGTACGATCTCCCCTGTGACCCCCACGCGGCCGAAGTGATCTATCACCACTCGAGTCTCGGGATATTTCGTGGACAACTTATCGATCACAGCGAAGTCGACAGGGTTGATCAATGGACAGATAGACAATCCATCGCGGCCAGCGATTTCCCACAGCTTTGCCATTCCGGGATCGGTCAACCAGCTTTTTGTGTCCCCACCGCGCCGACTAATTCGGAATCCACGAACGCCTGCCGCAGACAGAGCCTCGACTTGCGCGGGTAAATCCCCAGCGTGATGATCAACAATGCCAACCCCAGAGAAAACTCCCGGGTATTTCTTGATCACATCAAGCATGTAGGAATTGTCGGTGTTGTAGAAACTCATCTGGATCAGCACCACACGAGCAACGCCGGATGGCTGACATTCTGCCATCAGTTGCTGTGGCGTGAAACTTGCCGGCACCATGTCGTCGACAGAGAAACGACGCGTATCGATCGGGTATCGTGCAACATCAGGCGTCCACACGTGCACGTGAGCATCGATCCATCCTGTATTTTTATTCGCCCCCAATTTTTTCAGCGGACCAGACCGTTTATCCGTTTTGGAATCCTGTTGAACGCCTGGGTTCTGATTCAAACTAGCACACGAAGCCACTCCGCCTTGCAACAGCGGTAAGGAAGAGACGACCCCGCCCAAAAATACGCGTCGTGGTATGTGCCTATTCATCAGTGATCACCTCAGTGAGAAACCAATTTTATGCGGAAAACTACAATCACGACCGCTGTCGCACAAATCCATGCCGGCGACTCGTAGAACCACCGGTCGCATGAAGTGTATGATTCCATCTATGAATGCCCCGCCTGAAGCTTAAAAAACATCAGCTGCATTCCAACGGGCTGCTGTTAATCAGCGAGCCCAATCACCCGCACGACCATTTTACCGACTCACTTTTTCGTCACATACACGAAATAGGCTCCGTGCACCGTTCCATCCTCAGCTTCGAATGATGCTGACAACGTTTTCTTGCCGGGTTTGACCGTCAAATCAAACGTCACTTCCTTGGCATCAGTTTCTATCGTTTTGGAGACAGTGACGTCACCAATTTGCAAGGTTGCCTTGGTGGGATTGATGGCAACACCATCGGCAGTGCGATAGGCTTTCGCGCCTGGGACGCCCGCACCAGGTGCAAGAGATGCAGCAATCGGCAAATCGACTTCTTCCGGCCAACGTCGAAGTCGGAACTGATACTCACCAGGCTCAGTCACTTTGACATTCCAAAACCCGGTATTTCCCTTTCCGTTCATTGCGCGACGCACATGACTCTGATTCCACGGAGTCGAACCGGTGGTAATCCAATCGTGCGACGTCAAGCGGGCAGGATTATCGGCTGGATGCCCCAAATAGATCGCTGTCGCGTTTTGAAACGACGGTTCAATTTCGGCCCACCATTGGTCGTAGAAGTCAGTCAGACGCTGCACCACTTGGGGATGCGTTTCGGCTACATCCTGTTTTTGGCCGGGGTCCGACTTGATGTTGTAGAGTTCTTTTCCGTTATTCAAACGCCAAGTTGAAGTCATGACAGCGCTTTTACGCCACTTGATCGGGTCTTTCACCCGCTGCGAATCTGTCACCAGAATTCGATCCGGCCACGTATCAGGTTGCTGCCCACTCAGCAGCGGTGTGATTGAAACGCCGTCAAACTTGACGTTCTTGGGGGCCTCGACATCACACAACTCAATCAGCGTTGGCAGAACATCAACGTAGGCCGTGATGGTCTCAACATCACGCCCACCACTGAGTTCTCCATCAGGCCACCGAATGAACATCGGCACACGATGCCCACCGTCATACTCACTGCCTTTCTTGCCACGCATTCCCGCGTTGAACACGCGATCACCGGCAGACGTTCCATTATCAGTCGTGAAGATAAAGATTGTGTTCTCAGCCAACCCCTGCTCATCAAGAAAGGCCCGCAACTCACCGACATTTTGATCGATGTTGGCGATCATGCCATAAAAGTTTGCCAAGTTAACATTCTGGTCCTGATACGGCTCGCTGAATTCCTCGGGGGAATGCATGGGCCCATGCGGGGCATTGGTGGCGATGTAAGCTAGAAACGGTTTGCCGGCATCCTTCTGCGTTTTAATAAAATCTTTCGCGTAGCGGAAAAACACGTCAGTGCAAAAACCCTCCACGGCTTCGGGCTTGCCGTTATGCCAGTAACTGCCGTCGAAGTAAGCGTTGTCCCAGTAGTCCGGTGTCTGCCCTACCCCGCCGCCGCCATGACGCATGACTTCTGTGAATCCGCGATCTTCCGGGCGGAACGGATAGTTATCGCCCAGATGCCACTTACCAAACATCCCAGTGGCATACCCGTTGTCCTTGAAGACTTGTCCCATCGTCACCTCGCTTTCGCGCAACATGGACCGCCCCATGATCGTGTGCCAAACGCCCGTTCGGTTGGTCCAGTGCCCCGTCAAAAATGCCGCTCTCGTAGGTGAACACGTTGGCGCCACGTGATAATCAACGAGCCTGACTGCGTCAGCGTGCAGAGCATCAAGATTCGGGGTTTTCAGCACCGGATTCCCATGGCACGACAAATCGCCGTAACCCTGGTCGTCTGTAATCACAATCACAATATTGGGTTTCGCATCTGCACTTGCGACGCTGCAACGAAGTCCGATCAGCACGCAACACAAAAACAAGAACGCAAAACTTGAATAACGTCGAACTGGCATAGATGACCTGAAACGGTGGGGAGTGGAGGGATTGGCGAGTGCGCGTGCAAATTATGTCTGCGACTTAGGGCCTGCGACAATCCGTCGATTGTATAGGAAACAACGCCTTTGTGTTGACGGTCGGACCTTCCTGCTCGCCGCAGCCGCGCCAGATAAACTTTAAAAAGTGGCGTTTATTTCGAAAAAAACTGTTGAACAACTTGGAACCAAAGGCCGAAAAAAACGCTGCACTTCAAAAAATGTCTGGAAAAGCAAACAGCCAGTGAGCTGGACTCGCATCAACTGCAGCGGGTCAGTAAAGCGTCAATACTGAGCGAGGGTTAACGAGCGGCTATAATCTTCGGTAGTTCGTGTACACGGTGTTTGGAGTCACTGCGGCACCGGCAAACCTCAATCAGAAGCAAGAAAAGATGAAATCACAGTACGATTGCGTTGTCATTGGTGGCGGCCCCGGTGGATCCTCCGCTGCGGCTATCGTTGCTGAGGCTGGGTGCGACACCCTGCTGATCGAGCGGGAAGCGGTACCTCGGTTCCACGTTGGTGAATCGCTCATGCCGGAGACATTCTGGCCACTGCAACGGCTCGGCTTGACAGATCGCGTGCGAAAGAGCGGATGGCAAGTCAAGAAGAGCGTCCAGTTCGTGACCCATAAGGGAACGGAATCCGATCCCTTTTTCTTCCGCGAGCACGACGATCGGGCCTGCAGCGAAACTTGGCAGGTCGAACGCAGCGAGTTTGACAAAATGTTGTTTGACAGAGCAGCAGAATTGGGGGCAGACTGCTACGATCGTACCCGCTTGGTCGATGTCAGGTTTGACGAGTCTGGTGCAGCGTGCGGTGTTGTGGTCAAGCAATCGAACGACGAATTGAAGGAGATCGACTGCCGCGTCGTCATCGACGGCACAGGTCAGCAGTCGTTTGTCGCGAACAAGTTGGGGCTGAAGCAAATCGACCCAGACCTGAAGAAGGCAGCCATCTGGACCTATTACAAAGATGCGGTCCGAGGCGAAGGCGATAACGAAGGCGCCACGATCATCATGAACACGGAGAATAAGGAAGCTTGGTTCTGGTTCATCCCACTATCACGTGGTATCACCAGTATTGGCTGTGTTTCCGATAATGACTACCTACTCAAGGGCCGCGGCAAGCCGGAGGAAGTGTTCTTTGAGGAACTCGAGCGTTGTCCAGGGTTGAAACCGCGGCTTGCCAATGCAACTCAACTGGGAGACATTCGCACCGCGAAGGAGTTTTCCTACATGACCAAGGCAAATGCGGGTGACGGCTGGGTTCTCGTCGGCGATGCTCTTGGTTTTATCGACCCCGTCTACTCCTCAGGTGTCTACTTCGCGTTGGAGATGGGCGTCAGGGCGGGAGACGCCGTCGTGGAGGGCCTGAGATCGGGGGACCTCTCAGAGAAGCAACTTGGTTCGTGGTGCGGCGACTTCAAGGAAGGCGCGAGATTGATCCGTAAGCTAGTACATGCCTTCTACACCAAAGAATTCAGCATTGGCCGGTTCATGAAGGAGCATCCTGAGCACCGTGGGAGCGTCACCAATCTGCTGATCGGGCGTATCTTCGATGAGGGGACGGCAAAGGTTTTCGACGATATGGACGCGTCGATCTCGCGTGCAAAGGCTGCAGCCGCCCAGATGTAGCGGTCAGGTATCCTTTGAGACTGCTTTCCACGGTCGATTGCTTTCATTCACAAGCAATTACTTTCTTTCTTTTGACGTCAGTGTCTATCATGGCTACATTTAAGTAGCCTCCGCTTGTGAGCAGTCTTCGCACCGCCGTGTCATTCGACAGCGGATTGCGGTCAACTCATTCCGTTGATATCAAATTGGGGATCCTGTGAAGTTCACGTACCCTGTGCTGTTAGTGCTCGCGTCCTGCTGTCTCAGCGTCTGTCCTCCACAGCAGAAATCCCAGGCGAGGGATCCGGCGGTGGCCGCAGCAGCGGCGGAACATCGCGAACTCCGGAAGTCAGCGGTTTACCGTGGCCTCACGACAGAAAGCGAACAAACACGACAGCGAACCATCCTGAACTGCAGGCAGCAGTCGATCCACCTCAACGCCGAACTTCCATCGCTGTTGGGCGCATCGCGTCGACACATCACGGACGCCGAAACCAAAAACAATATCCGCACGAGCACGACTCAACTGCTTTATCTGCTCGGCAGCATCCACGAACCTGAGGTTGAGTCGCTGCTGATTAGCGCATTGGATTCACCATTGCTCGGCATTCGCCTAATTGCGACTGATATTCTTGGACAATTTCAATTCCAAGGCTCCATTGAGGCTCTAAAGCAACAAGTCGATCGCCCCGAATACAAAGAGTCTTACGGTTATCGTTTCAACGTGTTGCGTGCTTTCACTCGAATGCATCATCCCGACGCGATCGATTTCTTGACCGTCGTTCTTCCGACACTCGACGGTCAATTGCATCATTTGATCGACACCGCACTTAAATCGGCCACAGTTTCCGACTTCCTTGGTGATGAAGAACGTTTCCGCGAATGGCAAGCACGCCAGAACCCCCAAGAGAATGAAGAGAATAAAGATCCAAAAGACGGGGCCGGAGAGGACAAAATTGTTTTCAAAACGGCTGGATATGAATCCGAGTCGCAGAACCGTATCCAGTTTGGGAAACCCCAATACTACGGGATCGACATCCACTCGCAGCGAATGATGTTCATCATCGATCACTCTGGCAGCATGGAAGATTATTGGGGTGGAATGAGCCGCCTTGCCAGAGCAAAGTTGGAGCTGATCAAGGTGATCAGAGAACTGCCGGAAGAAACCGAATTTGCGATCATGTTCTATGAGACCAATGTTCGTATCTGGCGCAAGTCACTGGTAACTGCAACCGAAAGTAACAAGCTCGAAGCGATCAACTTCGTCCGCAGGTTAGGATTCGGAGATCGCACCAATACCTACGGTGCGCTGCGTCAAGCTTTAACCTTCGATAAGGATCTTGAAACTGTCTTTTTGCTGACCGACGGACAACCGACCATTGGTGAAACGGTGGAACCCCAAAAAATTCTTGTCGACATTCTCGGCCGTAATCGGTTTCGGCACCTGAACTTCAACACGATTGGTATCGCTGTCAATCCAAACACAGAAGCCTTCCTGAGGCAACTCGCCACTGGCACTGGGGGCGAGTATCGAAGGGCATTGTGATCGCCCGCTGTCGCACACCACCGAATGCGATCTTGGCATGCTGAGAACAGCGGGTGGCAATCATGAAACGATGTTGAACGTCGGCAAGCTAAGTCGCAAACGCAGTCGATCGTACCGCTACTCCCCCCCCGCTGATCACAAAACGGACGTAGCAGGTGCTACTGACTGTTGACTCGCGGAACTCTTCTACCAACCTGGGCAAGTGTTTTGGAACAAACTTTCGAAGCGGGGGCATCCCGTAACGATAGCCAATCACCCCACGACTCTTCTTCGGCACCTCACGTTCAACGGCAAAACATGACTTTACGCATACAACAGTTTGGCAGGCACGCTTCCGGGGCGTTTGCAATGGTCCTGTTCACACTCGCAACCGCAACCGCCGATGAACCTATCCCTGAAGGGTTACCCGCTGCGATCAAAAATCCAGCGATCCCGAGCATCCTCGACGTGACAATTCTCCGCTACAACGACGAGGGGCATGGCGTTATTGCAATCAACAAGATTTACAGGGAAGGTAAATCGACACGCGGCGATGGTTGGTCTCCCCCCAAGTCCATTCGCGGCTATGGGTATGCGGGCTTGGACAAAATTGCACCACTCAAGATTGTTGCTAACGGCAAAACAACGAGATTCCTCGTCCTCCTGGACGGTGACCTGCTGTATTCAACTTACAACAATCGCTTCCCCATTCGTGAGAGTGATCAAGGAACACTCGAAGTCGGCGTCGGATTCAATGGAAGTGGTGGACCTTGGCAATTGCTCAGCGACATTGCAAAGGAAATCCCCGGCTCAGCAAACTTTAAACGCAATTACGTTAAAGGCGCAAACCTGACCAAGGCCGAAGAGCAGAACGTTGTCGAACTTGCCAATCAATGCGGCATCACAACAATTGCCGAAATCTCCACCCACTACCTACGACCATCAAGCACCCGAGCCATCGCGGTGCAGAGCGTCGAAAAAGTCGACGGTCGCAGCGTATCGTGCAAAGTACTGGAGATCAAATATAGAAAGTGGCGGCCACAATCGGATGGACCTCGCCCAGGTGACAAGCAACTCGGTGAGTTCTGGGCCGCAAAACCACGACCTCGAAAACAAACCATCCTGAAGGCAGGAGACAAAGAATACCGAACCCGTTCTATTGCAGGACTGACCGTTGAGGAATGCGAAATGATCCTCGCTGCGTTCCTGAAAGGTAACTACAACCTAGCACGCGGTAATGCGAATAGGCTTGAACAAGTTGACTGGACCAAGCCAATTGGTTTCTACAAAAGTGGCGACACCATTTCTGTCTCATTTCCACACAAGCAGGAAGGCGAAGGCTTCTTTGACCTGCAGTTTCAACAGATCAAACCAAAAATCACAATCACCGAAGTCATGCAGGCGGTTCCCTAGAACCATTCTTTCCAACCAACTAGTCGTTAAAGCAGGTCAAGTCAGACAGCTTCGCTGAAACTGCCATCGCGAAGACATCCTTGAATGCAGTGCCGTCGAAGCCGTCGGAATGGGATGACAGCAAATGGAAGAACAGCGGATTGTGATGCCAGCGGAAGGGCATGTCGACTGAGCATGCATTCGGATCTTGCGGCACTTTGAATCCACTGCCTTGATCCAGTCACAAGCAGCCTTTGAGTTGAGCTTTTTGTCCGAAGGGCTGACGTGGTATTCGTCCTTCTTCGCACGCAGGCAGGCTCCATATCCGCTTGCTACTGGTACGCACCTCAGCAGGCTCGCCGGTTTTCTCTTCTCTCTGCCGGCGAGCAAACGGCATCAGCAACGGGGACGATTCATCACGCCGCACGCCTGCTGGAGATGCGGTTCTTATCGATGATCCCTTTGATCTTGTCGACATTCCGCATCCCACTGACCTCAATTTCAATGCTCGACTGAGCGGCAGAAGAGACTCCAATGCTGCCAACACCTAGAACACGCTGAAAGAACGTCTGCTCAATCTGCACGTTCCTGACATCGCGATGCCACACCTCAGTGATCGAACGACTCAACCAACCACGGTGCAGGCGTGTTCGAAGGTCCGTGACAGTCAGTTCCGTGCTCCGACAACGGAAAAACCATATGACCAGAATGGGAATCCCAATGCCAACCAACGATAGCGCGCAAACGAGGATAAAACTGAACGGACGGTTTCGAAACATTGACGGCGAAGCTACCAACAAGCAGGTTTCGCTGGACATGACTGATACTCCATTTACCAAATACAAGTTTCAAACAACTCTCTATTTGATTGGCAGTAATCAGACAACTTCGGGGCGCAAAAGGGCGACGTTTTTACTTCAGCAACAGATGGTCAAAAAAATCTGTTTCAAGAAAAAAAGCCGAAGAAATCAGAAACCCAAAAAACACAACGAATCAACCAACACAGGGCCGCCAACTCGTCATTCAAGGCAGTGCAAGGACTCCGCTGTCCTTGCGGCCGCCTGCCCAGCTCAGGCAAGTGAGACTCAGATCCCGCCAGACTCAGGGAATCCATTCACTAAGTCGTTGCAGATGATTATTTCGAACGGATTCCGTTCACTCTCGGTTTAGCGAAGAGGCACGCCAGCAAGTGGTTTCCCGTTGGTCGTAAGCACTTGAAAATGGTGCGCCCGATATGGTCCTTCAAAGGTCCACACAATTTGCTTGGCGGGTGTGACTTCGAGCAGCTTGACACCTTTCTTGGCGTGGTAGGCCGTTATCACAGTATTCCCGTTGGGAAGCCGTTGCCCACCACATGCGTCATCAATCGGATTGCCCGGCAAGTCTTCGTTGCTGACTTTCCATATGACATTTCCCTTGGGATCCATTTCAACCACTTTGTTGCCATTGGTTAAACAGACCAGGGTGTTTCCATTTTCAAGTCGAATCGCGGTGAATGGCCAGTTCTTGGCACCTCGCCCTCCCAACGCTTCCATATCAGTGGGAAAGGAACTGACTACTTTTCCCTCGGGGGTGTACTCTTTGACCTTGAACGCCAACAGGTGCGGAACCAAATAATTACCGTTCTGTAACTTCCTTGCCATGCGGGTTTGCATGTGCCCGTTATCAGTCTCGGGCTGCAACGTTACTTCCACTGCAACTTCCCCGTTCGACTTCACTTCCAACAACCGCGGCTTGCTCCCCAACTCGGTAATCAGGGTGTTGCCATTGGCAAGCCTTTGTACCGTTCCAATTTCCTTATTGGCTGGATTCAACTTGTATTCAAAAACGACTTTCTTCTCGGGAGTGAATTCACGCACCACATCTCCCCACGCGATCAGCACATTCCCATTGGGCAAGACCCAACCATCCCGTGCGCCTGCTCGTCCCGCATCCCACTTGGGCTTACCATCTTCGCCAACGATTCCGGTGAAGTCGGGGCCTGCTACAAAAAACGAATGCTGGATCTCAGCAGCCTGCAATAGTAGGGGCGTGCAGCAGCAGATCCCAAATAACATGCCAGCCAGCATCTGATTCAGTCGTTTCTTCATCACAGTTCCTGTAGTCCTGATTGTCTTTTCATTTAACTCTCGACACCAGCGTTGACTTTGACTGGCGTTGCACCGCGAACACCGCCCGCGATGGCTGACACAGTCTAACAGGCTCTCATGCCGCCTGCAGCACATTCCAGCATCAGCGGAAAGAACTGAGCCGCGGACGGCCGCCGCTGCACCAACAAACCAAGCCACCGTTTCCAACCGCACTTCACTGCAATCCAATGCAACACCGGAAGCATTAATCATGCAAACTCTAAATGCCGCCAGCGTTACCTGATTCAGTGCAGGTAGACGCCGCTACAGAAAAACAAATGCCGCCACGCGACAATATGGATACTCTTGCCCCCACCCCGACGCCACACAGTGAGTTTCTGGCAGCCGCATCACAACCTGGAAAGCCATCCCCCCATGGTTCCACCAAAACCTTAGCGAACATGCTGCGGTAAGCAGGAAACACACCTGCGGGACCAGCACTGACAGGGGCAATGAACTTAGAGGAATTTACGATCAAGGAGAGTCGCAGCCCAGCGTCACACAAGCTCAGCATTCCTGCCGTTCTGCAGCACCATAAGCTCTGCAACGCAAACAGCACTGAAAGTGGAAGGGCATCACATCCCAACAACCCTCTCCGCATCCAGCACTTGGGCAAGGAGGTCCCGGTCACGTCAGCGGTTAGCTATTGTGGAAATTGCCTAACGAACACGTGCAGGTGCGGGCACTGGGCTCTCCAGACTAGATTTGACTCCCGCCCACTCCCACGCTCCAAACAGCAGCATGCTGAAACATAAATCTCCAACAACGCTGTAACCGAAGAATGGAATTGCATTGGTGAAACATGCAGCCAAGCCCGCCAAGGTCATCGGATACCAACCTGCAGCCCAAACTCCCAGATTGCTAACTAGAAAGAACAGACAAGAGGCCAATAACGCGCCGCCTACTACTCGGAACTTGCCTTGTCGCTTTGCGATCCAACGTCCTACGGGAATCGCAGCCAAGGTGCCGGCGTAGACAAATCCCATAGCAAGGGGACTGTACAGGCCCATGCCGGGAATCCCTAACGACTGCCCCAAGAGGTCACTGCCAGCAAGAACAGCGAGCGGTACCAGATAAGCCCGGGGTCCGGACAAATAACAGCCCGCGAAGAGGCCTAACGCCGTGACGCAAGCCACATTGGGGGGATGCGGCAGAAAACGGCTAGCGGCAGCGATAACAATCAGCAAATAAAACATGAATAGCCATTCTTTGCGAGTAGATTCAGGTCCGTTGATTGCCCATGTTCTAACGTCCATGGCGACGCAGCGAAAGCCTACGGGAACCCGATGATCAACGCTGCTGCCGCCCCTGCTTCGACGATCGCAGCGCGGTTCTCATAAGGTGGACGCTGCATCATGATTGGAACACATTGCCCAGCGGGGTAATGCCCCAGCGAATATTCGCAATCGCAGGGATTGGAAATCGTCCACAGATAAGGCAACATCGGCACGGTGCCAAAGAAACGTGCCCCAGAAGCCAACGGCTGCAAACAGGCTACACATTCCTGCCCATGTCGTTCCAGCATACGATCTTCAAAGTAACGAGGATTTGAGAACGTGTTCGCTGCCGACCAGTGACACCAAGACCAGTTCCAATCCCCGGTCCGGTCCGTGCCGGATTCTGGCAGGGGCTCAGTGAACTCACCAAACTGTTGCACAAATGTTTCCGGGTGCCGGTCTCCATCAGCTTTTCCGTCAGACAAAGCTGTCGAGGCCGCAGCCAAGGCGGGTAACGCGAAACGCCCTTGGGTCATCCCCAACTTCTGTCGCTCCACCGGTGACAAAACCTGGGGGATAATCGACCCAGAAACTGCCGCTGGCACATCACCGTCAATCATGCCATCGATTACGTTGGCGTCTGAACCCGCAACTGTGTCCTCAGTCGCTGTTTCCTGCTTTTCCTGAATGGCTTCAGCCTGCTGCTGCCCAGGGGGCTTTGCAGACGCAGTAGTCTGAGCCCCTGCGTTCGCTGAGCCAATACTGACGAGTGCAGCCAGTAACAAACATAGCTTCTTCACTGGATACTTGGATAACGCATCACGTTCCATCGCCATGGACTTCTTCCTTCGAGTGATCCGGTCGGGCCTAATAGTTTGGATCGACCGTTCCAGACCGGTAATTCAAAGCGATCCGAGCAACGCGTCACAACCGTCACAATCCGGCTTGGTAGAGCAGGCTAGGAGCAGTGGCAGCAAATGCTTGATGAAGCAAAGGCGTGATCTGCTCACAGAGCGTATGATGGATCGGAGTTTCGGCCCTTTCAACAAAATCGGTCCCCAATGAGTGAAGAGTCTCCCATAACAACACGCCCTCGCATGGGAGCCTTGTGGGCTCTTCTGCTGGTCGTCGCCGTTCTTGGGTTATTTGGTTACTTCTGCAATCAGAGTGACTGGATCTCGGCTGCTGCAACCCTCGCAGTTGGATTCGCAGCTTTCGGAGGATTCAAAACGGGGGCCTTCAAAGCCCTCGCCTTATTAGCCTCTGCGACCGCAACATTCTATCTTGCACCGTACCTTGGCATGCAAGTTGAAACCACTTTCTCGAACTGGGTCGGAACTACTGGCCTGACAAACCGCTTCTACGCGGTACTCGTCACAGGTCTCGTGGTCTTTCTGATCACGTTGATCGTGACACTCAAGCTTGGAAACCGAGTCCTTCAGGGACGCCCCAAAACCACGCTACTGAATCATTGGCTTGGTTTCCTAATCGGTGGGATCCAAGGTTTTCTCGTTGTGGTGATCCTGCTTGGCGGCATGGTAACGATTCAAAAGGTAAATGCTGAACGCCTTAGCGAGCGCATTCCACCTACCGGGCGGGCGAAGGTACTTGCAGAAATTCTCGATAAGACAAGTGAACAAACACAGGCAAGTCGTCTCGCCCCGATCATTGCGAGTTTCAATCCATTTGAACATGTACCCCAACTCAGCAACGTCGACGAATGGCAACGAGGCATGGAGGTCCTAATGGACCCCTCTAAGGTCAATGCTCTGTTCGACCAACCGGCAATCAAAGACCTGAAGAACAGAAAAGATGTCGCCGAGACGCTTGCCCAGCTCAACGGGGATCCTGAAATTCAAAAGCTTCTCAACTCGAACAAACCAGCGAGCAGAGAACTTGCCATGAAACTTTTGAATCACCCTGCCATTCTGGATTTACTTGACCAAGCTGAATTCCGGGATGCAGCCATTTCCGCATTCCGCGACACCGTCATGCCCAGCGGAACACGCTAGTCCACTCACGCTCTACAACACACAACCGGGCCACTCGCGACACACAGCGTTTGCCGCCAACAGCTCCTCAGCGAAACAGTGCACGAACTTGGTGAGTGGCAACTGGTGCACAAAGAGGCGATCAGCATTCACACTAGAAGCTGTGACACTAGAAGCTGTGACACTAGAAGCTGTGACACTAGAAACCGTGACACTAGAAACCGTGACATGAGGAACCTTGCCCAATCATCACTCCGAGCTGGGCGGCACGAATCCAGGCCAGTCACAATTCCCACTACCAAAGACAAGAAACCATGGATTGAGAATATTTTCTTTGTTGTAGACCAACGGCTCACCACAAACATTGGTCACTTTTCCTCCGGCACCTAGCACAACAGCGTGGGCCGCAGCAGTGTCCCACTCACACGTGGGTCCCAAGCGTGGATAGATATCTGCTTCGCCTGTCGCGACTAAGCATATCTTCAGAGAGCTTCCCATACTTCGTACTTCTGGTTCGCCGAAACGTTCGGTCAATTTGGCAATGAATGCTTCAACGGCCTCACCTCGGTGCGAGCGACTTGCAACAACAGTCATCACTCCATCACTTTTGCCGGCAACCACCATCTCCTGGCGACGATGTTCATCACCATCCACTCTCCAAGCTCCATAGTCCGGCCCACCGCAGAAACAGCTATTAAGCACGGGAGCGTAAACCACTCCGAAAACCGGTTGCCCATGATGAACGAGAGCAATGTTGACCGTGAATTCACCATTACGCTTGATAAATTCTTTCGTGCCATCCAACGGGTCGACCAACCAGAACAGATCCCAAGAAAGCCGTGCTTCCATCTCCTCCTTGGCCGACTCCTCAGACACCACGGGTACCGCCGGTGTCAATTCAGCGAGACCGGCAACGATGATCTCGTGTGCTAATCGGTCAGCTCTCGTCAGCGGAGATCCATCACCTTTTGACTCGACATCAAAATCATCCGATTCATAGACGCTCAAGATCCCAGCACCTGCGTCTCTGGCAATATCTTCTAATTTTTCTAGCTGACCGTTTTCAAGCTTCATGAATCTTTTTCGACTGTTGTTTTATTTACACCGCAGGAAAGCCAAATTCCGAACTGTTCACCGTTACTTGCCCCAAAGGAGCAAATCTTGGCAACAGTCATCACTGCGTGACCAAATCACGCCCATTCCCCAACGGCGATCATAATTGCTGGCTGTCTTCTGCACAGCCCACACTTTTCCTGAGGGCCACGCCTGCCACGTTTCCAACCTCTTTTGTTTGCCTAAGCGAGCCTGCCGCCACTACGCGTCAATCAATTGACAAAGCATCGACCGCGTCGCTTAGAATATCATTTGTAAAATCTCACACCCACCTGACCATCAAACGCCACCTCAAACGCCACCACACGATCGAAATGCCCAACCTGCTCACCGCCAACAAGTGCTCCCACGACGTGATTGTTATTCTAGCTTTCTTGTTGCTAACGTCCCTCGCTCAATTCGTTGATGGGGCGACACCTACGGCGGCAGAACGTCCCAACATCCTGTTCATCATCGCGGATGATGCATCGCGGGACAGCATGGGCGTTTACGGCAGCACTTATGTCGAAACCCCCAATTTTGATCGCATCGCACGCGAAGGCGTACTCTTCACACAGGCCTATAACTGCAATCCCAAGTGTGCACCTGCTCGAGCTTGCCTGTTAACCGGACGCTATTCATGGCAACTCGAGGAAGCCTGCAACCACAATCCATTTCTGAGTGAGCGTTGGGCGTTTTATCCCTTTCTACTCGAGGATGCTGGTTACTACGTCGGCTATACCGGTAAAGGATGGGGACCGGGAGAATTCAACGGTTATGATGCCAGCAAGTCGAAAGAAAAACGCAATCCGGCGGGGCATCCATTCCTAAGCGAAAAACTCAAACCTCCCTACAAAGGGATCAACAGCATCGATTACGCAGGTAACTTTGAGGAGTTTTTGAAACAACGCCCGAAACAGCAACCCTTTTGTTTCTGGTTTGGAACCAAAGAGCCTCACCGCGGGTACGGCAAGGACAACTGGAAACTCGATGGACGCGATCTGAGCAAGGTAACCGTGCCTGCGTACTATCCTGACAACGCCACGATCCGCGGAGATCTAGCCGATTACGCCATCGAGGTCGAGTGGTACGACCAACACATTGGTGGCGCTTTAGAGCAACTCGAAAAGCGGGGCATGCTTGAAAACACGCTGATCATTGCAACCAGTGATCATGGGATGCCATTCCCACGTGTGAAAGGTCAAATCTACGACGATGGTTTTCACATTCCCTTGGCCGTTCGTTGGGGAGGCCAGATCAAACCGGGACGCGTCGTCACGGATTTTGTCACGTTTCCTGACGTGGCTCCAACGATCATGCAGGCTGCGGGCGTCAAATTGCATGCCCAAATCACAGGACAAAGTTTCCTACCGCAGCTGTTATCCAACAAGTCAGGCCGCATTGACCCTGCTCGTGATCACACCTTGCTGGGAAAAGAACGGCACGACGTCGGCAGAACGGATGGCGACCAACTGTCGGTGGGCTATCCCGCCCGTGCCATTCGCAACGATGATTATCTGTATGTGCGAAACTTCAAACCTGATCGTTGGCCTGGAGGTGATCCCGCGTACGGACTTTTGAATTGCGATGCATCACCCACCAAGTCCTATCTAACAGGCCTTTCGATGGCAGATCCGGACTTTCGTTTCTATGAGTTGAGCTTTGGGAAACGCAAGCAGGAAGAACTTTACGACATGAAGAAGGATCCGGATTGCATTCACAACCTCGCAGATGACCCTCGCATGAAAGAAGTCAAAACTGTTTTGTGGAAACAACTCCAACAGGAACTTGCATCGCAGGGTGACCCGCGAATCGTTGGGGACGGAGACATTTTTGATTACTATCCCAATCGTCAAATCAGTCGCCAGCAACAGCTCTACAACGCGCCTGACTTTGATCCAGTCAGGGAGTTCGAAACGCGTTTCGGAACCACGCAAACACCATAAGCATCGCTATCTGGTCGGCAGAAGACAGGCCATCTGGCAAGACTGAAACTCAGCGATCCAACCGCTTTCCCTCACCCGCAAGCGGTTCCAATGTGACACGGTGAAATCGATAACGGCAGTCATACGCACCAAGGAACATTGCTTTCTTGTCAGGCGTTGCCCAGTAATCCGAAAGCGACAAACGGTCAGGGCTACCTTGCCAATTGATGAACTGACGCCCGTCAACCATCATGCTGACCCCAGTTTTACGAACGGTTACAACGAGCTGCGACATTTGCCCACGAGTGAAGACCGACCCGCGAACCGTCGTGTCATTTCCAACATTTCGGCCATCAATGTTCTCGACAGCACTTGCATAGCCATTAGGCGTGCGGTAACTGAACAACGAAACAAACTGGTTACCACCCACAACATTTCCAAGCAGTAAGCCATTGGGATCATCCAACGGCTCGACTACAACCGTCAATCGATATTCATCCGGCGGTGAATAGGGCAACTGAAAACGTGCTCCGAACCGTTTGGGACTGGTCAAGACGCCATCACTCCACGTCCAATCCCCGACGCTCCAAAGTCGATTCAGTTTATCGTCGCCCTCCTCGGATCTATTTTGATTCGCCATGGACAACAAGTTGATTTCGCTCTTGGGCATCCGCTGCTGCCCTGTGTCACCAACTGCCTGCCCTGTGTCACCAACTGCCTGCCCTGTGTCACCAGCTGCCTGTTCTGTTTCCAGCAGATCGAGTGCCATGGCACCAATCGGAACAGGAAAGGGAGGCGTGTTAGCGTCACTCCGCACTTGAAAATACCCCCACAACTCCTCTGTCTCGCCATTTATCAGCG
>Ga0315332_10000615_pt1 | contig 16940 bp, 10 predicted proteins | sample M110034915metaG_FD_203455 | JGI IMG/M metagenome (GOLD analysis project Ga0315332, IMG submission 203455) | Ammonia-oxidizing marine archaeal communities from Monterey Bay, California, United States - M1 100m 34915 | ecosystem: Environmental > Aquatic > Marine > Intertidal zone | place: USA...
ACAGTCCTTGGAGACGTTATTGACGGGGTCCGGTGATATGATGAGATTAAAGAACGATTACATGGTCGTAATGCCGGGCCGGAACGATGCCGGGCCGGAACGACAGGTGCGATTGGTCTATGGAACCCGGGGCAGTGCCTGAGGAACGTCAGCAGTTCTGTTTCCTTATGAAATGAGCGTTCGGTTTGTGTCGTGTCTGCCGACGTTTGTGAACGTGTTAAACTAAGTGTTCTGTTTGATGGTCCCGAGATATGAATCGTCTGGTTATGTCAATTCTGGCTCTTGCACTCGGTTACGCGGGCCGGCATTGGCCCCGTCCGGCAGTAGCGGAATTGGAGTTTGAAGCGACGTCTGCGTGGAATAATGGTCAAGTCGATCTGGCGGAACGCCTGGCGAGGCGTGCGCTGTCCAGAGAGCCGACGGCTACCCGAGCGAAGGACGTTCTTACACAGATTTCGTACCATCGAAATCTGCCGGAACTAAGACTGGCCGTGGCGCTTGCACCAGATGAACAGCCGCATGCCGCAGCAGACCGTTTCATGAAGGCGGGTTCAGTGGCGTTGTCTTTGAATCTGGCTAGGCTGGCAGATGGTTACTGGAAGACGGGACTGACCAAAGACAATCGAGCCTCTTCATTGCACCATCGGCGATCAACTCTGGCCGGTGCTCGGCTGGATCCATACAGTATGCAGCAGCGCCTTCTGGAATGGTGTGAACACGGCAGTCCGCCGGAAGACGTCGTGATGCTTTTTCTGGAGATTGCCTCAATTGACCACCGCGACGCGTCGGCCGCGGAAGGCGCATTGCGAACCTGGCTGGAAGCGGATTCCACAGATCTGGACACTCGCCTTGGTCTGGCTCGGTGTCTGATTGCCAGGGGGCAGTGGCGTGAGTGCGAAGTTGTACTCAATGGTTATTCGGGGGAACCGGGAGCTGCGACACTGCTGGCAGTGTCACGTGCCTCAGCCGGTCAGGCAGATGGGGCCGCAGAGATACTGCCGGAACTCCCTTTTCCCGACTGGGTTGCTGATCACTGGTATGCCGTGGGATTGATCGCGTTGCACCGCAAACACTGGATCGCTGCCGCCGATGCACTTGAATTAGCCGTGAAGAACCGACCGTTGAGTATACCGTTTCGATCCCGATATTGTGAGGCGCTGCGGCAGAAGGGAGATGTCAGTACTGAACGGACTCAAGTGAAACTCCTGAAGACACTGTTTAGAATTGTTAACGTGGCGAATCGGTCCACCGCGGCGCCTGACAGACTTGCGGAAAAACAGGTGGCGGAAATGTGCATTTCAGTGGGTGCTGACGAGGCTTCGCGCATTCTTTCCGGCCGTTCTTCACGTTGACACGTTCTGCATGTTTTTGTTTCGCTGGATCAGACATTCTTTCTGTTCCCGGCTACTGCGCCAATTGTCCGGCGCAACAGCACATGAATGTTCTATGACCCATCAGAAACGCCTTCAAACAATGAGCGGGAAGATATTTGTCCTGTTGTGGCTGCCGTTGATGCTGGTGTTGGGTTACGGCTTCGGTCACCTTAAGAAGGAAACAGAGTTCTGGACGGGGGATCGTGATCTGTTCAGGACCATCGGTGTTCGACCTGCGCCCTTGCCGCAAAGTCGTTCCGGACCTGCTTCTGCCGTTGCGCCGGTGAAGGAAGTGCGTTTTGCAGAGTTCCGGAACACAGGCGTGGATTTTGTGTATGAGAACGGTCCTGACGGCCAGTTTCATCTTGCCGAGACGCTTGGTGGTGGAGTCGGTGCGTTCGATTTCGACAATGATGGACACGTTGACCTTGTGTTCGCCGACGGTGGCAATCCGGTGACATGGGCGTCAAGTCATCAACAGCGAATCCAGTTGTATCGTCACTACGAAGCAACGTCTTTCCGTGCAGTCGCTGCTGCGGCGTCGATGTCCTGGACCGGATATGGTCATGGATGTGCTGTAGCAGATGTCAACAATGACGGCTTCGACGACTTGCTGGTGACTGGATATCAGACATCTGCGCTCTTTATGAATCAGGGTGACGGCACGTTTCGGGAAGCTCCCGGCTGGCAGAACCTGACCAGTGAACGCTGGTGTGCCACGGCCGGATTCAGTGACTTTGACGGGGATGGCGACGTGGACGTGTACATTGCATGTTACGCGGCCACACCGCGTAACTTGCCAACGCCAGTTTGTGAATCTGAAGGAAAGAGGATTCACTGTAATCCTCACACTTACCCTGCGGTTCCGGACATGATGATTGAAAATACAGGTAACGGACGTTTTGTCGACCGCTCAGAATCGTCCGGCATTGCCGCATTCGCGGAATATGGTTTGGGCGTGTCCGTTGCTGACCTGGACAGCGATGGCACACTGGAGATTTTTGTGGCGAACGATGGTCGCCGAAATCTTCTTTTTCGGCAGGCCTCGAATTGGAAGTACGAGGAAATCGCTCTCGGCAGCGGCGTTGCCTTTAATGGCCAGGGGGAATCGATGGGATCCATGGGGATCGCTTGTGCCGATTTTGACCGAAACGGATGGCTGGACCTGCTGACGACAAATTTTGCTTATGAACGCAATGTGCTGTGCGCCAATCTGGGGGGACTGGCCTTTGTTGACATGTCGCAGGGGACACCGATGGATGTTTTCAGCCGCACCACTGTTGGGTGGTCCGCGGTGACACTGGATGCGGACCTTGACGGTTTCAGTGATGTCTTTATTGCCAACGGGCATGTGACACCGATGCCGTCTCAGTCATGGCCGCAGCGGCCCCATTTGTTTCGTGGTGGCCTCAGTGGCTTACAGCTGTGCGGTGAAACAGGAGGCTATTTTGAACAGAACTGGCATGCCCGTGGCGCATGTCGGGTTGACCTTAACGAGGATGGTGTCGATGACCTTGTGGTCAGTCACATCGACGCAAAAGCGTCACTGCTGCGGAACGATACATCTTCGATCGGCAATGGCTTGAATTTGCGCCTGGTTGGAACTGTATCGTGCCGGTCGGCAGCGGGAACTATTGTGGAGGTGGAAACGGCTGCGGGAATGACTGTGTACAACGTCAGTCGAAACGGCGGATATTTGTCGTCGAACACAAACCTTCAGCGTATTGGTGTTGGCCAGGCGGAACGCGTCGATGTCGTTCGAATTCGCTGGCCGACCGGTCAGATTCGGGAAGTGCGCAATGTCCCCACAAATATTCCGGTGACAATTATCGAAGGCCGACCGACCCCGGTTAAGTCAATTGTCCGGTAGACGCAGGCTGAAACTTTCAGCCGTACAGCCTCACGCTGCAGGCAGTCGCGTATTGTTGTCGCACTAAACAGTGTTCGCGCGAGACTGCACGCCTGATGGCCGAATACCGCAAGAACATTATTGAACGTTGTTGTTCTGTTCGTTCAGTTCCTGTTGCACCAATTGATGTTGCTGCAGTGCTCCAGCGTGTGACGGGGCAATCTGCAGGACACGTACGAAGGAATCTCGGGCAGACTGCCAGCGTTTCAGCTGCACTTGTGTCAGTCCCAGGTGATAGAGTGAATCGACATGGTCAGGGTTGACGGTCAGGGCTCGCTGAAACACATCCAGGGCTGCATATAGTTGTCCGGATTCCCGGAACTGCAGTCCGGTACGATGATATTCATTCAGCAGATCCGGCTTGTCCTGAAAAGCGCTGACAAAATCGCCCTTATGGCCCGACTGAATGCGTTTGGAATAATGTTCTGCCTCGACCCACCGATTCTGGCGTCGCAGGACCCATTCGATGCGTTCTTCCATTGATTCTGACTGCTCCTGAATGGCCAGAGACTGAGCGACCATCGACGCGAAATCATCATCAACATCTTCGAAGCGAATACCGACTGCCCCGGGATCTGCTGTCGTGAGGACCCTGTGCAGGGCCGCAGCGGCAACCTGACAACCACGCGGAGACGGATGCATGCCATCTCCATTGGTGTAGTACCAGTCCGGTTTTGGCTTTTGTGGCAGTGTCTCCCAGTCATTCCGAAAAGCACTCGACAGACGAGTTGTGGGAAATCCGTGGGCCCACGCAATGTGTTCGACAATCAGATCGTCCTGACCCGGCAAAAAATGGCGATCTTCGATACCGTCTTTAGTGAACGATGGCCACACGGCAATCAGAACGTCGAAGTTGTGTTCAACGGACAACTGCTGAAGTCGCCGAAATCCATCCACGACATTGTTGTCGCCAATGGAGTGACGATGCCATTCCGCCGGCGCCAGTTCGTCACCAAAATGAAACAGGTTCAGGCTTAACGCCGTTTGCCGAAACAAATGCGAGTGTTCGAACAGTGATTCAACCAACGCCGGACGTTCGACGATGCCTCCTCCCAGTGTGTGTTCCAGATTAAATCCCCAGAAATCATTCTCCACGAACAGCAGCACTACCTGATCCGGAGAAAACTTCAAACCGAGACGTTCAAGCAGTTCAACCTCAGCAAGTGTGCAGTAACCTGCCACACCGCAATTGATGACTTCGACTGATCTTCCTTCAAACTGATCTTCCAGCTGTCGGGCGATGGTCTGTTCGTCTGCGACATAGTTCACAAGTTCGACCACAGAATCTCCGAGGAGCACGATGCGACTCACTCCGGCATTTCTGCGAGTTGGGCGTTCGACATCGCGGAGGCCATGTGAGTTGACCGTTGTGAATCCGGAATGCGTAGCGGGAGCTCCCGGTACGAAGTCGTTTTCGCGAGTTCGCAGGTATCCATGTTGGGGAGTGAAGCGCGCCTGAAAGCCCGGTTGCAACTCGTAACGAAGAACGGGATTGAACGAGCGGATATAAGGCGAGTGTTCATCTTCCAGCCGTATTGCCTGCATTTGAGGAGCCAGGTGCAGCTTTCGGACCAGAAATTCTCCCAGAGCAAGAGCGAACAACGTGGCAAGCAGAGCTGCAATGGGTTTTCGCAGCCACCAGAACATGCGGGCTCGGCGGGGTGTGGATTCGGTGGGATGTCCCATTGCTCTGCCAGCCGCACTGTAGTTGTGTGAGTCGTGCTGCACGCGGTCAGCCCTGCTGCTGAAGATGCCCGAAAAGATTTCGTCGCACCGCCGGGTCCCTTATTTTCCAGACTGCACCGTCCGTAAAATAATGATGTATGTTGATTGCCAGGCTCAGCAGCATTGACAGTTGCCGGTGGGGATCGGCGGTCTTTGTGGCCGCCAGTACTCCATCAAAGGCAAGCGCACCGATCGCGACCAATAACACATAATAGCAGATGGTATGCCGCACGACGTGCCCATGATCACGTCCCGGCTGCTGACTGTATTGATTTATTTCCACCCGCAGCGGGAAAATGAGGTACTGCAGCGCGTGAGCGATCTGCAGCGCAAAGAACATTTTCGGATACAGGTAGATCAGAATGTACCATGCGTACGTTGCCAACCACGGAACAGATGCCTTGAACGCAGTCGCCGTATTGCCATTTTTTGCAATGCGATAAAAACCGTATATTCCCACACAGAAGGTGGCTGCAAGCATCCATAGCCAAGACGTATAGATCGTTTCCACGAGTGACGCCAGACCTGGATATAACCAGTCCATGACCGGCCGTATGTCATCGGACTGCAGCACCCAGAGAATGTGAAACACCAGCATCGCCCGAAAGCCGGAGCGTATCAGCACCCGATCTGTCGTCCCAAGTCGTACACCGCCAAGAAAAGCCAGAGAACAGGTCATGCCCCATGACTGACCGGTATAATGCCAGGCCAGCATGATTACGGCCACAGGGAACAGCACGTCGATCATGCTCTGATTGGCCAGTCCCGGGAGTTCGGGCGGGTTACGGCCGGAAGTCAGCATGCCATACACAAAAATTCCCACCAGAAACGCAGGCAGAACAATCGCCACCCAGGGATGCTTTCTGACATTCTCGCGTGTTCTGTAAAGAATTCGATAAGACGCCAGGAAGTGCGGCCAGTTAAGCAGAATGTTCGCGACCATGATCTCGCCGACGTCTATCTGCTGTCCCCAGGCCGGCGGTTTTCCCATGGCATAGATCAGGAAGCCCAGAATTGTGATCAGGGATAACGCGCCGCCGCAGGTGACATCAACGAACGGAGATATAATCGCAGCAGCTCGGGACTGAGTAGGCGACTGCACACTCACGGCGTTGTTTCTCCTGATAGTCGGTATGACAAACATGTGAGTGTATGGTTCGCGATCCGAGTCGGCAATCGGAGCATGCACGATGACGTGTCATGACACGTCGTAAGAAACCACCGGCAGGAAGGGGCCGATGTTCCGGGCACCGATCTGATTCAAGTCAGATGCCCGGTTCTGAACTGGCAATCGTACAACGTCGAAAAACGCGATGTGCCCTCAGTGCACGACTGGCCGTGTTTCCGCGAATTTCGCGGATGATGACTGACGTCATTCGGGAAATTCGATTGGGCGGTTGTCTCGCTGATGATACCGCCGCACCGCTTCCTCGTGGTTGGCGGTACCATCCGGATTCAGAAGGACGGACCGAATATCAACCCCCTGGAACGATCTCTGCTGTTTCGACCATTGCTGCAAAATCCGCTCCGCTGCTTTACGTCTTTTTGCCGCGGGCGCGAGAAAGTCGTAGTCAACATCCTCGAACCCATCGTAGGTTCGAATGGTCCTTTCCGCGATAAAACGCACGACTGAATAGGAATCGTCCAGTAAATGAGTCAGCAGTGGCACTTGCCATTGATCCCCCGATGTTTTTTTGGCATCGGTTGACGCAAAGGCGTTGGCCATCACCGCACGCTGTACGGCGTCGCCGGAAAGCAGATAATCGACCGCGGCAGAGAGGTCGGGTGTCTTTGCATCGACGTCCGGGTTCACGTGTGTGATGTCGTACCACTTATGGAGCTGGTCATCAGTCCACGCCAGGGTTTTGTCAAGGTGGCAGAGATTGCAGGCGTTGGGGCGATCAGGCGCCCCCAATGAGGGGCTGTCAATACGGTGGCTGCGAATGGATTTCAGCAGCCCGAAACTTGTGTGAGGCATGTGGCAGTTCAGACAGTTGGATCCTGGCGAGGATGAACCATGGTGTGTGTGTTCCGTAATGCGAGTCTCATATTCTGAGTGGCATTGCAAACATGCTCTGGAGGACCTCATTCCGGGTCGTAGCTGGTCGGAACGATCTTCATAGCTGTGCATGGAATGACACGTGGTACAGGAAATGCTGCCCTGTCTGTAGCAATCGGCATCCTGCATAGCGGTGAATTCACGTCCCCCGAGACGCATAGTTCCATCCGACCAGTAGCCGTTCAATAGATGGGAACTTTGTTGGACATGTTCGTCTTTGAAATTATGCATATATCGGGTTTTGTGAATGTCGTCGCCGGCACGATATTCCAGTCCGTTCATTAAGAAGCCGGGAAGATCGGTAAATGAGAACTGGCTGTGACATCGGCCGCATATCTGGGATGACCGGCGATGGCCCAGATTTGTTGGATTGACCATGCTGACGTCAGGTGGTTGTGATTCTTCTGATGGCTTCTGTCGGTGAAAATCAACATGCTCCCGACCGGGGCCATGGCACGCTTCGCACGCAATTCCAAAGTCAACCACTGTTGTGTCGTAACGTTCTGTTGTGAGATCCCTGTCCGGTCGGCCGCGGACAGCGTGGCATTGTATGCAGGAATCATTCCAGCGACTGATTCTCGCGTGTTCAGACGGTGGTGTCAGAAACGAGTCTTCCACCGGAATCCATCGATCTCGGTTGATGTGAAACACAAAGGGCACTCGCCACAGCTGGTTGTCCAGCCGGCTGTTGATCCAATACGCCTGATAATGGTGACTTCCGGTGGTCATTACGATCTGGCGTTCGACCTGTCGGGCAGTGGACGTATGAAACGTTGATCCTCTTCGTTCGGCTTCCGCTTGCTCGTCGATATCCGGGAGACTGACGAAGAACTGTTTTTTGCGGCGGAAAAATCTGTATGTGCCCCCTCGGTCGGTGAAGGTCTCACCCGCGAATGGAGCAACGACAGCTTCCGGCGAGGCAACCTGAGTCATGGAACGATGGTAGCTTCGATGCCATGTCGCATGCTCTTTGACGTGACATTCGGTGCAGGTCTCCGCTCCCGCAAATTCATCATCTGCTCCCTGCGGGGGCACACTCCCGATGAGCGTGGGGGCAGCGGGACGCGCAGGATCATGGTCTTGGGGCGGTGAACGGAGCCAGGAGACTGTCACCGCGGCACCAATCGTTATGAGGAAAAACAGCAGAATCCGCATTGATCGCTGTCTTCAAAAGGCCGTGGAATGCTTAACCAACATGCTAACTGTGGCACGGTACACGTTCAACAGGGACCTGTCGTAAACAGCGGTCGATCGACAGCAGCGACTGCGCAGTTGGTCTCGGATTTTGCCTTTTTGCTGAGCTAACGGAAAACGATTTCATAGAACGTCGTTATTGATCTGCAGCGTCGGTGCGGTACGGTTCTGTTTGCAGGGTGAAAACGCAGCGGTATTCTTATTCTCGGGTATTTTGTGTCGATTTGTTCCACAATGTCGCCATGTGCGTTTGATTTCTTGACATTTAACAAATAGGCATTTATGCTCACCTTAACTGCTTTTCTATGTACTGGTGAGCCTTGTCTTTATATTTTTTTTGGGAGAGTCGAAACATGAAAAAACGATTACGTGGTTTCACACTAATTGAGTTGTTGGTGGTCATCGCTATCATCGCGATTCTTATTGCACTTCTGCTTCCTGCTGTGCAGCAGGCTCGCGAAGCGGCTCGAAGAACCCAGTGCAAAAACAACCTGAAACAAATCGGGTTGGCGCTGCACAACTATCATGATATTTATGGCGCGTTCCCACCTGCCCGCGTTCGGACTTATGGCAGTGGAATCCAGTCTTGGAACACGAGCAATGTCAGCTGGGGCGCTCGAATTCTTGCGCAGATAGACGGCGCTCCGTTGTTTAACCAGATCAACTGGGACCAAGCAAAAGGTAATTCCACGGCGAGCGGCCATAATGCCAATCCGGATGGTGCGATGCGTCAGCGACTGGCTGCTTTCCGCTGTCCTTCAGATGCCGAAAACGGAGCAGGCAAGTCGTTCGACCTGCCCGACGGAAGTGGTGTCGTCCGTGGTGCTGCTGCCAATGGCAACTACGGCCATACCAACTACGTTGCAAATCTCGGGAACTACGCACGACTGCAGCCGCAGAATAACAACGGTCGGATCAGCCGGTTTGACGGTATGATGAGCGAAGTGTCAAAGGTCAGAATTCGGGACGTCACCGATGGTACGTCCAACACTCTGCTGTGTTCGGAAGTTCGGATCGGATTCCCTCACCGACGCAGCAATCCAAGTGAGTCAGGTCCGAACACATCACTCGGACGAATCTTTACCTGTCCACAGAATGGCAATCGTGAAGGAAATTCCTTCCGCCAGACCGGTAATTCATGGTTTTATGGCGAACGTCCGAACTCTGTCGTGTTTACGACACATGTCGGGCCGAATTCAAGGCTTTATGACTGCGGCAGCAACACAGACCGAGCAATGTTTGCTGCACGCAGTGCCCATGTCGGTGGAGTTCAATGTACACTGGCTGATGGTTCTGTTCGTTTCGCGAGCGAAAACATCGATCTTGGCGTCTGGAAGTTTCTTGGCAGTCGCCACGATGGCGAGTCACTGGGCGAATGGTAAGCCCTTGTTTCTATCTTGGTTTTCTGTCTCTGTACTTGAGAGGTTAATAATGCGTGCTCTGCGATCATTCCTCCTGGCGTTCTCGTTGGTTTTGCTGCCGATACTGGCCGGATGTGGTGGCGGTGTTGAAACCGGCACTGCTGTTGATGAAGCTACTGCGAGTGAAGACTCCACGTCAGGCATGACCGAGGCAGAAGTGGATGAATTTGAAGAGGGTGAGGAAGGCGAAGAGTAGAAGCTTTTCTGACCGACCTTCATCGCTGTAATGACTTAGGGTGGACCCAGTATGGGTCCACCTTTTTTTATGGTGGAAGTTCCTTCGTCGTTTCCAAATACAGCGTCACAAGCCGTTTTGAAACAGTTGTCTTACGATCTTTGAGAACCCGAAAACAAGAGCCAGAGATTCCGAAAAATCCGAATGCAAAGATATCAGTCGCGTGGGGTTTCGAAGTAAATACTGATTTTCCGCTCTTCATCGAATGGTCACGTGTGACCGGGCTGTTCCTGAACAGGTATTCCATGCAGGTGTGACCTGTTCAAGGCATGCCGTGTGGAAAGGGTGTTGGAAATGGGGCCATGAGACGTAACCGTAAAACATCTGTGTCGGTGTTCTTGTAATTACATTTAGAATTACCTGGCACTGACAACGTTGGTTGGTCGACGGAACGCCGTGAGTGTTGCGTAGACACGTTGTGATAATTCGCCGTCCGTCCGTCCGTCCGGTTGGGGCGTCCATTTGGGTCGCCGTCCGGAGGTTTCCGCTGGCATTCGATGATTTTGCACACCAGTCATGCCTTGTCTCCGTCTGACGAAGGAAATTTCAACCTAACCGTCGGTTTCCCGATCGGCGCTGCGGCGTTGGTGCTGAGCCTGCAGCCACTTTCGAATGTTGAGTTGTGGTGGCAATTGGTTCGAGGCAGAACGGTGATGAGCGGAGAATGGGCGCCGTCGCGATTCCTGCTGAGCCATGAGGTGCTTGCGAACGGTGACTGGCTGAACGGTACAATTGCGTGGGGCGTTTTTCTGTGGGGCGGTATTGCGGGATTGATGGTGCTGAAGATCTTCGTGGCACTTTTCACGGGGGGGCGACTGCTGAAAAAGTGTGGCCGCAGTTTTCAGAGAACGTTCTTTTGTTTGACGCTACTGGTGGCCGTTCAGCCGGTATTTGACCCGTCGTCTTCCACGTTTGATTTCTTGAGTATCCTGTTGGTGGCTGCACTGGCGCAGAAACAGCGGTACTTTTCGATTGCCGCCTGGGCCGTCGTCTGGGCTAATTTTTCGACGGGCGCCATTTGGGTGATCCCCGTATTTGTGGCCTTCGTGCATCATGGACGTATGGTTGGCGTCCGCGGTACTGCGATATGGGTGTGTGCTCTATTGGTCTGCCTGAGTCTTACACCACGAGGCCCATTGAGTGCAGTGGACATGCTTGTCCTGGCGGTCCCATGGTTGTTCAACGAAGCAGTATTCCTGACTGGAACCGGCTATTCAAACAGTCCTGTTACCATGTCAGTTATGGCTGCCATATTTATGGGTCTCTCTGCGCTGGTATTGCCTGGTACCGTAAGGTCACGAAAAATTATCGTGGTCGTTCTGACCGGCGTTGGTGTGATGACGGTAAGGTACCTTCCACTGGCAGCCACCGTCAGCGGTTTAATTCTGATCGATCTTCCGGACAATGTTCGACTGAAGAAGCTGTCTCATTTCAAAGGGATGCGCGTGGTGGTCTCGGCAATTGCTGCGACCATCGTTATCTGGAACGTTGCCGGAGGAATCGGCGGTCGCAGTGATCGTCTTGGCTGGGGGATAGCGGATAGTATAGATCTGAGATTTACAGAGAGAGATCTTCAACAGCATCAGAACAGCCATCTTAAGGCTCACTGCACTGATGTGAACGGTGCGGGCCTGTTGTTGATGGCCTGCCGATCTGTGCAGGTTCTTGATGTACCGGAAGCGGCGATCAGAGGTGACAGATTGCAGGAGTTCTGGCTGATGAATCACGATCTGGCGACTGGACGCAAGGTTTCCTTCATTCGCCAGAATGGTACTGAGGGCGGTTGGTGGTGTGAGTTGATCAATAAAGATGTGTCTCTCCTGGTCGTTTCCCCGAAGCGCCAAGCGGTTCTAACCTCTTTGGAGCCGACGTTGTGGAAGCCGTTATCTCTGGATTCTCCGCAACTGGTTTTCGGCGTTGCCGGCATACGCCGATTCAATTCTCAGATTCTCACGACAAGGTCACAGCGTGACCTGTTTGAGTATGGCGGCTGGCGGCACGAACTATATTGCCGGACATCTGTGCCGTCGCACACTGACCTTTGGGCGGCAACAACGGGATTCCTGGATGTCCGCGCGGATATTCGTCAGGCTGGAGTCTTCCGAGCGATGGCGATGAATGTCGCCGCAGTGCGAACGATTCTCCCCGTTCTTGACTTCGGTGGCAGGCCGTCATGTCAACAGGAGTTTCTGAAGATTCAGCAACAGTTTGCCTGGTACGAATGGCTGAACAGCGGACAGGTCAGCGCGCTGCGTCGTCAGGTGCTGCACCGTCTGCAGTCCGAGGTGTCCGTGCCGGGCGTGCCTGAAGGTGAACTGGTCTCCGACAAAACAGCCGCGATTCCCAATGATGCCATTCTTTCATACTGTTCCGGTGACTTAACTGCAGCGACAGCAGCCCTGACCTCACAAACGGTCGAGGCACAGTATGCGAAACACGTTTTTCAGTGGGAATCCGGCGACAGCCGGAACGCGGACACAACTCTGAGTATGATGGAGGCTGCATACCCGGATCACCCATTAACAGCCATGATACGATTGCAACGCGATGTCCAGTAACGTGGAGACGCCCAGGAATGGAACAGGCACTGAGCGGGGTGTCCACCGATATGCGGTTGCCGTGTCAGGGCTGACGTTCGTCACCGTTGTCTTTGCACTGATGATTGTTCCGCGATCGGCAGTGCAATTGCCGGACCATGTCTTTCCACTGAACTCCGCCGGAATCGCACCCGTCTCTGAGGAGAAATGTTTCTCCTGTCATGAAGACCATGTGGTTCGATTTGAAGAGGCTCCCCACCACAACACTTTACTTCCCGGAGACGATCCGCTGGTCACTGAATTATTGAACGGGAAGACATTCACGGACGCCGATTCGGGCGCTGAATTTCGATATGCGCGGCGGGATAAGTCTGTTTGGCTGGAATCCAGCCGACGTTCACGTCCTCTGCGCGTGGACTGGCTGTTTGGGTCGGGGCACCACGCGCGGACGCCCGTGACGGTTGTGGAAAATCCCGGTGGCGGCACATCTGTTCTTCAGCATGTGATGTCGTGGTACCCAGACGACGCAATCGGGTGGACGCTTGGCCTGACTGAGGAGCAGCGTGATCGACCCGGCATTGAGGGCGTTGCGCAACCGCACACGGCACAGGAAAGCCGGTCTTGTCTGATGTGTCACACTACGTGGCTTCCGGAAACCGAGGATCGTCTTGACCTGGCCCGAACGCTTCCGAATGTTTCGTGTACTCGCTGTCATACTCAGGCGGAAGCACATGTTACTCATGCGGAGAACGGAAACATTCAGGATTGGTCTGCATTAACACCTCTGGAGTCGGTGAACCGTTGTGGTGAGTGTCATCGTCGGGCAGACCACTTTACTGCTGATGAACTGTCGACTTCGAATGAACTCCTGGTTCGTTTTGCCAGTGCCAGTCTCGTACAGACCTCGTGCTTTGTGAATCAGTTGCCGGAAACGCGGTTTGACTGCATGACATGTCATGATCCTCATGAACGAGCGTCTGCGAATCCCGTTTTTTACGATCAGCGGTGTATCGTCTGCCATCAATCCAATGCAGTCTGCAGTTTCTCTGAAACGACCGATGAATGTATTTCCTGTCATATGCCGAAAATTGAGATTCACGAGGGGCTCAAGTTTACGGATCACTGGATTCGTATACGGGACTGATTTGCATTTGACGTCCAACAGAGGCAACTGTCGGTGCCAATAAACGTTCGAAAACAACGTATGACGTTGACCGGGCACGACAAAGACGAAGCTGAGAATGACTGAATCGTCGGGTCTGCATCTGACAGCAAACCTGCGTGTTCAAAGCGTGACTCAGGAGTGTCATTTCAGAGATACGCTTAAAGGTCCTTTCCCAGAAAGCCGCTCAGCCCTGGCAGGTTGTCGGTATTGATCAGGTCGACGCCTGCTCTGTCAAGAGCCTCCCATACAGAAGGCTGGTCGGGTGTCGCCCAGAAACGAACGCGGCGGTTTCTGCTGTGCGCCTGTTGTATGATCCTTTGCAGTTTCATTTGGTCGGCCGCTGGCAGTTTTCCTTCGCCGCGCCATTCAAAGTGCTTTCGCCAGTTGTCGCTGATCAAGGGCAGCAAATGCGACGGCTGTTTGCTTTTCAGGTCCGACAGTCTGCCATCAATGCCAACGTAACGAAGTGAATCGCCCGCAATCACGTGGTATGGTCGGTTTCCACTGACAACTGCGGTGACAGCCTTTTTATGGAAATGGCCTTTCTCAGTGCGAGAGAAAATGTCATCGTATCGCTGCAGCACTCGATGCAGTGCCCGATAGGTTGTTTCACCATCGGACTTTATGTCGATAAGCAGCGTGAATGACGGACCATTGGGGTACACGTGACCGTCATGCTGTTTCACACGCACGCGCAGTGGCTCAAGGTACAGTTGTTCCAGTGTGTTTTTCGCAGTCAGTTCGGAGCGTGTGTGCGCGACCAGCAGTTTTCCCTGCACCAGAAATATATCCGCCTCAACGCTGCAGAAGCCGTACTGCAGCGCGTCAAGCAGAGGGCGGTCGTGGAGATAATCGTTGTGGGCGTGGGCCTGTGGAAGAGCAATTGTGGATTCGACGGCCGTAGCACAGGGGCCCGTGTGCGGCAACCCGGCAACGGCCATCACGATAGAAAGGCAGGTCATACGAGCGGGGCTGAGTTTCATCTTGTGTGATCCAGGGACACGTATCGCAGTTGGTGTTATTGGCCCTGACATCCAAGGGCGTGAAGGAGGGATGGTCTGTGAGTTGCTTCGGCTGCACTTCCTTGATTGCACTTCCTTGATTGCGCTTCGTGTTCCCGGCTGTCGTGCAGGATATTCGCTGGAAGTGTTGTCAAACCAAACCGCTTTTTTTTCGGCATAGCCACTCCACGGACAGCAGAATTACGAACAACAGCAGGCTGAGCCAGTTATCCCACAGAGTAACCCGTTCGGAACGTTTAACTTCCAGACTCGGAAGTCCCTGGTCGGCCCACTGTTTGAGCCGTTCCAGCATATCGTCTGATGTTAGAAAGTCACCCGCACTGACGTGAGCCAGTTCACGCATGAGGGACGGATCTGCGACAGGGTTGTCCAGCTCCGGATCGCGCGCACTCACCAGAAATCGCGTCGTTGCGAAATTCAGGCTCCCGTTTTCGTCAGCGGCTGAAACTGTTGCCCAGTAGTCGCCGGGGGGCGTTGTGTTGCGGAAGTCCCCGGCACCGTAGGCATCCTCAGACCGGGACGCGACAACTTCATTGTCGCCATCCGGAAGTTGTACGGTAACGTCATAATTGATGCCCATCAGTGGTGCACCGTCGGCATCCCGCAGTCCGAACGAGAGCTCCGCCAGGGCCCCGGGGTTAAGGTCGCGTGGCTCTACGTTGATCCACAGTCGGGAATCGCTGTCGTTCTCCATTTTTGTCAGCCAGAAGATGATTTGTCGCCAGAAACGCTGGTGAGCTTCAACTGCCCAGTCTTCATCCACGGCCCACTGCCATGTGGTGTCTCCGGCAAATGCCAGTACGCGAGACGCACCGACGTTCTGACCGATGAGCAAGGGCATGCCGTTGGGTGATTCTGCGAGGATCTGAGCCGCTCCGCCGTCGCGAATGCGAAGAGCATTGGCTCCGGTTAATGGGGGCAGATCGTTCCAACGCTGCTTGTTCTGGTCCGGCGGAGCAATCTGCAGAATGGGATTGCGGATGGCCAGGCGAGTGGGCAGCATGGGAATGTCGTCCGTCAACTGCTGATCGTCGTCAGTCATTGACACCGGCAGCAGTTGCCCCAGGGGCGTTCGATGATAGCCACCTCCGCCAAAACTGTCCTCTCCCCCGATCATCATGAATCCTGCTCCCAGTTCGCAACAGGCGTAGAGCTTCTGCAGACGTTCTGCTCCGAAGAGGTCGGCGGGGACATCACCGATGATGAATGCGTCGTAATTTCCCGGAGTGAACCAGTCCTCGTTAAAATCGTTACGTTCCGAGAACTCTGCAGGATAGACATGCATGTGATCCAGTTGCACGCGACTGCTGACGTTGATCCGGCGCAGCCACTTGTATTCAGGCCGCAGTCTGTCGAAGTAGGCGACTCGAATTCCACCGGAGCGAACACGAATGATTGTCTCGACTCGGTTATTTGTGGGGCGGACTTCGTTGTCCAGTACATCCACTTGTACTGCAACTTTGATTTCACCGGCCTGTTCGGGAACAAACTGCAGATCCAGAGTCACGTCTTCTGCCGTGTCCGCAGGTCTGTGGACCTTCAACGTGATGTTGTCCTTGCCGGGCGGCACCGCGCGCATTTCACCGGTTTTTCCCATCGGCAGCTGCGCTCTGTCTTCAACCAGCACGCGTACTCGACACTCACGACCTTCTGCGCCAAAGGACTTCAGGCGAACTTTGATCGGCACGACGTTTCGAATGAATACATCACGGGCAATATCAAGTTCACTGACACCCAGATCCAGGGTCGTGGTTTGAATCTCAGAGCTGCCTGTGACAACAGTGTAGACCGGGCTGTTCTGCCTTCCGGACAGTCGTGCTGCCTGTATTGGATCGATGTCGTGCTGTCTGCTGACGGCCTGTTTTCCGTCACTCCAAAACAGGATCGCGGCAATTCTTTCGCGAGTCGCTTCTTTTGCGAGCGTTTCCAGATTGGCACCGATCGCCGTCATTTTTCCGTCAGCGGCGGCGGTGGGGATTTCGATTGCGGTCATTTCCTCGGCCAGATCCCGCAGTCGGATTTCAACGGTCTCGCCAATCACATCCAGATATGGTTTCGCGGATTCGTAAAGTTCCAGTAATTCCTGTCGTCTGGTCATGCCGCCGGCACCATCCGGCGTGCCCATGCTGCCGCTGCTGTCCAGCACCACATACAGCACAGCGTCGGAACGGTCATTTGATTCCAGTACGGCGGCTGGACGAAGCAGCCAGAATGTGATGAGCAGGATGCTGACGACGCGCAGCGTCGTCAGCGTCCATCGCCATACGGAGGGCAGGTGTCGGATACGTCGCGGGTAGCCC
>Ga0315332_10000616_pt1 | contig 16939 bp, 14 predicted proteins | sample M110034915metaG_FD_203455 | JGI IMG/M metagenome (GOLD analysis project Ga0315332, IMG submission 203455) | Ammonia-oxidizing marine archaeal communities from Monterey Bay, California, United States - M1 100m 34915 | ecosystem: Environmental > Aquatic > Marine > Intertidal zone | place: USA...
TTAGCTCTCATAGAATTCAGGAATAAAAATGCTGACATTAAGGTATTGCTTTATTTCCGCTGTAACTAACTTGATATCGAGATGTCTATTTTAATCTTTAAAGAAAGAGCTCGTACTGATCGATTTGTTCTCGGTACTGATAATCAATTGATATTGTCCTGATGATAGATGATAAACCGAAAAGCTAAGTAGATTTTCACCCTTTTTTAAAAGCCCATTGTAAAGCTGTTCGATGATTCGTCCACTCATGTCAAGAATATTTATTTGCGCATTATGATTTTTGGGCATAGAGAATTTAATTTCAACTAAATCAATTGATGGGTTCGGGTAAAGCTTCAGTTCTTGTGTAATTAAACTTTCTTCATCGATGTTTACATTACTCGCGCAATCCGCACTTTGCGTACGAAGTTCACTAATCCACGCACCGTAACCATCATCATTCCGAGCGAAAGTACCGCAACACCATACCGCGCACGGCTGATTGTATTTTTTGTGTATGCCTGTATAATCTCCCCATCGTTCCTGTGTGCCAGATAAGCGATTCAATACACCTTCTCCTTTTTTTATGATGTTAATATTAGAATAATCTATACCATCGTACTGAACACAAGCAGTACCTGCACTATCTACAGGTGAAACGTATTCAAAAGCAATAATGTATTTATCATCAGTAGATATTTCGCCAATGTGCGCAATGTTTGGGTAGCCAAAATCTCGTACTGGGTCACTAATATAACTTCCAGAACATACATAAGAACCAGTGGATACATTGGATATGACACCGTGATAAATTGCCGAATTCCCTGATGACGTATCCATACAATTCTGAACAAAATGAATTTCATCATTTTCCCAAATGGCACCCAGTACTCGAGAGTCATTGGTTTGCAAACTGTCTGTAATGGATTGTCGTGCGCTTGGTGATAAGAAATAGTCGTTACCAGAATGCAATAACGTCGTGTTTCGAGTAGCTGCTCCACTGGCAATGGTGTTGGTTATTTCTATTAGGTAAATAGAGTCGCTCTGTGCAGCAAAATTTCTATTGGATAGAAAATATTGATTTGGACCTTTAGGATAAATTCCTCCTCGAACCGGATGCATATTACGAATCATCAGTCCTCCCTCATCGATGTCGTCCCAAATGATTGTACTAAGAGCGGCATCACCATTGTAACCATTCATTTTATCTATTTGCCAGATTATCGTTTGGTGAAAAGACGTCTGCCAGGATCCACCAGGAACCAATAAATTAATGGTGATAAATAGCTCTTCTTCAGACAGGGACATGGCGGGGTAATCAGACCAATGTCCCGTACTAAATGGGTCTCCATCCAGGTAATACATATTCCAAGTACCTGTTGGATCGGAAGTTTCAGGGAAACAGGCCACGATATAAGTTGAGGGTGGTGAATTACCCAGTAAAAACAATAGAATAAAACGATCTTCCATGGGGTCATAAATTACTTTTGGATCGTAATCATTAAGCGCACCGGGAACGCCAGGAATGAAGTCTCTAAGCGGTCCACTTACCATCACTGAATCACCGTTGGTATCGTAAATCATGTAGGTAGAGTTTCTCGCTGTCATCACAATACCTGAATTACTAATTGCTAAAGTATTATCGCAGGGAACGCTTCCGCCCGGAGCATTGCCTTCATAGCCATTTTGAATTATCGGGTCTGTAGCGGCAGACTTTCGAGTCTTATTCTCAGAGGTCTGTTTCCTGGGGTATTTTAATGACAGCTCTTGCTTTAGTTTTAGAAGCTGTTCTTTTTCAGAGTTTCCGCCAGGCATGGGAGCCTCTAGGTTTTGGATCTCAAAATATCTTTGATCTTCCTTAGAAAGTTCGTTGAGGTTTACCTGGTTTGATTTACTGGGAAATTTAGACGTCCACTGTCCAAAACAAAGGTTGGAAGCGCTCCATAAAATGATTATTAATACTGTTCTCATAGCAAGTTTTTGATACGGCATTAAAAGTACAAAACGATTTGGCATCGTTCTTAGGCAAAACCAAATAAAATGAATTACAACACATAGGGTGCAATGAAATAAAAGATTGAAAAGCCCATTAGAAATAGAATTCCAAGATAGCTCAAGGCTTTTAACCAAATAGGCGGTGTTTTATCTCCAACATATTTCTTGCTGACTAATTTAAAGTTGGCAATAGCAATAATTGGAGCAATGATAAAAGAGATGCTCGTAGCGATATCAACCAGTCTTTTAAAACCAACTCCTGCTAATCCCGAATCAATGGATTTCAAATAAACTAAATAGTAATAAATCAATCCTATTCCACCCAGAGCACCCAGTGTGAGCCAACTTAAATATGATTGCTTATTGGACTTAAATAATAATTCTGATGTTCGCCCCATGGCTCTTGAATATCCGTCTAAAACAGCGATGCATGTCCCAAACATAATAGCAAATGCTGCAGTTGCGATTATAAAATAGCTCCAGCCTCCGATGGCTTCGGTATATAAATGAACTACTTGGTTGGCAAACTTGGCTGAGCTTTGTTCTATTACATTCTCAGTTCCGTACATTAAGATGGCTCCTAGAGTGACAAAAACAAGCGCAAGTAATGCAGAAGTAATGTAGCCAAAATTAAAATCAAACAGGGTTTCTTTCAATGTTGGTTGATAGCCGGTTTGTTTCATTCTTTCAATGGTCCATAAACTATTCCAGCTACTTAGGTCAACGGCCGTAGGCATCCATCCCATTAGCGCAATCAAGAAAAGTACATTTTCTGAGGTCCATAGATTTTTGGGAATGAAAGCTGGATCGACTTCGGGTTGTTCTTTTGACACCGTTAGAAAAAAAGCGGTTAGGGTTGCTAAAAGTAATACTGCTCCTATTACTTTAATCATGCTGTCGAGCACTTTATATTTTCCTAGTATCAGAATTAAGCCACTAACTGTAAATACGATAAGAGTGGTGCTGAAGAAAGGGTCAAAACCTAATAATGAGAACTGAATACCAAATAAATTTTGAAGAAACCCAGCAGTAACTGAACCCACTGCAGCAATCACAAAAAACATAGAACCAAGAGTTACTATGGCATATAACCAAAGCATCCATTGTCCCATTTTTTTATATCCATCAATAATGGAGGTTTTGGTGGCATTAGCGTACCTCGAACCGTATTCAAAAAATGGATATTTAAATAGGTTGGCCAGAATAATTACCCAAACTAAATCGAAGCCATAATCTGCACCCGCCCTGGTTGATTGAACAAGGTGGGACACCCCAATAGCCGTACTGGCAAATAGAATGCCCGGTCCCAGGGCTTTAAGATAATTTCGATTCATTCCATCTAAAGTAATAAAAGCCGAGAAGTAATTTCAACTTGTAATTGTACCCATTGAACAATAAAAAGCCAGTAGCAAGAAATTAAATTTTCTCGAATTAAATTGCGGAAATGAATACTTGTTGATAATTCAACCGAATCAACCCTTGTACTATTTTTAGTTCTTATTACATTCGAAGGCCTAACATGAAAGAATAACGAATGAAAAAGATCTTATTTATTGGAGCGGGAAGATCAGCTTCCAGTGCAATTAAATATTTATTAGATCAAGCTGAAAAAAATGATTGGTTAATCAGGCTTGGGGATGTTGATTTGAACTTAGCTGAAGAACGCATTGGGAGTCACCCAAGAGGTGAAGCCTTTTCCTTTAATGCTTTAGACCCTGATGTTAGGGCAGAAGAAATTCAAAAGTGCGATGTAGTCATTTCCATGCTTCCTGCGAGATTTCATATTGAAATAGCTAAAGATTGTGTCAAGTACTGTAAAGACGTGATTACACCTTCGTATGTTTCAAATGAGATGAAAGAGCTGCATGAAGCGGCGGTTGAAGCAGGTATCATAATCATGAATGAGATTGGAGTTGACCCAGGTATAGACCATATGTCAGCGCAGAAAATTTTAGATGAAATTGAAGCTAGAGGCGCAGAAATATTTCAATTTGAATCTTTTACTGGTGGATTATTAGCTCCCGAAAGTGAAAATAACCCGTGGAAATATAAATTTACTTGGAATCCAAGAAATGTTGTTTTAGCAGGGCAGGGTGGAGCAGCGAAGTTCATCCACAACGGCAAATACAAGTATATTCCTTACACAAAGTTATTCAGGAGGACAGAATTTATTGAAATAGAAGGATATGGAAAGTTTGAAGGTTATGCGAATCGAGATTCATTAAAGTATCGATCGATTTATGGTCTTCAAAATATTGATACGATTTATAGAGGTACATTGAGGCGGGTAGGGTTTTGTCGAGCTTGGGATATTTTTATCCAGTTGGGATGCACAGATGATTCGTATGTTATTGAAGGATCTAAAGACATGACGAAAAGAGAGTATATCAATTCTTTTCTCCGATACATCTCTTATGACAGTGTCGAATTAAAACTTCGGCATTATCTGAAGATAGATCAAGATGATACCATTTGGGAAAAATTAGAGTGGTTGGGAATATTTGAAAATGTACCGATTAATTATGGTAAAGATGGAACTCCGGCTCAATTACTGCAGAAAATATTAATGGATAAATGGTCTTTAGAGGAAGAGGATAAAGACATGATTGTGATGTGGCACAAGTTTGGATTTATTCACGATGGGAAGAAAAAAGAAATACAGTCTTCGATGGTATATGTTGGACAAAATCAGATATATACAGCAATGAGTGATACTGTTGGCTTACCGGTAGCAATTTGTGCTGAAATGATATTGAATGGGACCATTAAGATAAAAGGGGTACAGCTTCCGTTGAAGAAAGAAATTTATTTGCCAGTCTTAGAAAAATTGGTTGAGTATGGAGTTCGATTCGTTGAAAAGGAAAAAGAAATTTCCTAGCTAAGAAATCTCAAAGATCGTAATCATCGATGTTCTCAAACCCTTCTTCAGAAGTCATTTCGTCGTTGTATTCATTTAAAATGTCATCAATTTCAGATGCCTTTGATTGGGGCTCTTTTTGAGTTGTTTCTGCTTCTGAAAAATGACCTTCGATATCCTTTTCATCTTCATTGGGAGCATCTCCAAAGGATAAAGCGAGACATGGATATTGCTGCTCACTTTCCCTTTGTTTCACTTCAATTAGTTCAATATAGAAAACCCACATTTTAAGAAAGTCGTAGATGTACAACACTTTTTGTTCTTTTTCAATTACAAAATCTTTTAATACAGCGGTTGTCATGGTTGGAGGCCCATCTTCTTCACCAAAAGACATGTCCATTAGACCTATCTCTTGGCCTTGTTCCCAATTTTCATTACTCATGTAAAATGAAGCCATTTGATCTCCATTAAAACTAAAAGCTGCTATAATTGCACGATGAAAATCCTCGAAAGTTTGCGAAATCTCGATTTCGATGTCTCTGAAAACATCTCTTTCATGATCAACAACTACTCGGAATTTAAAAATGTCCATGCTTTTTCTTTTGTGCACTGCGAAAATACTGAAAATGTGTGGATAATAGGTGTCTTATGTAGTATCTATTTACGGTTTAAATTAAACTGCACGCAATCCCAATTCTTTGCCTTTTGCCAACATAAATTGTTCAACTTCTGTTTCATTGTTCAAAATCATACCGTCCAGAATGGCTTCTTTAATAGAGTCTTTGATAATTCCAACTTCTCGTGAAGGTTTGATGCCAAATGTTTTCATGATGGTTTCTCCCGAAACAGGAGGTTGCCAATTACGAATTTGGTCTCTTTCTTCAACATCTTTTAACTTTGCTTCGACTAATTCAAATCGAGTTAAGTATTTTTTAACTTTTTGTGGATTTTTGGAAGTAATGTCTGCCTTACAAAGAGTCATCAAATCTTCTAAGTCATCTCCAGAGTCAAAAAGTAACCGCCTCAGTGCAGCATCAGAAATTGTTTCTTTGGTTAATGCAATTGGTCTCAGGTGTAATTTCACCAATTTTTGAACATATTTCATATTTGCATCTAAGGGTAGCTTTAATTTCTTGAAAATTCCAGGAACCATTCGTGCTCCTCTATCTTCATGCCCGTGAAAAGTCCAGCCGACTTTTTCATCGTATCTTTTAGTAGCGGGTTTTGCGATGTCATGAAGAATGGCCGCCCATCGCAGATAAAGGTGATTACTTTCTTTTGAAATGTTATCTAATACTTCCAGGGTATGGTAAAAATTATCTTTGTGTTTATTCCCTTTGATTACGTCAACTCCTTGTAAATTAGCCATTTCTGGAAAAATGAGATGAAGTAGGTTACTGTCGAACAACTTTTTAAAACCATTTGATGGTGTGCTCGAAAGAATAATTTTATTCAATTCAATTATAATTCTTTCATTAGAAATGATCTCAATACGCGCACATTGCGTTTGTATTGCTTTGAGGGATTGGTTGTCAATTTTAAAATCGAGTTGCGTAGAAAAACGAATGGCCCTCATCATCCTCAAGGGGTCATCTGAAAAAGTAATTTCTGGTTCAAGTGGTGTTCTTATTATTTTATTTTGAAGATCTTGTTGGCCGTTAAAAGGGTCAATTAGTTTTCCATAATCAGCGGAATTTAAACTGATAGCCATAGCGTTAATGGTGAAATCTCTTCTTTGTTGGTCATCTGCTAATGAACCGTTTTCCACTATTGGTTTTCGACTGTTGCGCTGATAACTTTCCTTTCGGGCTCCAACGAATTCTATTTCAGAACCGTTAAATTTAAATGCCGCTGTCCCAAAATTTTTGTAATAATGTACTTTTTTAATCCCTAGGATTTTGGCAGTTTCTTTTGCTAGCTCTATGCCGCTGCCTGCGATAACAAAATCAAGATCTTTTGATTTCCTTTTTAATAGCAGGTCTCTAACATAGCCTCCGATTACATATACGGGTTTATCTAAAGTCTCACCGGCTTTACTTACGGCATTAAAGATAGGACCAGAAATATGTTTTTGTAAGTTCATGTTATTAGCGCAAAGGTAACGATTAGTCACATTTTTTTTCGCCATTCATGAATTTTATCAAATCACTTGTAGACAAGGGTGCAATTAATTTTTTGCAATTTTCTTTATCGATAGGGGATAAGGTGTTTTCTTTAGCACTTACACAATCACAAACCGTTTCAATCTCTACTTGATTCGAGCAATGCTGTGCAATATTTTTTAGTGTAGAAAGATCTTTTAATGATAAAATGTTCAACTTAAAGTAATTAACACACGCTTCGATTCGACTTTCCGATGGATTAGTCAGGTGGATGCAATCGCAGATTTGAAATTTAGCTGTGTTGAGGATTAATTGTCTCACGCGCTGTTCATATTTGATTTCATTTAATTCAATCCAATTATTCGTTTCATCGAACCGCTCGACCTTTTCAGGATCCATAAGTTGTTGTTCATTGGTTGATTTTTTAGTAAGCGTTGGATTACTATTTAAGGAATCAATAAGCGTGTTCAGGTGTCTGTAAAATTCCAGTTCGGAACACAGTATTGTTGCGGCCCTGTAATCTTGTAGTTCACTAACGCTCATGGAAATTGTGTCAAATTTTTCAGAACAGGCGTCGTAGAAGTCGTTGTCATTTTTCGCATATTTCTTACATTCACAAATAGTCGGATCAATAGAAAAATTTTTGTCTTCGATGCATTTTTGAAGAAGAGCGGTATTGGTTTCTATTTCTTCAAGAGTCTTGGTGTTTTCATCGAAAAAAAGGCTTTGGCACTTTTTCTTCAGGTCATAATTTTTGTCACTTAAATTTATGCAGTCACAAATTTCTGTTTGGTGCATAGATTTCGCTATTAATTTAGGATAGGATAGGTCATCATCAGTGCATTCATGCATTCTGGAAAGCAACGCCTTTTTTTCTGAAACTGTTACCCATTTTAGTCTATACTTATTATCGCATGCTTTTATTAACCCGGTATTAAACAGGTTGGCTTTTGCGCAATCGCAAACAGAGGGATTCTTGCAGATTTCTTTTTTTGCATCAAAATCTCTTTGGTCTTTTTCGGTCATGAAATCATAATCAAATTTCTTTGCACAAATTTTTTTTTGGTCAATATTTCTGTAATCCTTCTTAATGCAATCACAAACAGTTGGATTACTAATTGTTAGTAGCTTAACCGAGTCACCTTTATAATTGATATGATAATAAGTAGTTTCCTGACTATTTGTAATTGTGCTTATCAGTAATAGGAAACAGAGAAAATTTTGAGTCATTCGAAATATTTTTCAAAATCTCCTTCAACTGGGAGAACGCCGAGTAAAACCAGGTTATTGTCAAATTCGCAATACAGTGCTTTTTCTTCTTGTGTTTTTTTCTCCCAAGTACCATTAACTAATAAAAACTTTTTGTATCCCAAAAGTGTCTCGTGGGGAACACCCGTATTTGACGTGTCACTCTTTCCTTTAATCATTTTTAGTTTTGAGGATTTTAGGACTTTATCAATTGATACATCTAATGTTGGCGTTTTTGACCATTCAGATAACAGAAAGTTTGCAAAAATATCCTCATCAAAGCTATTGTTCTTTAGGTAAAATTTTACCTTCTTAAGTATTGTTTTGAGTAGTGCACCTTTTTTTTCAGGTAATGCATTAATCATAGATGTATTAAGTTTGTCGTACGTGTGCGCATTCATTTTCTTTTGATAATTATAATCATCATCAAAAATCAAAGGATCTTGATGAATGAAATGTTCGAATAAGTCCAATTCGAATTTATCAATAGCTACAGAGAAGATTATTGTTACATCTTTGATCTTGTAATTTGGATAGAGAAGAAATTTAGTCTCTACAATTTTAAAATTATTTAGAGTATCCTTGATGCAATACAAGTGAGTAAGGTCATAGGTTGTAAAAATGTGCTTCTCTCTAATTATCTTGTCCTTGGTGTTAATCTGATTATCATTTTCTTGTATAACGCTGTCTAGCCTGCTCCCATAGTGCTGTTGCATTGTTGGTAGCATTCTTTTAATTTCATAAAGTTGTTCTAGCTCGACAATCTCTTGTGGTTTGTTGGAATAAAGAGATCCGAAAGTATAGGCTTTGTAGCTTGTTCCGTCTTGGTATTGTTTTGAAAGATAAGCAACAATACTGTCTTTTATTAATTCTTGTTTTTCTCTTTTTTCTGGTTCATTCTGCGCTATAGACGCGGTTTCGTATTCTTCAATGATGAAGCAACCTGTCAATACAAAGGTCATGAAGACCAATACAATTATTCTCGTCATGAACGATAAAGTTATTCAATTTCATTAATTTTATATCAAAAATCGCACCGTAATGTATTCCATTGCTAAAGTGCTTTTAGAATGTGATTTTTAGTTTTTAAATTTTTATTATATCAATTGTTCCGAAGAAAAATTAAATGGCATAGAGTTGGGTACAAAACCGATTTGTTACTGGAGGTCTCGCCTTTTAAGCCAAAGGCATTTTTAATTTCCGGTAAGAATCTAATTATCTGCAAGACAGAAAATGGATTGTTGAGTGCATTAGCAAATAAATGTCCTCATCATGGTAAAAAGTTGAGTGACGGATGGTGTGAAGACAATAAGATCATTTGCGCTTATCACCAATTCTCTTTCGATTTAGAAACTGGATTAGGTTGTGGAACTGGGGTTGATGTTTTTGATTTAGAATATCGAAAGGATGGCGTTTATGTGGGTATTCCTCAATGGAGCTTTTTGTAATAAAGGGGGAGGTTTTATCCTCCCCCTTGCTGAACTATAGTGCATGTGTTCTTCTTTTAAACAATTGTGCGAGCGAATTGCTTAGCAGAAGAATTACAATTAGCACCATTGCCAATGTGAAATAGAGTTTTGGTAAGAAGCCATCAGAAGGTGGTGAAGCGATTGGGACAAGTATCTCGTTTCGTTTAGAATCGTTCTTAATTAAGCTTTGGTAGCCCTTTACATAATGTGGTCGATCACTTCCTGTCCAACCGGTTAATGCCTGTAGCTCTGATAATTCATTTTGTCTCCTGTTTACGAGTTTGGAAAGATAGGCTTGTCCTTCATCGCAATCAAAAGGGCCTCGAGCTGGATTGGTGATAATGTATCTCCCTTGAAAATTTTCTTTGTTAGGTGTTACTTGAAAGAAAAGGTCTTGAGCAAATTTTTCTTGGCTATACCGTACATGAAGACGTGTAAAGTGAACGTTGCCATTCCAATAGACTCCGGCTTGTGAAAGATCCCTTGATATCGGAGGTGGTCCAACGCAAGGGTCGCATTTCATACCTCGAAAACTTGGTGAGACATTCCAAGCATATTCAAGAAAAACGGCATTTCTTCCTTGATATTTATAAGCTTTGTTAAAAAGATCTTTGTAGAAGGAGCTAAAATTATCTCTAACAAAGGTTGGCACATTTCTATTAGTAGGAATCTCTACAGTTCTGTAATTGGTGCATTCAATTCTTCCCTTTTTGGTAAGTCCATATACAATCATGTCTTGATCTCCATCTGCATTGGCCATTCCAAGTCGAATGGGTAGCATGAACTTAGGTGAGTTGAAACCAATCTGTAGAGGGCTCATGGTACCCGTTCCTTTTTGTGCTAGACGATCAGCATCAACTTTGACCACAAAGAACTTTAAGTTATTTTTGATGTAAGGATCAAGAACGGCTGCAGCAGTACCAGGAATTTTATAACCATTTTCGGTCAGCCATTGTTTTAATCCTGTCGATTCTTTAGCGGAAAGAATTAAAATATCGTATTCATCTACCTTGTATTCTGCTTCAACGGTTACTTTGTATTTTTTATCTTTTTCTAGATTTCCAGCGGATCTCATTGACATTTCACTTACGGGTGCCATGTCCATGAGCATTATTTCTTTATCGACAATTCTGTAACATGGATTATTGTCGTGATATTCAACTAATCTGGGGCCTGAATAAGCGTCTAGTTTGTTAAAAACACTTGGATTTACAGTTCGTATATCCTGTCGATTAAGAACCACAGGAACTGGAACGACCATGGCAAAGTCTTTCACATCACCTTTAAAATCATTGCTCATAGTTACTACGGTATAATCACCGTCTCTTACCAGTATTACCTGAGAAGTTTTGTTGAATATTTTCGCATCCGCTTTGGCTACATAAAACCCACAGAAGGCGAAGAGTTCTGCACTGGTTACGACTAACAGTGCTAATAATACGTACTTTTTCATATCACTTGTTTTTTAGAATTAATAGTTATGTTCATGTGTTCAGGGAGCCAATTAAACCGAGCTCCTTTGAATAATGTGTTAATGAGTATGGTAAACGGTGTCGCAATAGTCAGTGCCCATATAGGGGCATCGTAGGCTTGCAACCAGTTCGTGAGGTAAAAAGTTAAGCCGCCAACGAGACAACCGTAAATCAACCTTCCTTTGAATGATCTAGGAGTTGTCATGGGGTCGGTAATCATGAAAAAGGCAAAAAGTAATATGGTTCCACTAGAGAATTTTTGAAGAAACACCCACATATTATCATTGAAATAGATACATGTTCTAAAAAATTCTAGTGTCATTAAGGTGCCCAAAAATGCAAGGCTGGTACCAATTCTGCCTACTTTTAGTAGTACCAGTAGTGCACAAGCAATAAAGAATACTACCAATAAGTATTCGTTGCCCCATTTACCTGGGCTTACCCACGCGTCATCGGTGAATAATAGACAAAAAACAATACCAAATAGTGAGGGGTTAAAAATGTGTTTTTTATTCAAACGAAGTAAAAATTTACTTGCAATTGATAGGATTCCGCAAAGGGCAAAAGTCCAAAGAGAGTTTGCACTAAATAGTAAACATAAACTGAGTGCGGTAATAATGGCACTTTTAACAGATGGCTTAGAAACACTAAGTAAGAAATTGCAAAATACTTGGGTGATTAAACAAGCCGAGAAGATGACCGCATAGCTTGCGAAATTATTCCATTGTAGATTCCATACTCCATAAAGGAGAAAAATAGAGAGCCAAAGTATTTGAAAATCTCTTGCGTCTTTGAAAAGTTTAAAGATGTTTTTCTGTTCCATATGAAATACTGTACAGACGACATTCGAGTTGGTTCAAAACGATCTGGTTTTCTATTGTAAAATACTGGGGTTGATTCGATTACGAGATCCAAGCCTTTCTTTATAGACTCTCCAAAATTCACAGACTAGATAGAATTGCCAAGCGGATTATATTTAGTAATAAATATTGAGGTCTCAATAGACGTAAGCTCTGAGTTCTCTGATTTAGAGTTGCAGTCTGCGGTTCCATCAGCTCCCGGGAATAAATACTTTACCTAACTGGTTTGCAACATTGGAATAGTTTTTTTCATCGCTTGTTGCTCCAAAATTTTTAGGCTAATCAAATACATAAAGGTATTGAGAAAAGTAAGTGGAGGGTAACAAGAAAATGCAGGCAATTACAGGTAGTTTCAAGTTAATCAAGTTTCGTTTTTAGTAACAGGGGTAGATGGGATTAATTATACCGTGTTTGCTAGTAACTACAATTTTTCTTTTGCCCAAGACTCGAAATCGAAGTAGAAAAATACGTTTTTCTCAAATGGGACCGTTTTCAATAAACCCAGTTCATATGCCAGTCGTTTGTAGTGCAGTTTTACTGCGCTTGATGTGTTTTTGATCTCCATTCCTTTCACGAAGGCTAAAATTGTTCTTTCGAACTGAAACTTCCTTTTGACCTTTACCAAAGCTCTCCTTAGTGATTCTAATTCTGAGTTCAGCAGCATCTCGTCTCCGAGCTCCAGCAGAATGATCAGATAAAAGATCCGGATCATAAAGAATGCTTCTTCTTTAAGCTGATTTTTATAGGTGCTTAGAAATGTCGTTATGATCTTCTTAGTTTGATGGTATTCTCCGGAGCCCATTAGAGCAGTTGCTTTTTGAAAAATAGAATAAAACTGTTCTTGTGGCAGCACCCCTTGTTTAGTGATCTTATTTTCGTGGTGTGCTACCCAATTTTCATTTTCCCTGATCATTTCCACTGCCTTTTTATATTGAAGTGAGGTGTTCAGAAGAATTAGTCTGAGTAAATAACCAATGTAGTTCCGGTAAGGATTGAGGCTCTTTGTACTAACATTATATTTTTCGAACTTCACAAGATGAGCTTCTGCATCTGAGTGTTTGCCTGATCGGATATTCGTTAAGACTTGATTGGCCATTATCCGGATGTACAGGTCTTCACGGTTTGCCAGTAGTCCTTTGTTCCCTTCCAGAATACGCCCTGCTTGAAGCATATTCTTATATGAATTGTCATAGTCACCTATGAGGTACTCTGCAGTACCAAGTATAAAGTGTCTCAGGAGTTTTGATTGTCTGGTTCGAGCGTTCTCTTCTGTGTTCAACAGTTGGTTGTCAAGGAAACTGCTAACTTGTTGATATTCTTCTGCATTTCTAGTGCCTTCTAATTTGTCGTTGAGTAAGGTCACCTCTAAGTAGAGCTTTTCGTAGGCCAGCTCTATGCTTTGTTGTTCGAGGATCTCATGTACACGTTGATCCCAGCTGTTCAAATGATCTTGTATTGCTGTTTTATTTGTTGTGCGTGATAGGAGTCGTGTTTGCTCGTGAAAAATGGCAACTGCCTCCGGGTATCGATCGTTAGCGTTTGCTTTTCGATGAGCCTGTTTCAGCTCTTTGTTGGCGTGATTCCAAAGCTCTTTGTTTTTAAGTAATCGGTAGTTCCGGATGTGAGCATTGATCTGATTTTGAGGAAGTGTTTTGAAATGATAAGCACGCATGGTTTCCAGTATTTTGTGCTGAAGCTGTTGTTTGAGCTGAGCAAAATGACGTTCTCCAAATTTCTGGCGGCATGCTTTTTCATTATATTTTTTTGAATCAACAATGTGATGAAATAGTTCAAGATACTTTCCCGAAGATTGATGTGCTAAAGAAAGACGTGCGAAATATCGTTTTTCCGATTGTGTTAACGAGTCGACGAGTTGATGCAATTGATCCATTAGAAAAATTATAATTAATTATATAAATGTATTAAAAATTGATAAAAAATAGCTTTAAGAAATATTATAACTATAGTATAATTGAAATCGCTATTTGTAATTCACTGTGTATTTTTGAGCCATAAAAAAACCAATTATGTATAGCAAATATTTGATTTTATTCGTGTTCTTCATTTCGTCAGTGCCTTTACTTAGTCAGACGCCTCCGGCCTATATATCGGATTCGCTTCAGGGAATTCTTGACAGCTCTTTACCCAGCAGTATTAGTAATAGTGGAGCAGTTATGGGGGTTCATGTTCCCGGACAATGGTCTTGGTATGGGTCAAGCGGTCACGCCATTTCTGGCATGACTAGCGGACAACCTGCGTCGATCGCACACGTCGACTCTAAATTCAGGGTGGGCAGTCTAACTAAAACCATGGTAGCTACTTGTATCCTGTTCCTGGAAGAAGACGGCTTGTTGGATATCGAAGATCCTATAGTCAATTACCTTCGAAGTACCTTAATTGATGACACGATACAAAGTAGTGGTACAGTGAGGGTAAGACATTTGCTGAACCATACCAGTGGCATATCAAATTCTGCCGACAACACGACCTGTCAGCAGGACGTGCTCATAAATCCTGCGGGAGCTCATTCGTTAGAGGAAGCCGTCTACTGTGGTGCTAGTCTTGGTGAAATTTTTCCGCCGGAATTTGCCTGGGCCTATTCTAATACCAATTACTCATTGCTTGCAATGATCATTGAAACCGTTACCGGACAGTCTTACAAGAGCTATCTGACCCAAAAGATCATTACACCGTTGGGTCTCTTGAATACGGAAGTTCCTTCCACAAATCAAATTGCCGGAGACCACATGGGTTGTTATTGGAATATCGGCTCCTGGGTTGATCTGACAATAATTAACCCTACTACTTATACCGGCTGGGCTGATGTTGTGTCGACCACTGAAGATTTGAATGCCTTTTTCAAGGCTTTGCTGGAAGGAGATCTGGTAAATGCAGCTTCCTTGGCCAAAATGGCTGTTATTGATCCTGCATCTTATGATTATGGTCTTGGAATAGACTTTTATCAGGTAGGTGGGGTGCCTTATTACGGGCATTATGGTGAAGTGGCCAATAGCAGTGCCATGATCTACTGTGAATTGAGTAGCTCCATTGCACCGGACGGATACTTTATTTCATACAATTTCAACGTTCAGGGGGTTGACATGCCTAACTTGGTGGATGTTCCTGTATTTGATCTATTGAATTCAAGTCCGCTTAATGTCAATGAACAGGTAGCCAAATCGACTTTTACTTTTTATCCAAACCCAGTTGATGATGTTGTCACGATAGCGCTTAATAATAGTGATCGGGCAGCAATTAAATTGATGGATATTACCGGCAATGTGGTTGGGGAGTTTACTACAAACACTTCAGTATACTCGACTTCTTTATCAGGTCTCGCCAGTGGGTCATATTTATTGCAGATAGAAACAGATGGCGCAAAAGAAGTAAAGAATATAATTCTCAGATAGTCATTAATCACAAAGTGTCGGAGGAGAATAGGATAGCCGATAACCTTACTTAACTTGGTTTGTTTCTAGGAATAATCTTTAGGTTCGGTTGGTCAATCCGCCATTATCTTGTAACGATCGTGGAAGATCTCAATGGTAGGGGATAATCCATGGTTCTATACCTTGTTTTATTTTTTTTTAATTAAACAGAAGTTAGGAAAAGTAATTTAGGTTAAAATTTCAAATAAAACTTTTTAGTAAGATCAATATACGCTGTGGAATAATTATGTCTTCCATTGTCTTCAATAACAATCTCCTCTACAATTAAATCGGTCTTATACTTATTAAAACTGAGCATGGTTCTAATAGGGGCTTTCTCAGGAGTGCTTTTTACTATGCATTTTTTGTTACAATAGAGCCCTTGGGCTTGGGATAGCTTAATGAATTTGGCACTGTTAGCCGCTGGTATTATTACTGCAAAAGTACCACCTTCTTTAAGAAGATTGTTTGCAGCAAAAATTAATTCTGTAAATGCTAATTGCTCCGTATGTCTAGCTATGTCTTTCATTTCTTCGCCGGATTGCTTTGAATTTTCAAAGAATGGCGGATTAGAGATGATTAGGTTAAAATAGTCTTGACATGCGAAATCTTGTATTCTGCAATGATGAAGAATCATTCTATCCTTCCAAGGAGACAAATTGAAATTAGATTGGGCCTCCAATGCTGCGACTGGGTCTATTTCAACTGCTTCAATCGTAGCTTTTGGAAATCGTTGCGCAGCCATTAGGGCAATCAAACCAGTTCCGGTTCCAATATCTAAAATTCTATTGTTTTTATTGGCCATTGCCCATGCACCAAGTAGAACACCATCAGTTCCAACTTTCATGGCGGCTTTTTCTTGATGTATGGAAAATTCTTTGAATTTGAATAACTCACTCATTGATATAAAGTTCGATTAGCCCTTCGGGACAACTAGTGATTATTTTATGTTTCTTCTTATCCACATTTTTAATAAAATCGTCGGCTACGGGTATGAGAATTTCCATTCCTTTCGGATGTTCAATTTTAAATATTGGATTGGTGTTACTCTCAACAATATCCGAAATCACACCGATAATTCCATAGTTGATATCTTCAATAGAGAATCCGATAACTTCATGGTGGTAAAAATCTTGTGAATCTAAATCAGGTAATAGAGCTATTGGTAGAAATATTTTTTTTTTCACTATTGATTTAGCAGTCTCTTCCGTGTCAATGCCTTCAAATTTTACGCGCACATTGTTCTTTTTATGCGGTAGAATTTGTTCAATAAAAAATGGAACCAATTGTTGTTTTATTTCAACAAAAACGGATTCCATTTCTAAATATTCTCCCGGATTATCAGTGTCCAGGTAAACGATTACTTCGCCTTTAAAACTTCTTGTCTTGGTAATATGACCAAGCTCGAAGCAATCGTCTTTTTTCATGTTTTTACTCTTCCGACTTAGAGTCGTCTTTCTCAGCAGGTACTTCTTCGGTAGATTCCTCAGCTGTTTCTTCTGCCGCCGGCTCTTCAGCTGTTTCTTCTG
>Ga0315332_10000617_pt1 | contig 16926 bp, 14 predicted proteins | sample M110034915metaG_FD_203455 | JGI IMG/M metagenome (GOLD analysis project Ga0315332, IMG submission 203455) | Ammonia-oxidizing marine archaeal communities from Monterey Bay, California, United States - M1 100m 34915 | ecosystem: Environmental > Aquatic > Marine > Intertidal zone | place: USA...
GATTGAAATGATTAAACAGATTCTCGAAAATGGGTTTGGCTATGAGAAAAATGGCTCCGTATATTTTGATGTTGAGAAATATAATCAAGCCCATAATTACGGGAAACTCTCCGGAAGAAAAATTGAAGACATTCTTGAAAATACACGTTTGTTAGACGGCCAAAGTGACAAAAAACATTCTGCAGATTTTGCACTCTGGAAAAAAGCAATGCCAGAACATATTATGCGGTGGCCATCTCCATGGGGAGATGGGTTTCCTGGCTGGCACTTGGAGTGCTCTGCTATGAGTACGAAATATCTTGGAGAACAATTTGATATTCACGGAGGGGGTATGGATTTGCTTTTCCCTCACCATGAGTGCGAAATTGCACAAAATATTGCAAGTAAAGGCATAGAGCCTGTAAAGTATTGGATGCACAATAACATGATTACCATTAATGGAAAAAAAATGGGAAAATCATTAGGTAATTTCATCACTCTCGATGAATTATTTACTGGAACACATAAGTTGGTTAAACGACCTTACACTCCAATGACTATAAGGTTCTTTATCTTACAGGCACATTACCGAAGTACAGTTGATTTCTCAAATACTGCCTTACAGGCCGCAGAAAAGGGGTTAAAAAGGTTATTAGCTGGGGCTAAAACACTACAGAATCTAAATTACTCCGAATCTTCATCCGTTAATTTATCAAAAATTAGACCTTCCGTGTTTAATGCTTTAAATGACGATTTCAACAGCCCAATCGCCATTGCTCAACTATTTGATGCAGTAAAAGTTATCAATTCAGTGAATGACGGAAAAGAAACGCTTTCTCAAAATGATTTAAGTGACTTACAACAATTATTTAACGATGTTGTTTACACTATTTTAGGACTTAAAGAAGATAATTCAGATTCCAATGATGATACTGAACTGGTAAATGGCTTGATGGAAACGATAATTGATACTCGTAAAGAACTAAAAGCTCGTAAAGAATTTGAATTAACCGATCAAATCAGAGATAACTTGGCCAAATACAATGTTCAGATAAAAGATACACGTGAAGGAACTGTTTGGATTCATGAAAAATAATTGGTGGATCATAATCTTGCTATTATTCAGCGCATGTGATTCTGAGCAAGAAGAAACAACTACCACTCCAAATACCAAACCTGTAGCGCTAGAGGTAATTTCACTTAAAGAAACTCCTGCCTTTGATGAAGAACAGGCTTATCAATTTATACAAGCTCAAGTAGATTTTGGCCCACGTATTCCAAATACTGAAACACATATAAAATGTGCTGCCTACCTAGCAAAAACATTAGCTAATTTAGGTTTAGACACTATCGTACAGCGAACCAATGTAATTGCTTTTAACGGAAAATCTCTTTCTATTCAAAACATTATTGGCCAGTATAACCCTGATGCTATAAACAGAATATTGCTTTGTGCTCATTGGGATTCTAGACCTTTTGCTGACAGGGACACAAAAAAACAAGCCAAACCAATTGATGGGGCAAATGATGGTGCAAGTGGAGTTGGCGTTCTGTTAGAGATTGCTCGGACTATTTCTCAGTCCGAATTAACTCCAAATACTGGCTTCGACATAATCTTCTTCGATGCCGAAGATTATGGGCAACCAAGTAATACAATGATCGCTTCTCAAAATAATACTTGGTGTCTCGGTTCCCAATATTGGGCACGAAACAAACATAGACTAGGTTATTCTGCTAAATACGGTATTTTGCTTGATATGGTTGGAGCTAAGGGAGCCGTATTTCCTAAAGATGGAGTTTCTATGAGTTATGCTCCACAGTTTGTAAATCAGATGTGGGAAATCGCTGCAAAAATGGGTTATTCTAATTATTTCATTAATCAAAAAATGCCAGGGCAAATTACTGATGACCACCTATATATTAATGCTATTGCTGGCATACCTTGTTTAGATGTTATACATTATGATATAGACAGAATGGATTTTGGATATTTTCATCATACCCACAAAGACAATATAGAAATTATCGATAAGGGAACATTGCGAGCAGTAGGTGAAACTGTTTTACAGATGATTTACCAAGAAAACTAATCTTATTTTCGACCATAAAACTTAACTTCGGGCAAAACAATTGCTATGTCCGGAAATAAAAAAAAACTTTTTCTATTAGACGCTTTTGCTCTTATTTATAGAGCCTATTTTGGTTTTACTAACAACCACCAATATAATTCGAAAGGACTTAACACCTCTGCAGTACTCGGATTTACAAATACATTAATTGAGATTCTTCGTAAAGAAAAACCCACACATATTGCCGTTGTTTTTGATGCTCCTGCAACAACAATTCGTGAGGTTGAATTTCCTGAATACAAAGCAGGAAGAGAAGCAATGCCAGAAGACATCAGAAATGCCTTGCCTTATATCAAAAATGTAGTTAAAGCCTTTAATATCCCAATACTTTTATGTGAAGGATATGAAGCAGATGATGTAATAGGCACCTTAGCAAAAGAAGCCGAACGAAAAGGTTTTACGACATACATGATGACTCCTGATAAAGATTTTGGGCAGCTAGTTTCAGAAAATATATTCATGTATAAACCCGCTCGAAGTGGAAAACCAGCTGAAATTTTGGGTGTAAATGAAATTTGCGAAAAGTTTCAAATACAAGATCCGCTCCAAGTAATTGATATTTTAGGACTATGGGGTGACGCTGTCGATAATATTCCAGGAATTCCAGGAATCGGTGAAAAAACCTCTAAAATTCTTATTGCAAAATATGGCAGTATTGAGGGGTTAATTGCTAATGCTGACGAATTAAAAGGCAAACAAAAAGAAAACGTCATCAATTTTGCTCAACAAGGACTGATGTCTAAACGATTGGCAACGATAATACTCGATGCCCCTGTAGAATTCGATGAAAAGGAACTTGAATTATCAAAGCCTAATAAAGAATCTATTCGTGAGCTATTTTCAGAATTAGAATTTAGAACGCTTGCTCAAAGAGTGCTAGGAGAAGATATTGTCATTAAACAATTTGTTGGAGGACAACTTGATATGTTCGGACAAACTGAGGAAACAAATCCAACTAACCATATAGAGATGGTGGTTTCAAAAACTATCAATGATGTTAAACATGATTATCAACTTATTGAAACCCCGAAGCAAATAGCCAACCTTGCTAAACAACTTGAGAAATCTGATTCATATTGCATAGATACGGAAACAACCGGCTTAAACCCTCTTACGGCAGACCTAGTTGGCATGTGCTTCAGTTTTAGTGCCCATCAAGCATATTACGTGCCAGTTTCAGGCGAACATAAAGAAATTGCGATAGTTGTCAGCGCGTTCAAAAAATCCTTGGAAGATACTAAAATTGAAAAAATAGCCCATAATTTAAAGTATGACTATTTAGTCTTACAAAAGTATGGCGCTGTAATGGCTGGACCACTATTTGACACTATGATTGCACATTATCTGTTTCAACCAGATATGAAACACGGAATGGATGCGTTATCAGAAAGTTTTTTAAACTATAAACCCATTTCAATTGAAACTCTAATTGGAAGGAAAGGTAAGAATCAACTGAACATGAAAGATTTACCTTCAGATAAGATTAAAGATTATGCCGCTGAAGATGCAGATGTTACCTTCCAATTGAAAGAGCTGTTTTCGGAAAAAATGGAGAAGGGCAATGTAAAAAAACTTTTCAACGATATTGAAATGCCTTTAACAAAAGTTTTGGCTGATATGGAAGCCGAAGGTATCAATCTTGATATTAATTCACTCTCAAAATTTTCTGAAGAACTTGGTGCAGACATTGAGAAACTTCATAAAAAGATAATCGCAGAAGCAGGAACAGAATTTAACCTCGATTCTCCGAAACAACTCGGGCAAATTTTATTTGAGGTTCTCAAAGTTACCGACAAGCCAAAAAAAACAAAAACTGGTCAGTATTCTACAAGTGAAGATGTTCTTTCTAAATTAGCTAATGACCATAAAATAATTCCTAATATACTTGATTACAGATCATTAAAAAAACTAAAATCAACTTATGTTGACGCGCTACCTGCTTTGATTAACCCTAACACAAAAAAGCTGCATACCACTTACATGCAAACTGTTGCAGCAACTGGAAGATTGAGTTCTAACAACCCTAATCTTCAAAATATACCTATTAAAACAGAAAAAGGACGCGAGATACGAAGAACCTTCATTCCGCGCAATAAAGAGTTTATTCTTTTAGCGGCAGATTATTCTCAAATCGAATTAAGAATTATCGCAGCATTAAGTGAAGACGAAAACATGCAACTAGCTTTTGTTAACAAAGAAGATATCCATACTGCTACTGCAGCCAAAGTATTTGGTGTTAAACAAAATGATGTTACCCGCGAAATGCGTGGAAAAGCCAAGGCTGTTAATTTCGGTATCATATACGGGCAAAGTGCTTTTGGCCTTTCTCAAAACTTAAATATATCTCGTGGGGAGGCGAAAGAAATCATTGAAAGTTACTTTATTCAGTATCCAAAAATTAGAACTTATATGGATAAAACGATTGAGCAAGCGAAAAAAAATGGATATGTAGAAACTATTTTAGGCAGAAGACGGTATCTAAAAGATATTAACTCAAGCAATGCTATAGTGCGCGGACATGCAGAAAGAAACGCTGTAAATGCCCCTATTCAAGGGTCAGCGGCAGATATAATTAAAATTGCCATGATTAATATCCATACTGGGTTGAAAGAAGGTGCATATAAATCAAAGATGCTTCTCCAGGTGCATGATGAACTAGTTTTTGACGCTCATAATAATGAGACAGATAGGCTTACTGCGTTTGTTAAAGATAAAATGGAAAACGCTGTAACACTTTCCGTTCCTTTAGATGTCGAAATAGGCATAGGTAAGAACTGGCTACAGGCACATTAATATAAAACTTAATTGTTCATTGTATTTGATTAATTATATTTGTTTTCATTGTGATGTGCAACATTCTCAGACCAATTACTCTACGAGCCCGAATATTGAAAAATCTTAAATTCATCTCTTCGCTCTTTTTACTCGTGTTCATCGTGCCATTTGTTGCTTGCACTGAAGATAAAGAATCAGAAAAGAAAGAAGATGAAGATGTTTTACGCCATAATGTTGAAGAAGCTAAATCAATTTTTTATATGCTGCCTTCTCCTATTGAAACGGCATCTTTACTTCAAAAAGCTGGTGCAAAATATGATGGGAGCATTCTCAATCCAGTAATTAACATGTCAAGATATGAACTCGCTAGTATGAAAGCTCTTAACTTAGGAGTTTATGGTTCGGATCTGAGCTACGCAAGTGTATTCGACCAAACCCAAGAAGTTCTGTTTTACCTATCGTCATGCAAAAAACTTGCAGATGGACTAGGGCTTGAAAAAGCCTTTGACTCCGAAACCATGAAAAGGATGGAGGAAAACATAAATAATAAAGATTCTCTCCTGCAACTCATTTCTGATTCTTATTGGATGGCAGACTCTTATTTAAAAGAAAACGAACGCTCAAATTTATCAGCATTGATTATTTCTGGCGGATGGATAGAGGGAGTATACATAGCAACAAAACTTGCCGAGACAAGTACAAACGAAGCATTATTAGCAAGAATTGCCGAACAAAAATTATCATTATCTCACCTTTTGTCTATAGTTGAAACATATAAGGGAGACCATGGTGATGTAAATGATGTTTATTCTGATTTATTAGAAATCAATGCAATCTTTAACAAAATGAAATCAGAAAAGGGTAGTTTTGAAACTTTTAGAGATTCTGAAATGGGAATAACTACAATTGGTGGCTCCTCAAAACTGATTCTCTCGAAATCATTATTACAAGAAATTTCAACTAAAATTGAAACAATACGCAACAGATATATTGAATAGACTATGAAATTACTAACAAAAATAACGGGTTTAACATTGCTTATTGGAAGTTTTAGCTTATCTGCAATAAGTCAATCTGCTTGCCACGGATATGGTAAATCTTCATGCAAACCAGACTTAGAAGATTATGTTCAAAACCCGCAGGTGCTTAATGCAGAGCTTAGTTCAGGTGAATCGGCAGAAATAGCAATGGTATTCTCTGCGAAACATGATTATAGAATCCAGATTTGTTCAGAAGAACATATGGGGGAGATTGGTTTTAAAATAAAATCATCTAAGGGTGAAATACTATTAGATAATCAAGATTATGAGATGATCAACAATTGGGATTTTACCATGAGCAAAACCAAAAGACTTATTATAGAAGTAACATTTTTAGGTGCTGACAGTGAAGATGGTTTTGAAGAAACTGGCTGCGCGGCAATTATTGTTGGATATAGGCATTCAACACAACAAGGATTTAGATAAAAATATAAGAAACACTTCCAACATGACTACAAAAACATCAATATTAGCATTACTTAGTATTACTTTTCTTTTCTCTTGCTCATCAGGAGAAAATAATTCTACCGATAGTATTCAGAAGCGCACTGATCAAGAAATTGCTGAAGAACTAAATCAAGAAGAACAAAACGAAGCGCAAAAAATGTTTTACGCACTGCCTTCTCCTTTCGAAATTTCTAGTTTAATGAAAGCGTCTGGAGTAGAATTTGAAGATGGCATTCTTAATTCAATTGACAATCTTTCAAATTACGAAACAAAAACTTCCAAAGCACTAAACTTAGGTATTTATGGTGCTGATGTGAGTATTACAAGTATTTATGACAAAACGCAACATACAATGCTTTATCTATCATGCATTAAGAAGTTAGCGGATGATTTAGGTATTTCTTCGGCTTTTAATGGCGAAACCATGACCCGTCTTGAAGCAAGTAAAGAAAGTAAAGATTCTCTTCAAAACATTGTAGCTGAAGCTTATGGAATGGCAAATAACTATTTAAAATCCAATTCCAGTTCTAGTACTTCTTCTTTAATTTTGGCAGGGGGTTGGATTGAAGGTTTACATATAGCCGCAAGTATGGTGGATCCAAAAAAACCGAACGATGGCTTAATTGAATTAATTGCAGATCAACGATTTTCTATCGAAAATTTAATCTCGTTATTGGAACTAAATAAAGAAGAAGCTGATATTGCGTCTATCGTCTCTGATTTAATAGAGTTAAAGGCTATTTATAATGAATTAGATGATATCGATGGCCACGAAGTGTCTACTACTACAAATGAAAATGGGACTATGGTTTTAGGCGGAGGTAGTGATGTGACATTAGATGCTGAATTACTTGCCAAAATTACTGCAAAGGTTAATGAAATTCGAACCAAATATGTAGGTTAATCATATTCATTATGAAAAAGATTATACTTTCTGCATCATTTATAATAGCTACTGCCTGTTTTTCAAATTTGGCTGCTCAATGTAAGACATATACAAAGAAGGAGTGTATGCCGTTATTAAAGCCCTACATTCATAACGGTCAGATGAACAACATCACGCTTTTTCCTGGTGAAGATGCTAGCTTAGTTCAAACTTTCTACTCCGGACAAAATTATCGTATTCAGCTATGTGCTCAAGAAAATTTAGGGGATAGCGTTTACTTTAATGTAATTACAGAAGACGGTCAACTAGTATATAGTACACAAAATGACGATATTCTTTACTGGGATTTTAAAATAGCTAATACACAGAACTTAAAAATCACCGTTGTTGTGCCCAATCTTGTCCCTGTAGCTGAAATAGAACAAAATGGTTGTGTAGCGATTCTTGTTGGTTTTGTAGACTGAATCCTACCTCATCTCAAGCTCGTAAGTAGTGTTTTTATATGAAACTGTAGCATTTTCATCACAAGTTCCTGAACCGTAATCAACAATTCTAGGTGACAGCGATGTCCCTAAATCCATGTCGATACTTCCTTGTGTAATCCAATTACAATTCATCGAGTACAATAAATTGTCTGCGATTTCTACATCAAATTCATTTCCATTTGAAGTGCGTCCATTTGAAGTGCCAGAAATTTCAAACTTGTCATCAGAGATATCATCGGTAATATCTCCTGAAATCCATTCGTATTTTCGGGTGCAATTCCATGATATATTAATCGAATCATATTCAATCTTCGCATTCTCTACAGCAATATTAAATATATAGTTATTATCAATATTGTAGCCTTTATTACGTATAGTCATTGTACCTGAAACTACAATACTATCAACTTCATAGTTAGAAAACGTTATTGTAACAACAGTTCCAGAAACAGCGTAAAGCCCGCTAAAAACAGCCCTTAACATTCCTGAAGTATTGTAGCTTCCGGCACAGGAGGATGCGGAAGTTCCATAATCTATAACAACCGTGCTAGGAAAAGTGTCAGTGCTATTCGAGAACAAAACCGAATCTATACAATTATCAGTAGCATTAGATTGTATTGTATCCTGCGGACCATTTAGTAAACTATTCTCCCATGCCAAAGCGTGCACTGTTTTAAATACATTATTAAAGATATTGACCGCAGTTGCATTATCAATAGGGGCAGCGTTCTTAACCTCTAAAGCTCTATTAGATTTTCTACACTGTGAAGAGAAAATCGAAACCAAAACAAGTAAACTAATGAAAGTAACAATACTAAATATTGATCGTGTATTCACATCTTAATTTTTAACCAACTTTTGACGAAAATACTTCAAAAGAGTTAAAAATGACTAGTTTTTATCGTAAATTGTAAATGTCAAGTCATGTGCATTTCGTTCATCCTTTTTCCTTTCTATACTTGAAACCATATTCCAATCGGTGAAATCAATAGTTGGAAAAAAGGTGTCGGCATCAAAATTAGCTTCTACCCATGTTATATAAAGGCGATCTATCAATCCGGTTCTAATAGCAAGATTATAGATCTGTCCCCCCCCTATTATAAAAACTTCATTTTCTCCCGCTGCCTCTGCAGTTTCAATAGCCTTATCAATAGAAGTTGTTACAAGGGCTCCTTCAATAAGCAAATCTGTTTGTCTTGAAACAACAACGTTAACCCTATTAGGTAGTGGTCTATATTTTTCAGATATGGACTCATAACTTTTACGGCCCATAATCACATGATGACCCGTGGTTATTTCCTTAAAATATTTCATGTCGGATGGGAGATGCCACAGCAACTGATTATCCTTGCCTATTTCAAGGTTTTTCCCTACAGCTACAATAGCAGAAACAACCATTATACAGCTACAATTCCCTTAATGTGCGGGTGCGGATCATATTCAGCCAATTCAAAATCTTCGAATTTGAAATCAAATATATTTTTCACAGAAGGATTTAATTTCATTGTGGGTAAGCTTCTCAAATCTCTATTTAGCTGCAAATCAACTTGTTCTAGATGATTGTTATACAAATGTACGTCACCAAAAGTGTGGATAAACTCACCTACTTCTAGGTCACACACTTGAGCCATCATCATGGTCAACAGAGCGTATGATGCTATATTAAATGGAACCCCTAAGAAAGTATCTGCACTTCTTTGATATAGCTGACAAGATAACTTTCCTTCAGCTACATAAAACTGAAATAAACAGTGGCATGGAGGCAAAGCCATATTTTCAATATCTGCAACATTCCATGCGCTTACAATGTGTCTTCTTGAGTTTGGATTGTTTTTAATTTGGTCGACTAAGGTTGTTATTTGGTCAACGGCATCACCATTTGGAGTTGGCCAAGACCTCCACTGATGACCATAAACAGGACCTAGATTTCCACTTTCATCAGCCCATTCATCCCAAATTCTAACCCCATTATCTTTCAAATACTTGATATTAGTATTTCCTTGCAAAAACCAGATTAGTTCATGAATAATAGACTTAAGATGAAGTTTTTTTGTAGTTACCATTGGGAAGCCTTCGCTTAAATCAAATCGCATTTGATACCCAAATGTACTAATAGTTCCGGTTCCAGTTCTGTCGCCCTTCTGAGCTCCCGTATCTAGGATATGTTTAAGTAATTTATGGTACTGTTTCATGCTACTGATTTGGCAATCAAAAGTCGTAAGAAAAAACAGAAAAAAGATTGAAAAAGTAACGAAGTTATGAAGATGTTTTCAAAAGAACATTATTATTTCCCCAACTCTAACGATAATTTATAAGTGGGCGTTAACCTCAAGCCAAAGTTCCTTATTCCTTAGCCGCCTTATTTCGTATGCATCAGTAAACTTCTAGTAACCCGTCTCCCATCCCGATCCATCGTTTGGATTATAGCTATAGGTGTCATTTCTAAAATATATTTCCTCTTTATCTCCTCTCAACGCCCAAGATCCCTATATGGTCTGCTCCGCAACTCTTCCGTCCAAGGTATACAGAGTATACATAAAGTACTCCCCAGAAGGCTCACTCTTTTTACCTTTTGCCGCTAATGTTATTGTATGGTCATTAAGCAATTCTCTTCCATTTTCTCTCTGGTAAACAGCTCTCTATGTTCCCCCCATTTTTCTCCTTTACTTATTAGACAGAAGAAAGGCCCATCTTCCTGTTTTTTCTTACACCCGGTAGAGCAAAAAAACGATCCCGATAACTAAAAGCCAAATAAAATACTTTGCTCTCATTTTCTCAATCTAGTATAACATTCCAACAATAACAGCTGTAAACATACACGCTAAGGTCCCACCAAGTAATGCTCTCATTCCTAATTCTGACAGAAGACCCTTACGCCCTGGGATCAAAGCTCCAATTCCTCCTATCTGAATACCGATTGAAGCAAAATTTGCAAATCCACAAAGCAAATAGGTTGACATAATTATAGATTTTTCGTGAACAAATGCCCCACTCGATTTAAGATCCCCCAACGATAGGTACGCAACGAATTCATTTAAGACTGTTTTCTCGCCGATAAGCTGACCAACAAGCACCATATCTTCGCTTGGCACACCTAGTAGCCAAGCAACCGGTGCGCATAAATATCCTAGAATAAATTGAAATGAGAAACTATCAAATCGAGTATATTCCGAAATTAATTCATTTAAATGAGTAATATCTCCAAACCACCAAAGCCCGGCATTGCCCATCGCCATTAAAGCAATGAAGACTAAAAGCATGGCGGCAACGTTTATGGCTAATTTAACTCCGTCTGAAGTTCCGTTGGCAATCGCTTCTAGAATATTGGATCCAATTTTATCCTTAGTAACTTCCAAAGATTGATCAAAATTTTCAGTTTCAGGAACAAGCATTTTCGCTGCGACAATAGCTGCTGGTGCAGACATAACAGATGCCGCTAACAGATGTTTAGCAAACAATGCTCTCTGCACATCATCCTCACCTCCCAGGAAACCTATATACGCAGCCAATACCCCACCAGCAATGGTCGCCATACCACCCGTCATCAAGCACATGATTTCGGATCTCGTCATTTTTTCTAGGTATGGTTTAACTAAAAATGGCGATTCTGTTTGTCCTAAAAAAATGTTTCCTGCAGCTGAAAGGCTTTCGGCTCCAGACAAGTTCATCACTTTTTTCATTATCCAAGCTAATACATATACAACCTTTTGAAGAATCCCAAGGTAAAATAACATGCTCGTTAGAGCTGAAAAGAATACTATTGTTGGTAAAATATTAAACGCAAAATTAGCTAAGCCACTTTCAACTTTTCCTGTCACAAAAGAACCGAATAAAAAACTAGATCCAGCTTCAGTAAACCCAATAACATCTATGAACCTATCGCTTATCCAATCGAATACAATCGCGACCCACTCAACCTCTAATATTAGAAATGCGAAAATTAACTGCATTAAAAGTCCTTTACCAACAAGTGGCCAGTTAATCGCCTTTCTGTTTGAGCTAAATATATAAGCAATACCAACAAGAACCGCCATTCCTAAAACACCACGTGAAATTGATTCAAGTCCTATTGATAAAAGCATACTTCTCCAAATTTAGAAAAGCAAGTTAGGAAATAAATTGAAAGCGTAATATAATTAGGAAGCTTTTCTCTGGTCAATTTCATCTCGGATTCTAGAAGCCTTCTCATAATCTTCCATGCCAATGGCCTCTTTTAGATCCTTTTCTAAATCTTTAATAGAACTGCTATTAAATGGGTCTACTGATTTTGCCACATCAGAAATTTCAATTTCTAAATCTTCCTCGAACTCTTCCGGAATTACATCTTCTTCTAAAACTATTCCTGAATTTGATAAAATAAATTCATAGGTGTAAATTGGACAATTGAAACGAACTGCAAGCGCTATTGCATCAGAAGTTCGAGTATCTATTTCAACCTCTTTAGCACCATTGTTACAAACTAATTTGGCGTAGAATATTCCTTCAACCAAGTTGTAAATAATAACTTCTTTTACTCCTATTTCAAAATTCTCGGCAAAGGTTTTGAACAGGTCATGTGTTAGCGGACGACTAGGTTGCATTTTCTCTAACTCGATTGCAATGGCTTGCGCTTCAAATCCACCAATAATAATTGGTAAACGTCTCTTGCCTGGTTCTTCTCCTAAAACTAACGCATAAGCTCCCGTTTGCGTCTGACTGTATGAAAGACCTACTATTTCGAGTTTAATTTTTTCCATTCAAACAAAAATTGTCTATATATTATTCTTCTCGACAATCTGATTTTATCTTTAACAACTAAAATACAACTTTTTTGTTAATTGTTTGCTGCGTTGAATTTTTTATAGGCCTGTATTAGCTTAGGAACAACTTCGAATGCGTCTCCAACAATACCATAATCAGCTGCCTTAAAGAAAGGTGCCTCGGCATCGGTATTAATAACAACCATCACTTTACTGCCATTAACGCCCGCCAAATGCTGAATCGCACCAGAAATTCCGACAGCGATATACAAATTAGGGCGAACAGCTACTCCAGTTTGCCCAACATGCTCATGGTGAGGCCTCCAGCCGATATCTGCTACGGGTCGCGAACAGGCAGTTGCTGCTCCCATTTCGTTAGCTAATTCTTCAATCATTCCCCAGTTTTTAGGATCTTTAAGCCCTCGGCCGGCAGAAACAACCAAATCAGCATCAGTAAGCAATACACCTCCCCCGCCTTTAGCTTTAAATTCTTTAACAGTTAATGTTGAATTGCCCAGGTCCATATTAAACTCTTCAACAGATGCTATAGCCTCTGAAGTTTCAACTTGAATTGAATTAGGCATTAATGCAATTACCTTTTTAGCTGAGTTAATTTTACAATTTGCAAAAGCTTTTCCAGAGAAAACGGCTTTCTTAATTATAAATCCATTAGACGTGTCCGGTAAACTTAAAGCACCAGAAACCATTCCAGCATTTAATCCGGCCGCAACTCTTGAAGATATCGATTTTCCTGAGAAATCCATAGCAAAAACAATCACTTCTGCACTTTCTGCAGCCGCCCTTACTAATTTTGATAATTTCTGTCCATCAAATTCAGTAATCGTTTTATTTATCAACACTTTTGAGGCACCATAGCTCCCTAATGCAGCTAATACCGAATCATCAACATCGCCATACGTTATTACTGTAGTTTCTCCTATTTTACTTCCATAATGAATGGCTTCTTGCGCTGATTTGGCAATAGTTCCATTATTCGAATCTGCAAATACTAATACTGACATATCTTATATAACTTTTGCTTCGTTGTGTAATAAACTAATTAACTCATCCATGTCTTCTGCATCAACCATTTTACAGGCTGTTTTAGCTGGTGGCAGCTCATAAGAAACAACTTCAGTCATTGTTGATGATCCAGATGCCGGAACAACCGTTAACGGTTTCGTTCTCGCCTGCATAATTCCCCTCATATTAGGAATACGCTGTTCTGCCATCCCTTTGGAAGCACTTAATACAAATGCTCCCGAAACTTCAACGACTTCTGTACCTCCTTGAACATCTCTTTCGATAGTTGTTACAGTTCCATTCACGTCTAATTTAACGGCTAGTGAAACATATGGCAAGTCCATCAATTCAGCGATCATTCCACCAACTTGAGAGCCATTATAATCAATGGTCTCCTTCCCGCAAAGCACCATATCATAAGCATTATCTTTTGCATAGTTTGCAATTTCACTTGCTACTTGATACGAATCAGTTGGCTGAGCATCGATGCGCACAGCATCATCGGCTCCAATTGCCAAAGCCTTTCTAATAATTGGGTCATAATCCGGACCACCTACTGAAATAGTAGTAACAGTTCCGTTATTTGCTTCTTTTAATTCCAATCCTCTTACTAAGGCATACCATTCATCATAAGGGTTAATAATAAACTGAACCCCAGCTTCGTTGAATTTTGTATCTCCATCAGTAAAAGAGATTTTTGCCGTAGTATCAGGCACTTTGCTAATACAAACTAATATCTTCATTAATTAAATTTTATAAATTTTCCCAAAGGTGCGAAAGTAAATAAAAAAGACCCAAAAGGAAAGGATTTACACCTACTTGTTATCTGACTGACAGATAGTGTTTTTTGATGATTTTGGAAGTGATATACGAACCGACTTTTATTTTTACTTTTGCTGCCATAATTCAATAAGCTATGAGAGAAATTCAGATGCGAGATGCCCTTCGTGAAGCGATGAGCGAAGAAATGAGAAGAGATGAAACCATTTACCTGATGGGTGAAGAAGTTGCAGAGTACAACGGAGCCTATAAGGTTAGCCAAGGTATGTTAGCTGAATTTGGGGAAAAACGTATTATCGATACCCCTATTGCGGAATTAGGGTTTACAGGAATTAGTGTTGGTGCAGCAATGAACGGACTAAGGCCAATTGTTGAATTCATGACTTGGAATTTTGCCATTCTAGCTGCAGACCAAATTATTAATAGTGCTGCGAAAATGTTACAAATGAGCGGTGGTCAAATTAATGTGCCTATCGTTTTCAGAGGAGGAAATGGTTCTGCAGGGCAGTTAGCAGCTACACACTCTCAAAGTTTTGAAACATTTTATGGACATATTCCAGGTTTAAAAGTTCTTTCTCCTTCAAATCCATACGATGCGAAAGGATTATTAAAAGCGGCAATTAGAGACAATGACCCCATAGTATTCCTAGAATCCGAAAGAATGTATGGCGATAAAGGCGAGGTTCCTGAAGGTGAATATATTATTCCTATTGGACTTGCCAACATAACGAAAAAGGGAACCGATGTTACTATTGTTTCTTACAATAAAACTATGAAAATTGCGATAGAAGCAGCTGAAGCTTTAGAGAAAGAAAATATATCTGCAGAAGTAATTGATCTAAGAACTATCCGCCCAATGGATTACGCAACCATTATTGAATCTGTTAAAAAAACAAACCGATTGGTGGTTGTTGAGGAAACTTGGCCATTTTGCGGTATCTCTACTGATATTGCTTTCAACGTCCAACGCCATGCCTTTGATCACCTTGATGCGCCCATAAAAAGAGTAACTCAAGCAGATACCCCTTTACCTTTTGCAACTCAGTTAATCGATGAATCGTTACCGAACGTTCCTCGAGTTATAGATGCTGTGAAAAGTTTACTATACCTTAATTAATAGACACGGAGGAGAGAGTGACTTGATAATGTTTGGGTTTTTTAATCCAAACACATACTTTTGCCGCCTCAATTTTTTTAAAACAGAAAACACTAATATTTTTTTATAATGGAATCAATAGCAATTTATTTACCTATTATATTATCAATCGTTGGCCTTATATATATGGTCATAAAAAAAGGATGGGTAATGAAACAAAATGCCGGTGACGGCAAAATGAAAGAAATTTCTGATCACATTTACGAAGGTGCTTTAGCTTTCCTAAAAGCCGAGTACAGGCTGCTTGCTATGTTCGTTGTTGGTGCAAGTATTGTTTTAGCTGGTGTTTCATTTATGGTTGAATCAACCCACATTTTAATTGTTGTTGCTTTCGTTATTGGTGCTATTTTCTCAGCTTTAGCCGGAAATATGGGAATGAAAATCGCTACTAAAACTAATGTAAGAACAACTCAAGCTGCACGTACAAGCTTACCAGATGCATTAAATGTATCTTTTGGTGGTGGTACTGTTATGGGTTTAGGAGTTGCGGGGCTAGCTGTACTAGGATTAACAGCTTTCTTTATTATATTTTATCAATTATTTATGGGCCAGGAGTGGGTTGCTGCTGAATTTGCTGGTAAAATGAGAGAACCTGGTGAATTAATGACTATTGTATTAGAAACTTTAGCTGGATTTTCTTTAGGTGCTGAGTCAATTGCATTGTTCGCTAGGGTTGGTGGAGGTATTTATACCAAAGCTGCTGATGTTGGGGCTGATTTAGTTGGTAAAGTTGAGGCAGGCATTCCGGAAGATGACCCGCGTAATCCTGCAACTATTGCGGATAATGTTGGTGATAACGTGGGTGACGTTGCTGGCATGGGAGCTGATTTATTTGGTTCTTATGTTGCAACAGTATTGGCCGCGATGGTTCTTGGAAACTATGTTATTAGTGACATGACTGAAGCTGGCACTTTTGTTGTCGATGCTTTTGGAGGAATTGGACCAATCTTATTGCCCATGGCTATAGCTGGTGTTGGCATTATCATTTCTATTATAGGTACTTTTTTAGTTAAAATTAAGTCTAATGAAGCCAAAGAAGATCAGGTGCAAACGGCTTTAAATATTGGTAATTGGACTTCTATTGGTTTAGTTGCAGCAGCTTGTTTCGTATTGGTAAAATGGATGTTACCAGAAACTATGCAAATGGAATTTTATGGAGAAGGAGTTCAAGACATTACTTCAATGCGTGTATTCTACGCTACGTTAGTTGGTTTAGTTGTAGGAGCGGCAATTTCTTCTTTTACTGAATATTACACAGGGCTAGGAAAAGCTCCAATTCTTAAAATTGTTCAACAATCAAGCACTGGAGCAGGGACAAACATTATTGCAGGTTTAGCTACTGGTATGATCTCTACATTCTCTTCGGTATTATTATTTGCTGCAGCAATTTGGTCTTCTTATGCTTTTGCGGGATTTTATGGAGTTGCTTTGGCTGCTTCTGCTATGATGGCTACAACAGCTATGCAATTAGCGATTGATGCTTTCGG
>Ga0315332_10000619_pt1 | contig 16920 bp, 25 predicted proteins | sample M110034915metaG_FD_203455 | JGI IMG/M metagenome (GOLD analysis project Ga0315332, IMG submission 203455) | Ammonia-oxidizing marine archaeal communities from Monterey Bay, California, United States - M1 100m 34915 | ecosystem: Environmental > Aquatic > Marine > Intertidal zone | place: USA...
ATTGAAGAAAGAAAGGTAAATGACCCATGATGCAAGGCCAACAATAATACTGCCCCAAAATAGTCTTAGTCGGACATTGTTTGGGGGATTACATTTCTTCTTCAAGCAATAATGACTTGTTGATATTTTTCCCTTATGAACATAAGATTCCAATAGGTGATTAGAACCTTCGGGTATATCACACCCGCAACTTTGGCATATCAAATCCTTCTCGGCTTTTACATATACTTCTTCAACAAGTCTCATTTTATCACATCACTTAAATTGAAAACAAAGGGAGGCGAACCTCCCAATGTTTCATTCCGCTAACGCAAGGTCAGCCTATATATCTTTAACGCATTAAAAATGTGCATCTATACAAAGTTAGACTTTGCTTATTCAGCCGTTCCCAATAAAGAATCAACCGTTCCATCCCAAGTGCCATCTTTATACATTTTACTTAGGTTATTACGGGTTCTCTTAACAACTGCCGAAGCATAATCGCTTGCATCATCATAATGACCGCCACCACTCTTAATGTGTTTCATGGTGATTGCGCCAATAATAGCGTCGTGGTTATAATAATTCATAGCCGCTTCTTCTACTACTCCGCATATTTTGTCAATTGATACTCTAACGCTTGCTGGAACTGCTGACTTTTGACCTCTCTTGAAAGGTGTTCCGTCTCTTCCCTTCAAAAGAGCCTTTAGTGCGCCTTTAGCCGCTACTCTTTCGTTTGGGTTGTTTGTTCCGATTTGAAGGTTTAGTTCAACGACTTGTTTAAGTCCTGCATCTAAACCTGTGTCTGCTTCAAGGTATTCTCTAACCTCTATTACGAGGCTATCCCATTGTGTGTTATCCATATTATCTTACTCCTTGCCCTTGTGGGCTATTTTAGACAATTGATTACCATATATAAAGGAGTTCAGCATTGATGGCCAATGAAGGTTTTTACAAGTTTTTCATTAGAATTGGAGGCGGGCCTAAAAGAAGTAGGGGTTATTTCACATTTTTCTAAATTAAATTAAATGTTCTAAATTAAATCTAATAACATGAATTAAAATTATTTAACTATAATGATTCGCCAATGAAACAACTTTTGCGTCTCACACTTTCCAATGTTTCTCGCATTCGTCTCATCATGAGAATAATGAGTTATGACCCATAACCCCTAAGAATCTACGGAGAAGTGGGAAAAATAATTCGTCTCATCTCGTCTCATGAAAATCCCATATATATTTCTCTCTAAATATGCCTCTTATACTCTCCCAAGAGAGAGAGAGAGATAGATAGATAGATATGAGATATATGAGATTATGAGAAGTATTAATATTCTTTATAGTTATACACTATAACTACCAAGATTCTCCCCTCATCTGTCTCGTCTCATTGTTGGCTTCGATGAGACACATTGATTAGATTACTATAATATAGGTATATGAATAAGAATATGAATTAATATAAGGCCAATTGAAAAAGACCCTCTTCTGCTGGCAGTTTATTCTGACCCAATTAATTGAACCTGTTGTTGTTTGAATATATAGTGATTATTTAGCCAAACCTGCGCTTTACGATATAATACAACCATATGGTTCATTCTGCTTTGCATGAAGGCAACCATATACGCCCCTTTACGCCATATATCGCTACAAGGGCTGAAACTGTGGCTTTACCAACAAACGAAAAGGTGAAAAATATGAAACAAGCAAATTGGAAATTAAATACAAATAAAGTGCGAGTTTGGGCGGAAAATCAACCCCCAAGTGATAACCTACAAGCAGTAATGCTATCTCTAACTCTTGGAGATTCTGCAAATACTGATGAATTAAGAAGCACCTATTGGACAGCAATTCGTTCAATAGGTTCAACAATGGATGGTTTTCCGTCAGCCCGTCGTGGCCGAGAATCAACATTGACAGAAGAACAGGAAATTGTTTTGGCGACTGTGGAGCAAAAAGTTATAGATGCTTTTGCGGAAATCCCTACTGACTACCATGAACTATTACTTTCTGTCATCGTTCCACATGGAAGAACGGGCGGAGTTTATGATAACTACGACGAATTGGTTGCTTACTACAAGAAATCTGCTCATAACTATATGATGCAATCAATCAAGGACGGAAGATTTGACGGTGTAGCGGTTAATAAGGCCGGTATTCCACAAATAACCCCAAGACCTACTAAGGCTGATATGGAGGTTTCGGAAGAAGAGTGAGACTACAGATTCAGCCCTGTAGCCCCCCCATGTGGGGGTTAATGCAAAGCAAACCCATATGGTAGGAGATTAACTTTGTAATTACTACCATAGCCGTTTATAAAGCCTTTGTAGCACTAAGGAGTGATAAAAATGAAAAGAAGTTTTTGGAAATGGTTTGAAATGCAAGTAGATAATAATAATAATTGGTGTAAAGAAGATACAGGCTTACGCTATTTTTTCAGCGAGGACTACATATGGGATAATTTTGTTTGTAGTGCTGATGTGACGGAAGAACAAGTAGAAGAAGATAATTTTGAAGTGCTGAAACCTATTTGGGATAATTGGGCTAAAACTGCTAAACCCTTTGAATATACTCAAAAAGATATTACCGGCCACATCAAAGAACACAAAGCAGAAATGCGAATGAGGGCGATGGAGTCCGGCTATCATAATTTTGCTGATGATGGCGAAAGAACTTATTATTGGTGAATAAGTTCCCCTATGACCGATTTTAAAAAATCGTGAGGGTCTTAGCAAAGTAAGACCATATGGTAATGTCTTTGTAATTAGCCTATTTTAAGGGGATATATTTCTTTAACCATGTTTACAAAGAGTATAGGAGATGGAGAATGGGAAGGAGTTTTAGTTAATGTTGGTCTGTGTGCAGGAAGGCACGATATTACAGGAGTTGGAGATTACATTTTTACAGAACCTATTGAAAATCCTAATGACTTTAAAGCACTAAGAAAAATCGCATCTGAAAAATTGGACTTGATGTGGAATCATGGAAATTGCATTAATCTTTATGTCACCGGATTAAGTCAAGCCCTGACAATTGTTTTATCGGAGGCTTTCAAATTACATGAATCAACAAAATGTGATGTTCTGTTTCAGGTTTTTCATTGGGATAGAGAATCAGAAACTTACAAAGGTCATACCTTTGTGGGGAATTAAGCCCTTCGGGGATAAATACAAAGCATTACCATATGGTAGTAACTTTGTGAATAGCCAAGATAAATAGGGCTATTTACCTATTACCATGAGTGAGTTGAGAAGACCGAAGATAGAAGATTATGAAGGAACAGAAGGACATATGCAGTTTTTTGCTGATATGGAAGTATTCATGGAAGCAGAAAAAATACAGAAGTTTGAGGTTGCTCTCAAAGAAGATTATGGAATTGACGAAGAAACATGGAATAATACTCCGACCAAGATGAAGAAACTTATGGCAGATATGCATGAAAAAGTAGGAAACCATGCTTGGTTGATGGAAGAATTGGAATGTTGGAGAGACAATATGCCAATTTGAGTGCCTTCGGGCCGAAAAGACAAAGCACGACCATATGGTTGTAATGGCTTTGCCCTTGTTTAATTACAACCTTATCCGCCCATCAAGCCCTATATTCGGCACAGGGGCTAAAAGTGCGGATTTACTTTATTTGAGGTGAAAAAACATGAAAATAGAAAATTGGAATAAGAATATAGGAGAAGTAGAGGTATGGCTGAATCGTGAAGATAGAGGCGATGCTGGACAAGCGATTGCGTTATCTATGACATTAGGTAATGCATGTGGAAATGATGATTTGCGTTCAACATATTGGACGGCAATAAGAAGTATTGGGAGTTTATTTGAAGACTTCCCAAAAGCGAGAAGAGGCCGAGAATCAGCATTACCGGAAGAAATGGAAGCACATGCGGTTTCTGTGAAGAATGCGGTTTATACTGCCTTTGCGGGTATTACTAATGATGAATTACTAATGACCGTAATACTGCCACACGGTAGAACAGGTGGAGCATATACTTCAATACAAGAATATGCGGAGAAAATGGCGAAAACTGCTTATGATAACCTTGTAAAAGGCCATAAGGAAGGTCGTTGGGATGGCACTATGAACGGTGAAATCCCAGCATTAACCCCACCTCCGGTTAAAACCAAAGAAGGAGGCGAAGAAGAGGAATGATGCTCTTTTAGCCCCTGAAGCCCCCAAAGTTGGGGTTTCATTTCATTGGCAAAGCACAACCATATGGTTATGACGGCTTTGTTGCATAACCTTATCTATGGATTATTTCTATTAGGTCATGCGAAAGATAACAAGCGACGCAATAAGGGCTTTAAGAAATAGACAAACATTCAAGCGAGGAAATACTCAAGTAAAGGTATTTGATAATTCGGTTGCATTATACCTACACGGCAATATGTTGGCTGAATATGTCGCTGATGGTGGACTATGGATTAATGACGGTGGGTGGCAAAGCAACACAACAAAAGAACGCTTAAACGGCTTGCCAAATGTTTCAATTCATCAAAAGAATTTTCAATGGTATTTGAACGGTGAAGCGTGGACAGGCGATTGGGTTTTAGTGTGAAGGTGATAATATGAATAAACATAAGAGAATAAGAGAATTAGAAGATAAAGCGATTGAACTATACTTAAATGAGGCTGAATGGCAATATGTCATTTCACACCTAACAAATGAGGAACATGACGAATATTGGCGTTTAGTCAATGAGAAATGTGGCTTTTAAAGCCCCCTTCGGGGTATATCCAAAGTCCTACCATATGGTTGAGTATAACTTTGTGATAAGCGAGAACCGCAAAAGCGGTTCAAGCGGTGTTTATCAGCGTTTATAGTCTTGATTACTGATAAATTTGCGAATTGCTGGGAGAGCATTAGTCAGCCTTTCGCCACCTGCGATTGTAATTTTCATTCCTCTAAAATCGCTGTTAAGTTTAGCATGCAATCCATACTCATGAATAAACTCCGTAATCTTCGGAATACAGAATAAACCATCTGCACAGGTCGTAATTACCAACTTATCGGCTTTATCATTAAACAAATCTTGCGTTAATACTGCTCTCATGGTATATAGCGATTATAACCATTAATAGGGTTCGCTCGTCGAGACGGAACAAAGTTGCCGAACCATATGGTTGTTATTGCTTTGCACATAACTAAACCCTATACGCCCCGTAAGCCCAATTACTGTTCGGTGGCAATCGGACACGGAGATGACTGAATAAGAATTTGTAAGAGAGTTTTAAGGTAGCCATATCGGGGTGCTTCCCGCATTTAGGGTTAATCAAGCGGTTTAGTCGCTGACTTGGTTAATTACGGTGATTAAGGTCGTAGATTAGCAATCGGTGACTATATGGTGTTGAGTGTGTTAAATCCACAAAGATTGATTCTTTTACGACCACCACGCTCATTTAGGTATTCAATTAAATCCTAACTCCACCCTTTATATTCCATTGGTTTATTAGTGGCCATAAACACTAATGGAAACAAAGCCGAAACACAGCGTAGTAAGACACAAAACGGGCAACAAATCTAATGAGGCATGCTGACTTAGACAAGGAAACAAGATGTAGTGCGGTTATTCGGATATGTATGTAGTAGGCGGAGTTTCTTCTATTCAAGGTGATTAAAATGAGAAAAGCACAAAAACACGGACTAAAAAGAGTTGCGAATAATTCAAACAAACAAAAACTAATGGCTGGTTTGAAACAAGAGCGTAGAAGAGAATTGAAAAAGTTGTGGCAAGACCCAACTAATTTTAGCAGAAATTCATATGCTCAAGTTAGATTCAATGGATATAAAACTCCAACACAAATTAAGGCGAGAGTCAAGAAGATGAAAAATAAGAAAGTTAAAGGTAATGCATCTTTATCAAGCCTTTGGAGTTAAAACTCCCCGCTTAGTTGCGGTAAGTGCAAAGCATTACCATATGGTTGTTATGAGGCTTATGAGAACATCAGCGAGACTATTCATAGTGCATAATCACGAAACATTGAATAGAGGCATTAATGGCGAAGGATATAGCCTTTAGAATTAAACATTGAACAGTTGCGTAATGCCTTTTTTATTCATCTATTAACCGCTATAAACAATCAATCTACAATCTTCAGAATAATAGCCCTTTATGCATTTTGCATATCCTGTTATACAACCATATGGCTTTGTATCAAAATTTTTTATTTATACAAGTTTAAATGAAATCGTTCTAAACCACCTATTTTGAACCATTAAATTTAAACTTTATAGCAGTTTGGCCACTACTTTAACCATAATAAGAGATACTGAGGATAATACTGATAAACAATAATATATTAAACATTTAATCTTAATCGTGAAACAATTAGCATTTAATTCAAACAGCCAGCCGTTTATATTTAAATTATATCATTTTATTCTGTTTATATAAATCTATAGAAAAAAATGAGAACGCTAGTGCCAAATAAATTACCCCATATTTTTTGAGAAATTAAAGGGTTATGCTGAAAAAAAATTCCGGCCATTTTTTTGGGAAATAGAAAGGTATAAACGATTAAACTTAGTGCGAATTAAAAAGGGTGGTTTAATGACAAGATGCAATTACCTTGATTCATGGTTTGATTCTAAGTCAAAAGAGTTAGATGAAGCAGAATCTAAAGCCAAAAAGGACTTAATTACAGGTGATGAGAAATGAATTGGAAAAGAACATTAAGAAAAGCCCCATTTAATTTGGGTGCGGAACAAGCAGTAGGCGAACAGGTGCAAGAACAATTAAAACATAGACTATTAGAGGAATTACATGCCCTTTTAGTAAAGTATATTGATGAACCATTGAAGCAACAAATACATAGAAATCCACAAGAAAGAGCCTATACGGTAAAAAGTGATGATTTTTTCATGGCGATAAATCAGTTGCTTTCAAGAGGTCTAAAGAATAATGATATAGAAATATACTTAGAAGACGAATATGATGTGGGAGATATAATGTTAGACTTTTCACATAAAACCATAACCCTTGAGAAGTGATGAGAAATGAATTGGCGTAGTATTCTAAAAGAGGATAAAGACACCTTTACTTTTGATGAAGATGGAAAACCTATGACTCTTGAAGAGTGGTCTAATAAAGATGAAAATGATTATCAAATATATCAACAAAATATGAGAGGAAATATAGGTAGTAAATGGGAGTCGCTAAAAAGAGATAATTTGTTAAGGGGTGGAGAAGAACCCAAAGAAAAAATTGTTCAATTTTTAGAAGATATAGAAAGTGGAAAACCGCCTTTCGACCATAAAATGACTCAAAAGAAATTTGGAATAATGGTGCGTCATTATATGAAAACATACGGTCTTGGTAGATTTAAGGAAGAATATGATGAAAGAATGGCAGAACAAGAAGACACAAGGGGAAGTAAAGCAGGTGAACCGCCTTCTGTAAGACCTGCCACTTACACATCGTATAAATTTAGAGGACAAGAAAACAAATTTTAAGGAAGTGATTAAATGAGTTGGAGAGATATTGTAGCAAAAGAACAGTTTGAAAAAAATAAAGTTGAATGCCCTAAATGTAAAGGAAAGGGTTGTGAGCATTGTGATATGAAAGGCTATCATTCAAACCTTAGAGGAAGAAGAAGAGGAAGCCGAAGCGCATTTACATCAAAGGATTGATTAATATGACTTGGCAAGATGTTGTGGCTAAATACACTGAAAAGGATATTGAGCATAGAGTCCAACAGACAGGATATTGTCGCAGGTGTCAAAAAATGGTGACTAAATACCAAAGGTGCGATTTAAACTTACCATCACCAAAAGCAGGAATAAAGCCATTTTGCCCAATGAAGGAGGAATAATCTTGGATTGGTTTGAAATTATAAAAGTTGAAGATATTGATTTTGAGTTAGATAACAACGCAAGAGGTTTTGGGTATTTTTCCTTTGAACCTATTAGTCCGGATAAGTTTGAGGAAATATTAGAAAAGCCAAACAAAACAGTATTGGATTTTTTACATAAGAAAATTAGAATTAATCCGGCTAATATCTATTCCTATCTAAAAGAAAGATTAGGTAAAGAACCAACAGATAAACAATTAATGGAATGGGTAAAAAGAACCATTATGCATGAAGCAATTCATGGTGGTATGGCAGAAGAACAATTTGAAATGGCCGAACAACAAACAGAATATGGAGCATTTACAGGCCAATTCCCTGATAGCACATATCTAAGATTAAAACAATATTTACAACACCCTGCAACAAGAGAGAAAATAATAGACCCATTGGGAGCGATGCTTTTGGGTCTTGATGATATGGGGGCTTACCAAAAGAACTCTACAAGGGTAATAAGAGAAATAATGTCATTTGTTGATTCTTTGACTGATGAAATTAAAAACAAGGCGCAAAAAGAAGAGGCAAAGGAACTTTTAACAAGATTAGAGGTTTTAGCAAGAAAGGCCGGAAAGCCACATATTAGAGAAATTGATATTCAAGACATATCAGTTTTAATTGATAGGTATGGTAAAAAGTTCAAAGATGTTCTTATGGAAATGTTTAGGAGTATTCTTTCCTATGATGCTAAAGAAACAGATTTTAGTCGGGAAAGGGCTAAAGACTTTGAGAAACAGGCAACAACAGTAATGTCCACAACTGCCGGATTTGAAAGCAGACCGAGATATGGTAAGAAAAAGGAGGAAGAAGAAGATGGTAAAAGAAACTAAGAGAAAGAAGGAGTTCCAAAATCACAAAGGAAACAAAGTGAAGCAGACTCAAGATTTTCCATTTATTGAAAATTTTAACAAGTGGCGAACTAATTGTCAGCAAATAGGTAGTGGCGACCTTCAAGTAAAGAATATACCTAATCTTTACAATATGCTAAAGAATCATTTGAAAGACCCATACATTAGAGGCGGTAGTCGTAATGATGGAAGAGATGGTGAAGGAGCAGTTCAATTTTTGAATGCCATAGAAGGATTTGTAGATAATCCCGATAATTTATTTACTGTTCAACAAGCACAACTAATAGCAAATTTGTCTAATGTTTTAGAAGGAATGAAAGATACAGGAAAAGACATTGGAGGCGACACTAAAGCACAAGACCCTGCATTTATTTTATTTACTGAAAAGCCAAAAAGCGCAACCGGAGAAACACTTGCAGTAAGAGAAATTCAGGGGCATTATGCGACTGAATGGTATGCTGAAAGAAATGAAGGTGTTAGTGCAGTTCCTAAAGAATGGCTTGCAGGAAATAATCCTCCACACCAAGCATTGTTTTCCGAAACTGCAACTAAATATGCTAAACCCAAAGGGCTTCTGTATATTATGAAAGACGCAGAAAACATGGAACAAGAAACTGATTTAGAGGTAGAAGTTGATACAATACCAAGCGGAGTTGATGAAGTTGATATTGATGAAATTAAGTCTGTTGAGGATTTCTTTAATGGTGTAATTAAGAATACTGCTTTTTGGAACGCAGGTGGAAAACTTCTTGTTAATAAACTTAGACGAGAACTACAAGCAACTACTTTTACTGTTAAACCTAATGAGCAAAACCCAATTAGGGAAATAGCAAATCTTGGAAGAAAAGAAGAAAAAGATGCACTTGTCGGTAATGTGATTAGTTTCAAATTAACTTCTACGGCACTACCTATGATTGGTTTAGTTGATAGAGCATTAAAGAGAGCCAATACCAACAAAGCACCAAACGGATATAGAGCGTGGCAGAATGCAAGAAAGGGTGGATTCGATTATAGAAAAACTGCAAGAGAAAAGTTTGGCGATAGTGTAGATGATGAAAATTCAAAGTATAAACCCGATACTAAAGTAATTTCTAAGATGTGGCAACAACTTCTATGGAGGAATTAGTATGTGGGAAGATATACTTAAAAGAAGATTAAATGCGAAGCGAGACGCAGAAAGTTATAGTGATTATGATTTTCTAAATGAGGTTGCACACCAATTTAGACAGGTCAAAAGGAAAATCGAAACAGTATATTATCCGTATTATGATGAGGATAGAAAAGATAAATTTCGCATATTGGGAAATAAAACTTACAGATTTTTAAAGAATAAAGATTTTAGAAAGGCACTTAGGGGAGTAAAGGGTATTAAGGAAATGGTTAATCAATTTGATTTACCCGCACTTGATTATGTAATAGAGATGTTAGAAATCAAAGGAAACGAGCGTCAAACTAATTCTTAAGGTGATTATTAATGTCAGTTAGTCGTAAAAGGTGCGGTCTTTGTCAGCATGAAGATAGAGACGAATTAGAGCGTATGCTTGAAACAGGCGAAGCCACCTGCGATGAATTAGATACAAAATATAATTGGAGAAGTGGAACTTCGGCTCAACACCAAAGAAATCATATGGGCGATTATAAAATGTCGTCTAATCCAAAGTGCGCTCTTTGTATAGACCCAATGAGAAAGCACTATGAACAGGCAATTAATGAAGGTAGCATTCCAACAGAAGCAGTTGCCGTCGCATTAAATACAACACAGGCTCAAATTCAAAGGCATATGAAACATCATTTGATGCCAATAGTTCAAGAGTCGGCGGCTATGATGATAGCAAAGAGAGAAGTAAATGAAGTTGATTTACTTTCTAACAATGTTGCTAAATTAGATACACGATTAGAACAAGTATTCAATGAATTAGGAAATGACCTTGACCCAAAGATGATTGACGCTTTGACAAAACTCGCAAGAGAAATTAGAGAGTCGCTAAAATATCTTATGGAGTTCAAAGGTAAATTGGTTCACAAGAGACAAGATACAATTGTTATCGCCCAAATGCAAATAGTCCAAGAAGTCTTAGCCCAAAACAATCCGGAGATTTGGTTAGACATTAAGAAGAAAATGCAGGAGAAATTACAATGAATTGGGAAGATATATTAAAAGAAAAAGAAGATTTGACAGAAAAGGTTATTGAAGCATTGATGCCTATGTATGATAATAGAGAAGAAATTTTTGACTCTTTTATATTGGGTGCTTTTAATAAAAAAGACTTACAAAGACCTTACACTAAGCAAGATGTTAGAAGTTTGATTGCAGATATTGAATTTGCGGCTAATGCTAATGAAGGCGAAGATTACAAGAAAATAATGGAATCATTAAGAAAATTGGAGAAATTACAATGAGTTGGAAAGAAATAGTTAAAACCGACGAAGTAGAAAAACTATTAGAAGTCAAGTTGGGTTTTTCCCAGAAACAATTTGATAGCCCATCGTCTTATAGTTCATATGAAAGAGCATTAAGAGAGACTAATAATAGAAAGGGTTTTCTTAAAGAATTACTTAAAAGATATAGAGAAAATAATAAACAGCCTTTAGATTCTGCAACTGTTAATTCGGTATTATCAGCATTTAAATATACATCAGGTGGTTATAACACACAAAGTCTTTCGGGTGGCGGAGTAATGGGAGGAAATGATTATTCTTCAAGAAAACACCCATTCAAAAGGAGAGGTTAAGATGAGTTGGCAAACGATATTAAAAGCACCGCAACTACCTATTCCCGATTATGATATTAATTGGGAATACGACCCACAACTATTAACTAAAATAGTTGAAGATTGGGATAAACAAAACCCTGCGACTGTTATACATATTGAGGTTTCAAAACCCGACCCCGCAGAAAGAATGTTTGATGCAAATAATCCTGAAAAAAATCCAATTAGATTTTCAAGGGCGGGTTCACAGAAGTTTGTTTCCGAAAGAGTTAGATTCATTACAGATAGACCGATTGATGAACAAGGCGGATTATATCAAAAACTAAGAAGCGAAGGCTACAAAGTATGGGATAAAGATGCCAAATGGATTAGAGCAAACTATCAAAATAAATTAGGTAATTTGATTATTCCCGATACTGCAAAGTATTATGCTATTGGTGTAAGTGAAGAAGTAGCAGATAGACAAAGAAAGAAATATCCCGAAAGAGATTTCAAGAGGCCGGACAGGTCAAGAAAGACAGAAGATATTGAAGCATGGAATGAAACTAAAAGAAAATATGGTTTAGACAAAGTTAAAGGCTTTACCGAATTTGTAATAGATGCTTTAGAAAAAGACCCCATGTTTAAAAAATTCAACAAACAACACCTATTGGAACTTGAAAATTCTTCCCGTTTAGTTCAAAGTAGAATAGATGCAGATGATATTGTTGATTCGGCTAAGAGAGCATTGAGTGGAGCATTTGGCAGAAATAAACATGACTTGTATTTAAGACAACAACTACCAATAAACAGGCGTTGGGTAAATCAAAATATTTTCATACCCGTTCTAAGAATGAAAATAAAAGAAGAAACAAATTATGTAAATTCAGATAAATACAAAGAAGAACAAAGAAAACTAAAAGAAAGAAGAGATAAGAAAGCGGTTCAAAGAGCGAGAGAAACTGTTAGTAATTTTAAGCCTACTCCATATGATAGAGGCAAAAGACCCATGTTTCGTGTAAGAGAGTTTGAACCCGAAGAAACAGCAGAAGAAAAGCGGGAACGAGAAAATAGAGAAAGAGCAAAGGCAAAGAAGGATAGAAGAAAACAATACCAAGAAAGAATGAAATGGGCAAAACCAAGAAGAGGTTTCAAGAAGGCTTGGTTTGATATAGTTAAGTGGGATTAATATGACTTGGAAAAATCAAATCAAAAAATACGATTTGGCCAATGAGATTAAGAAGGCTCTCCGTATAATTGAAGATTTAAAAGAAGAATACAAAGATGAAAGAATCCAAAAATTAGAAGATATATTTTACGACGCATTAGAAAATTTAAGAGGTTATAGGTGGTAATATGGTTTGGGAAAGAATAATTAAAAAAGACGAAAAAGAATGGGAGGACTTAGGCGATGTTCTTACAGGAGAATATGACTATGAAAAATGGAAAGACAAACCAATTCCTAATGAATTAAAAGAACTACAAGCATTGTATAATACCTCGCCACCCGATGCTAAAAACGATATTAAAATTCTTTTTGATTCGGCTAAAAACCAAAGTAATGAAAATAAACAACAGGTCTTTGATTTAATTAAAGTTATTCTGCGAGCAGTTAATGGGAAGTGATTGAATGTCTTGGTTTGAATTATTAAAAATGATTCCGTTAGATAACTTTAGTTTAGCGTGGGTTATAACTAACGCTAAAGAAACCGAGAAAGCAATAAAAGAAATAGAAAATCTATCAAAGACTCCTAAAGCACTTAAAGAATTATTAAGAAGTGTTGAAAATAATCAGTTAGATTTACAGAATTTAAAAGATTTATACGGTCAGCCCCCACATGGCGACCAAACTTTAGAACAAATGAAAGAAAATGTTCAAAAAATAAAGGAAGCGGCACGATTTTTGACAACTGATGAAGTCAAAGAGTTAGTAAATGAAGCAACCGAAGCAAAAAGAAATAATAATCACCAAAGAGTTGATGAAATTTTAGAAAATATAGACCAAAATGCTGATTTGTCCGTCTCTACTCTTAAAAGAAATAGAGACTTAAGAGATAAATTAGATTTATTGAGAATGAAAGGCAATAAATCGACTATAATTTTTGATAATCCTCCAAAAAATAAAAGTTTAATCACAGAATTTGCTAAATTAATCAATGGAACAGTAAAGGGTGATGGAATTTTAGTTGATTTTAAGTCGGAAAGTGAAATTGTTGCCTTAATGTCAATAAAAATGAATAAAAATCGAGATAAAGTCTTAGATTCTAAAGCAGTTGTAGATAGAAAAAACAAAATTAAACAAATTTACAACAAAATGCAAGGAGAAGAGAGAAATTTGGGTATGAAACTCAATATTGGCGATAACAATATTGAAATTGACGACTTAGTTAGACAAAAAAAGATATTTATTGCTTCGGATAGGAAATTAGAATTAATTGAGCCATTTACGGGTGCTTCTGTAATAAAATATGTTAGAGCAGTTGATAAAACTAAAGGTAGTGTAAGAGCATTTAGGCCAACAACACTTCCAAATGGAAGAAGTCTGCCTTCTGTTCTATTTTTAGAAAAATCAAGTTCAAATAGTATGAATTTGAATCCATATTCTTCTTTAGTTATAACAAATGACTTTTCAAATAGCGCAACATGGCAAAAACAATTCTTTGATACACTAAGAAGTAATGAAATGTTAAGTATAAAAGAGGCTGAACAGATAATTGTTGAAGAAATCTATCAAGCAGTTATAGCAGATGAAGAAAGAACAATTAGTAATCTATATGTTGGGAGTCTTATTGGAGAAAACGGCATTCAAGGTGCAAAAACTAAAACCAAGAAGGCGGTAAAAAAAGAAATTAGAAATTTTATAAAATCAAGCAGGATTTTAGGAAATCAAATAGAAGATGCTAAAATAAATCTACAATCTGAGCAATTACAATACTTGGGAGAGGACTTTACTATTCAAGAAGCAAATAACTTTGAAAAATTCTACAAAACTCTAAGCGAAAGCGACCCCGAAGATTTCCCAATAGGTGATTTAGAAATTAAATACTTTAGAAACGGTAGAGCGTTAGACCCCGAAGAACCTCAACCTGTTTTAGAAGATGGTGTTCCAAAAAGAGATAATGAAGGCAATATTATTTTTGAAAATGCAAATGTCAAGCAGTATGCTAATCATGCTTCGGTGTCTTTAGGCGGAGAAAAAATTAATCCAAGAGATGCTTATTCAATAGGAATGAAAGCAACAAGTCGTGAAGCCCCCTTGTCGGCTCAAGCGAAAGTTGATGATATAATTAAGGATTTAGAAGAAAAAATAGATAAAGCGAAGAAAAAATTGGAAGCCTATTCTAAATTTAGTGCAGAAAACTTGCCTAAAGATGGTGAAGGAAAAGAAAGAATGAAACCGCTTGAGTTGAAGGAATTACAAGAAGCAACAAAAAGAAATATTGCTCGTTATGAAATGCGGTTAAAACAAACTAAAGATAGAAAGAAATCCGGCAAAGCAATAACAGACTTTGGCGAACAAACCGCAAAATTAAGAGATGAACTTTTAACAACCGATGATTTTGCAGATTATGTTGTTTCTATGTCAAGAAAATTAAAGGATAACGGGGGATTAGAAGCGTTTGTTAATACTATTGATAGGTCAGCAAGTGCTTTAGAACAGATAACTCCGGAAAGAAGTTTAAGTTTCCTTGCACAAATGGCTCAACACACTAATAACAATGAAATAAGAGAAGCCTTTATTAAAATTGATTCTAACGCAGAAACAGCACAAGCCGAAGCAAAGAAGTTAAATGAACAAATGCCTAATATACTTAAAACAATGCAGGAAGAATTAATAGGGGCTTTTAAGAACAAACTACAAGAATTTGTTAATAAACCAGCGACTTTCCCTGACAATCAAGTAATAAATGCAAAGAAACAATTCATCAATGAAAATCTAATAAGATATGCAGACGGAACACAAGAGGAATGATATTATGGCACTAAGCGAAGAAGAAATACAAATGCTGAATTTGTCTGCCGAAAAAGTAAATGAATTAGCAACTGCTAATCCATTAACACGAAGGCAACTAATTTCAAAATTAGTTAATCAATTTAAAGATAAACTAAAAGACGAGGCAAGGACAATTGACGATACAGAAGAAAGACAGGCTATGCTTAATTCTTTAGAACAAAAAGGAAAAGATGTTAGAGAGCATATCAAGAATCGTATTAAAGAAGAAGGTAGCGAAGCAAAGACTACCCAAGCATCTTTTAATATTGTATTAAAACCATTAACTCAAATGAACCTATATGCAGACGGTCAATTAATTAATGAAAACTATCTTATGAATGAAGAAATAAAAGGAAAGATAGACATAAGAAATCCTAAGCCGGAACTATTAGATAGACCGGATGTTCAAAGAATGCTAACTGCCGAAGGAATGACGGAAGCATTTAGAAAAAATGTGCAAAAAATTCTACAAACTCTTGGAGATATTTCCGATGTTAGAGAATATGTTCAACTTAAGAGCAAATTTCCACGCAACAAATTCTTAGGTGCAATCAATGTTTCTAAGAAACAAAACAGAATACAAGTTTATGACTATTGGGCTGATATAGGCAAAAAATACGATGATTTTGAAAATGACTTAGCGGCATTTTTTGTTGCAGTTAAAAATGTTGAATGGGAAAATGCATCAGTAGCAAAATTATTTGAAAAATTATACAACAATGTAAATGATATTAACTTAGAATATATCGCAGAATTTACAGATGTTGAAGAAGAATTTTTAGCCCCAAAGCACAGATTTTTTAATTTGGTTGCATATAGAATGATGTTAGAAGGTTTGACAAGAAGAGAAGATACCGAATCAAATTTTGGTGAAGAAGGAGAAACTCCCCAAGACCAACAATATGCTGATATTAACCAAAAATTAAGAGAAGAGTTAGAATCATCCGTAGCAAGTTCAAGTAGCACAGAAGGCGAAACAATAAACATGGATGATTACAGAAATGAATTGTTTGATGAGCCAAGATGGGAAGAAGATTATGAAAGCGTATTTGGTGCGGCAGACCCTCTATTGATTTATGAATATCAAAAAGGCGAAAGACTGATTGCTATTAACGATGTAATGGAACGCACTTTATTACAACTTTTAAAACAAGTTGAAAATGCAATTGATGAGGGGAAGGGTGTTTCATTAGACACATCAACAGATATTGAAAATTGGTTCGATGAAGTAGATGACACTACCACTCTTGATGATGGAGAGGTTAAAACAATGGCATTACCAATTTCTGTTTTGAGTAATACCACTTTCGCTAAATTATATGATGAAGACAAATTTAAATCAATAGCGAATAATAAAGACATAGGCTTAGATAATCTTGATACTATTAAGAATTTCTTTAGTGATTTGTATAATCTTTTGAGTAGTGAAGATTTTAGAGCAGAAGTAGAAGCAAGAACCACAAAAGGAAGAAGGAGAGGTTCTGTTCAAGATTATAGAGAAGCAAGGGGAACAGATTTGGAAGGATTAACCGGAAGTGCAAAAGTTCCAATGTCATTA
>Ga0315332_10000621_pt1 | contig 16894 bp, 17 predicted proteins | sample M110034915metaG_FD_203455 | JGI IMG/M metagenome (GOLD analysis project Ga0315332, IMG submission 203455) | Ammonia-oxidizing marine archaeal communities from Monterey Bay, California, United States - M1 100m 34915 | ecosystem: Environmental > Aquatic > Marine > Intertidal zone | place: USA...
ATGAGCGGCCCAAATGAATTTTGCCAACTGCACTCCGATGAATACTTTTCGTTAGCTCCCGCCTGATGTACTGACCTAAGACCATGAACCTCATTACTTTGAAACCACCGGCTACTGAGGCTGACATTCCGCCAACAACCATCAAGACCAGCAGCAACGCTTCCCCACCAAACGGCACAGTTCCGAGACCGCTTGAGAGATAACCCGTAGTGGAGATCGCTGAAGTGGTTGCAAAAATCGCATGTCTCGTACTCGCCAATGTGGGCCATTCATCCGACCAAGCCAAGATCGCCACCACGACAACCAAGATCATTCCTAAATAAGCACGAAATTCGACGCTACGAACGAACCGGTGTAAATCCCCTCTACGCATGGCCCTAAACATCAAAGGCAAACTGGTTCCGGCAACCAACATGCCTAATATCGCCACCCACTCAATGGCCCCTGACTGGAAAGAGCCAATCGACCCAGAGCGTGTAGAAAAACCACCGGAGGAAAGTGTCGTTAGAGCGTGGATCACGCTATCCACCCAGGGCATACCAGCGAGGAGATACGCCATGGCGAACAAGCCCGTCAGGCCGACGTAAACGCTCATCAATCTGGCCATCGTTGAACCGCTGCGGGGAGCTAGGCGTCGTGCTGATCTAGTAGCAACGCCACCGTCAGCGTCTAAGCCCCCCACTCCAAGGTGCGGCAAGACTCGCACTAAAACCACGATTATTGCGGCAGCCGATAACCACTGGCCTATAGCTCGAAACGAGATCATCCCTAACGAGAGAGCCTCCGCGTCAATGGTTGTTGCATTCGTTCCAGTGATAGTGGCAGCAGCTTCCACCAACGCAACATCGACAGCAATAGAGGTGCCCGTAGCTAGATGAGCAAATGTGACGGCGCTTAACGCAGCGAGCGCACCACTAACGACCGCTGTAAACAGCCGAGAGATCGGCAGCGTGGAAGGAAAGCGGCCGAAACGAACCACTACTAGGCCTGCTATTTCAACTATCACCCCGCAGACAAGAAGCGGAAAGTAGTCGGGTCCGCCGTCTAAGAAATCAACAGCCGAACAAAGAAAGAATACGGGCGCAGTGAGAACCCATACTGCCCCAACGGTGACCCCAGAGGCAGATTCTATTTTCCCTTTACAAAGACGCTCTATAAAGGAGCCAGATCCCGCCAGTAAATTGGCAGTAAGGCGATGCAGGAGCGCCGGGGCGGAGGCCCTTACCGGAGGCCTCGGGGTCACCCGAAGGCCTGCTTCACCTCATCCACCAGATGGGGCTTCGCGAAGACAATCACATGATCTCGAGCTCTTAGAACACTTCGGCCTCGCGCTATGTGGGCATTGCCGTCGCGGACAATGGCAGCAAGCAGAACATTCCCAGATAAACCAAGATCCTTAACTGCCACACCGTCAGCCCGAGCCTCAGGTGACACTTCGAATTCGACCACTTCAACATCGCCTTCCAAGAAAGTCGCGACGGCTGCAACATCACCGCGTACATATCTCAAAACACTATTTGCGCTAGCTGTGCGGGGTGACAGGGCCGCGTCAATACCCACTTGTTCCAAAAGCGGCAGGAGGCTAAGTCTGTGAACGACAGCGATTGTTTCTGGAGCCCCCATAGATTTCGCATAGAGACAAGCAAGAACATTCGCATCGTCTTGGCCCGTGGATGCTACGACTGCATCAAAATCACCGACACGTTCTGAAGAGAGCAGATCGGTGTCAGTGATATCTCCCTCGAAAACAAGACATCCGGGTAATTTTTCCGCCAAGGACTCACACCGTTGTTTATCCTGCTCAACTATGGCGACTTCTACACCTCTGTCATTAAGCCGCTGAGCCAGCAATTCAGCAGTCCGACCACCGCCCAATAACATGACGCGTTTTACTTCAGTCCTTTGGAGCCCTAACAAGGACATCAACTCGCGACGTCCCTTGCGACGACAGATAACTCGAAGCAAATCGTGTGCTTGGAGAACCACGTCTTCACGCACTACATGACTTTCTCCGTCACGAATTATTTCTCCGAAGATGAAATCCCATTCTGGTTCGTATGCCGTGCCGATTTCACCGACCGACCGGCCCACGACAGGTGCAGTATCAGAAAGCCGGGCACCGACAAGTAGCACCTCTCCCCCGGCCATCTCAAACAAATTTCTTGCCCCCTGATAGAGCAATAACTCTTGGATCGCCACAGCAGTTTGCTCGTCCGGATCAAGAACTAGGTCAACCCCCATTGCTTCACGAATTTTCCGGCCAGCCGGACCTCGGAGTTCGCGATCGTCGATTCTCGCGATCGTCGATAGTTGCTCTTCCCCGCGTGCTTGTCGCGCCTGGAGACAAACAAGGAGATTCGTTTTGTAGCTCTGAGTAACAGCAACCAGCACTTCAGCCTTTTCAACTTCAGCTTCTTGCAGAGTGCTCGGGTTAGTCGCGTCTCCAACCACAGTCAGAATGTCATTGTCCCTCTCGATCTTCATCAGGGGATCTCTTAACTCGTCGACAACGACCACGTCGTTACCTTCGCGGGATAGCCGTGCCGCTACGTAGCTGCCGACTTCTCCAGCGCCGACCACGAGGATTCTCACAGCACCAACGGTACCGCCCAAGTCGAGAAGTTAGAACCTGTATCACCCAGCTAATTACTAGTGAGACGCGAACGCTAAGTTGTCGTCATGGCGATAGTGGTTTCCATAGACGCAGGAACGACGGGTGTTAGGTCTTTCGCTATCAACGAGCAAGGCCAGCAGATAGCCCTTTCATATAAAGAGTTCACACAGCACTTTCCGCGACCAGGGTGGGTGGAACATGACCCAAATGAGATCTGGGAGTCAGTCCAGTTCACCCTTTCAGAACTCAAAGGATCTATTTCCGAACCTGTCGCTGCAATCGGCATAACTGATCAACGTGAAACGGTGCTGGCTTGGAGTCTTAAGTCGGGCGACCCTATTTGCAATGCGATTGTTTGGCAGGATCGACGGACCTCTAACCGATGTGACGAGCTTTTAGAAACCGGATATCTCGATCAGATCCGCCACACAACGGGGTTAGTAATTGACCCGTATTTCACTGGAACAAAAATTGAGTGGCTGCTCAAAAACGGGGTTGTAGAGCTAGGTCCAGACTTAGCGTTTGGGACCATTGATAGTTGGATCATTTGGAAGTTAACCGGTGGCTCAAACTACGTAACTGATGTGAGTAACGCATCAAGAACTCTCCTTTACGACATTCGCAATGGGTCCTGGTCGTCGGAGCTTTGCCAACTCTTCGGGGTTCCCGAATCAAGTTTGCCTGAGGTGCTTCCCTCTTCAGGTCGCTTCGGCCTTACATCTCAAACGACCGCCCTGGGCGCAGGCATCCCAATTAGTGGTGTCGCCGGTGATCAGCAGTCTGCACTTTTTGGTCAAGCCTGTCTTCAGCCCGGCATGACCAAAAACACCTACGGAACTGGATCTTTCGTACTCATGAACGCAGGACCACAATGCCCTGAGCCCGTTGACGGTTTACTCACCACAGTCGCTTGGGATTTAGGCAGCGGACCAACTTACGCTTTAGAAGGGTCGGTCTTTGTCACCGGAGCAGCTATCCAATGGCTGCGCGACGGACTGGGAATCATTAGCGAAGCTTCGGAGATCGGCGACCTCGCAGCTTCGGTTGAAGACACCGGAGGCGTGTTCTTTGTACCGGCGTTCGCCGGTTTAGGAAGTCCTTGGTGGGATTCTCGTGCTCGTGGCACCATCGTGGGTTTAACTGGGGGAACTGGGCGTGGTCACCTCGCGCGCGCTGTGGTTGAAGCTATTGCCTTTCAGACTCGAGACGTAGTGGAAGCTATGTCACAGGCAGGAGGCACACCGGTCAAAGAAATGCGCGTTGACGGCGGGGCAGCTGTAATGGACTTACTGCTCCAAATTCAAGCCGATCAATTGGGGGTTCGAGTAGCTCGCCCTGTGATCACTGAAACGACTGCATTAGGAGCGGCCATGCTCGCGGGACTCGCAGAAGGGGTCTGGAGTAAACCGGAAGAAATTAGTGCGGCCTGGCAGCTAGACAGCGCCTTTGAACCTCAAAACAACCGAAGCGCTTACGATGCTTCACATAGCGAGTGGCGAAGAGCAGTCGAAAGGTCCCGCAACTGGGCGATGGACTGACCGCTACTTCAACAAAGTCGCTCCAACCCCGTACCCAACTGAGTAACGGCTTGCCGTATACGATGCTCATTTTCCACCAAAGCGAACCGAACGTAACCTTCGCCACCTGGTCCGAAACCAACCCCAGGCGACAAAGCCACGTTTGTTTCTTCTACAAGATGCTTGCAGAACCCAACCGAACCCATTTCCCGATAAGGCTCCGGAATCGGCGCCCATACGAACATCGTGCCTTTGGGTGGTTCAATTTCCCATCCGATACGTGAAAGTCCTCGGATGAGGCTGTCGCGACGAGATTGATATATCTCGTTTACCTCTCTGGGATAATCAACTTCCTCGTTCATTACCACCGTCGCCGCTATCTGAATTGGTTGAAAGGTCCCATAATCGAGATAGCTCTTTAGCTTGGCCAGAGCGCCCACTACTTCTCTATTACCTACGCAGAAAGCAACTCTCCACCCCGCCATGGAGAAGGATTTGGTAAGGCTGTAGAACTCTACCGCTACGTCTTTCGCTCCTTCGGCCTGCATGATTGAAGGAGGTTGATAACCATCGAAACCGAGGTCGGCGTACGCGAAATCATGCACCAAAACGACTTCGCGTTCCCTCGCGAAGTCAACTAGTCGTTGCATAAAGGACAAGTCGACGCACGTGGTTGTTGGATTATGCGGGAATGAAAGAACTATCACTCGCGGTCTAGGCCACGAATATTCGAATCTCTCAACTAATGAGTCAAAAAAATCTTCGCCTGTGGTTAACGGAACCTCGCGGACATTCGCACCGGTAAACAGTGGCCCAAAAATATGAATTGGGTACGACGGAGCCGGCACCAGACAAGCGTCTCCTGGAGCCAACAACGTCCACATAAGGTGCGAAAAACCTTCTTTCGCTCCGATCGTGTTAATTATTTCTGATTCCGGGTCTAGAGAAACTCCCCACTGACGCTCATACAAGGCCGCGACCGCTTCACGAAGCTTCGGTATACCGCGACTCGCTGAATACCGATGGTTGCGATCATTCTCGGCTGCTTCGCTCAGTTTGGCGACAGCGGTAGCTGGAGACGGGATATCTGGATTTCCAAATCCCAAGTCGATTACGTCTGCGCCGTCTCTTCTCCGCTCAACTTTTAGCGAATCGATGATGGTAAACACGTAAGGCGGTAAATTGCTGATTCGTCGAAACTCCACAGACCTTGAGGGTACATAGAGTAAGGACCTTATTTGAAACAACTATCGGAGAACTCGGTTACGGATAGTTGTTCTTATCCTTCTACTTTGGATTGGAAGTCGTCGAGAGCAGCGTGAGCGATCCGCCCTTCGGCTCTTCTCTTAACGAAACCTGGAAGCGGAATAGCTAGTTCAATGGCCAACTCGTATGTGACTTCGGTCTGGTTCGCGTCATCGACCAGACTCTCAAATCTATAACTACCGTCGAGGCGCTTAATGATGTCGCCGCTCGCCAACTCCCATCTAATGAGTGTCGGCGAATCTGAGTAGTCGTACAAAAGTGAATACGTTGCGCTTCTTCCCATGGCTGCAACCCGAAATGTTGCCTCGGTAACTCTCCCCTGCTCATCTCGAGCGCCGACCGAAACCTCACGAAGGTCGCTGACCCAGGAGCCGTAACTTTCAACGTCCGCCACTAAGGCATGACACGATTCAGTATCAGCATTGACGACCCGAGAAACTTTTAATTTGTCGATCATCAGCGTTTCCTAACCCAACGACCCTCTCATTGTGCCACGCGGCGAGCACTAAGAGGGGTCGCTACCGCGTCGCGGGAAGAATCCATGCTGAGATGACCATAAAGCTGCTGAACCTAGGGGCAGCATGGGAGCCAAGATCACGAATGCCATTTCCGTATAAGGCCTCATCAACGCCGCAGTAAATGCAATCCCAAATTGAAACGCCATCGACCCAGCAAAGACTCGCCTAACAGTCGACGGTGCACTGTCTTGCAGGAAAAACAATCCAACAACAGTAACTATTTCAACTCGGCTACGTTTCAACCCGTAAAGCAAACCAAGCAACAGCAAGAGGGAGCCCAAGAGGAACATCGCTGCTGAAAGAGCCACCACAAAAGGGATAAAACCGTCAGAGGACACAAGTCCTGCAGCCACTACCGCAGCCAAGACGACCGTCGAGAGCCACGACAAACGCAACAAATGTTGCCCTGGGCTACCGCTGTCTCCGACAATCTCTGCTGTCACGTAAGAGCCCTCATGAGGCGATCTGCTAACAGATCATAAGAAAGTAGATCGACGGATCTCTTTCTCCCCTCTGCAGACATCGTATTTGCCTGTTCGGAGTTCTGAAGAATCGAGAGGATCGCGTCGGCAACTTCTCTCGCCTCTCTCGGCTCATCCACAACGATCCCGGTAACTCCGTCGACAACAGCTTCGTGTGCTCCACCGGAGCGTCCGGCTATCTGCGGAACACCTGAAGCAGCCGCCTCGGTAAACACAATTCCAAATCCTTCTTGTTCCAGACCCGCCCACCTATTTCTGCAAGGCATCACGAACACATCACCCATAGCGAAAACGTTCGGCAACTCTGAGTCAGGCACACGACCCAGTAGATGGACTGGGAAGTTAAGCCTTTGAGATATGCGTTCTAGCCGCTTACTGTCTCTACCTGTACCAGCTATCGCTAGCTGTATACCGGGTATGACATCTCGAAGACTTGCGACAGCTTCAATTGTTCGATCAAACCCTTTTCTAGGAACGAGTCGACTCACACCGACAACCAGCGGTGCTTCGGTGAGTCCGAAACCTTCCCGGTATCGCAGTTGTTCAGCTCGCTCGCGCGGTACGAACCGGTTTTGGTCAACGCCCGGCGGGATCTCGATCGTTTCCAATTTTCGACCAGCTGCCCTTGAGGCTTCCTTTGCCGGGTAACCACCTGCGGTCACCACAAACTCGGCGCCTCTCAGGACCCTACGCAAAAAGAATCGCGCGCCGGGGAGTCGTCCGGGAACTGTTATTTCTGCTCCGTGAGCCACGATGGCATAGGGCAGACCCAACGCTGGACCCAAGTGGCCTAGCGGAAGCGCAGGGTCGAGCACTACCAGCTCGGCATCTACTTCATCGGCTAAATCTCTAATCCGACTGGCTAGCTGTCTGGTCGGAAGGAAGACTTTCCGCTTATCCCTGACGACCCGATGTTCCTGAGCTGTGTCAAAGCTCTCAGCATCAGGGTGGCCTGGAGTAAGAACAGTGACCTTATCGGCAGGCAGTCGCCGCCATAACTCCCAAAGGTAGTTCTGAATGCCCCCGACCTTAGGGGGGTAATCGTTAGTTACAAGCAGATGTTTCTTCATGGACTGACCGGGTCCCCCAATATTCCCCATTCTTCCAATTCTGCTTGGACGAGTCCTTCATCGTCATTCTCCGTCAAAGTTCTAATTTCGTCAGGTCCTATGAGATGCTTCTTGCCCAAGCGCAGAACGGCCCATACCGCATGGCTCCGAACCAACGCGTGAGGCGAAGCTAGACAATTCGCCAACACCCTCTCCACCTCTGGGCTATCTCCGGTCTGACTATTCCCCAGCACAACTAAGGCGTTTCTTCGCAAATACTCAGGCCGCCTTCTAGGGATGTACCAGTGACCATACTGATCCATGAGATCTTGATCAGAGGCATCAAGCAAGGCAACAATATCGACCTTGTCTTCTCTGGGGACTGCCGCCCTTGCACCTTCTATCGCCGTGTCATTAACCGGACACAGAACTTGGCAGTCGTCGCAACCATAAAGTCGATCGCCTAGTGCCGCTCGATATTGTCGAGGGAAGATTCCCTTGGCTTGCAATAGCCACGCCAAACATCTGTTGGCATCAAGAACTCCAAACTCATCGATAGCGCCAGTAGGACAGTTGACGCTGCAACGCCGGCAAGTGCCACAGCCATCGGGAAGCTTCTCCGACTCTTCTTCAAGGGGCATATCAGTCACTACTGAGCCAATTACTGTCCAAGAACCAAGCTCTGGATGCAACAGCATCGTGTTTCTTCCTAGCCAACCAAGACCAGCTTTAGCCGCAATTGCTCGATCAGCCAACCTGTTGTCATCCATGACTACTTCGGCACGCGCCCCGAAGCTTTCAAGATAACTAGCCACCTTCATCAACCCCTCACGGAGCATTCCATATTCGTCAGAACAGACATACGAAGCAACCAAACCTTCGGGACCACTACTGGAAACTTCAGTCTTCGCGTTCCATAGGTCAGCGCTCTCAAAGGAAGGTGCTTTGTAGCTGCGCAACGCCACCAAAATGCTTCGCGCTCCGTCGAACAACTGCGAGGGGTCAGTAGCGCGCTCGGGATTGCCGTAAGTGAAGTGCATTCCAGCATGAAGACCTCGGCGTTTTCGGTCTTCGATCGCAAGCCGAGCCTCTATCAACGGTTCAACTCCGGTTACCGATAGGTCATCTAGTCCAGCATTCTTTGCTACCAGTTTTATGTCTTCAAGATTGGGAACCTGCACTACGACACTTCCAAAAGGAGGAAAAGTAAAACAGTCAGCCGCGCGCTCGCTAACAGATTTACCTTCTTAAAAGTTACCGGTCAGAGTCCAATCCAACAGATTTTCGTAACTTCAATTCAGGAATCAAGCCCGAACGACCGAGTTTACGAAGAGCCCGAATATCAGATAACTCAATCACAACCGAGTTGCGATCCGGTCTACACAAGTAGGTAACCAGACAGTCGTCGCAGGTGCGCGACCCCGAATAATCACAAAGGTCACAATCAATCAGCAGTGAGTCATCTTCGACAGAGGTTGCGCTAGGAGCGACTTTGGTAACTGGGGTAATGGGCATTCTCTTGTCTCTCACTTCTCGTTGTTCTTTGTCTATGCAGTTAGACAAGGTAAAACTGGGGTGTGACAGCATTGATCTCGCAGCTATGCAAGTTCAACGAGAAGGGTATTCTCTATTCCAGGGGCTAGGAATGTTCGCCGACGAAGCAGACATTTGGGTAGGTCGCCAATATGGGCCCTACAGCATCAAAGAACTCTTAGGTCGTGGCTCAGTAGCGCATGTCTATAAGGCCGAGATGCGCGACGGCACTGAGGCTGCCCTCAAGGTCCTGACCCCATTCGCTGAGGCAAGGCAAGAGATCCGTTACCTATTTGAGCAAGAATTCGAACTCATGGTTCGCGTTGATCATCCGAACGTTCTTAAGGCCATGCAAGCTGGCGTAATAGCTGGCACCCACTACATGGAGATTGAGCTCATCGAGGGCGAGACTCTTTGGGATCGCGTTCAATCAACCAAACCCTTGGCCCTCGCGGAGAGAATCGCGATCATCCAACAAATGTGTTCTGCGCTGGACCTCGTTCATAATCAGCGCATTATCCATAGAGATGTCAAACCCTCCAACATCATGTTGGACCACCAAGGTGAACGTGCAGTTCTGTTTGATTTCGGTCTGGCTCACGACTTAGACGGCCCGCCGCCTCCTGAGGGCCGGGTCTACGGCTCACCGATGTTCTTAGCCCCCGAGCAAGCGATCGGTGACAATGTGGACGAAAGAACGGACCTCTACAGCCTCGGAGCAACCCTTTATCGCTTAGCCGTCGGGTCAGCTCCCTTCTATGGCGAAAGAAACGAGCTCCTGCATGCACACGTCAAACTGACTCCGCCGGATCCACGCGATGCAGGGGTCGCCGAGGATCTAGCCGAAATCATTTTGCGTTCGATGTCAAAAACACCTGATGACCGGTTTCAGAGTGGGGCAGATTTCGCCGCAGCACTAGCAACTGTGGAGAAATCAGGACCAAAGGAACGCAAACCGGGGTTCATAGAAAGGATCACTGGGCGTTCACAAACTAAGACGTGAACGTTGGGTGACCCTAAGCCGAACACTTGTTCGCTACATTTGTATTCGTGTTTCAGCAATCTTTGGACGATCTCGGCACTCCCCTGCACCAAGTAACTTTTTGCGTTCTTGATTTCGAGACGACGGGTAGTCGAAGAAACAGCGACAGAATCACAGAGATCGGCGCTGTTAAGTATCAAGGCGGCAAGGAACTTGGGACATTTCAGACGCTCATCGATCCAGGACGTTCTGTACCACCAGAGATAACCGTTCTCACTGGGATTACGACCGTAATGGTGTCGCGTGCTCCGAAGATTGAGCATGTCCTCCCTACCCTTTTGGAGTTTCTGGGAGGCGCAGTACTTGTCGGGCACAACGTCGGCTTTGACCTCGGCTTCTTAAATGCCGCTTTAGAACGGTCCGGCAGGAAACATTGGAAAGGTCAAAGAGTCGACACATTGGCCATCTCCCGTCGCCTACTCCGCAATGACGTACCAAACCACAAACTTTCAACCTTGGCTCGCTGCTTACGTCTCGATAATCAGCCAAGCCATAGGGCCTTAGACGACGCCAAGGCAACCGCTGACTTACTACACCGCCTTCTCGAGCAAGCCTCATCTTTGGGGGTTTTAGGACTTGATGATCTGCAGCAGCTGCCAACAATGCAACGTCACCCTCAGGCTCGAAAGCTTCGCCTAACTGAAGACCTCCCGCGTTCCCCTGGGGTCTACCGGTTTGTCAACAAAAGAGGGGAAGTCCTCTACGTCGGCAAAGCAACGAACATTCGATCCCGTGTCCGGTCATATTTCTCGAGCGATAAGCGTCGAAAGGTTGAGCAGCTGCTTCGAGAGACGGACACAATCGAACACACCTTGTGCCCTGGACCGCTGCAGGCAGAAATTCTTGAGCTTCGCTTAATCCAGGAACTCCAACCGCGGTTTAACAGACGTTCAAAGAATTGGTCAAAATATGCATACGTAAAATTGACCTTGGCAGAACGATTTCCTCGATTATCGGTAGTGAGCGAACCTAAAGGAGACGGCGGCTTCTATCTGGGTCCAATTCCCTCTCGACGTGTGGCACGAGATGTAGTCGATGCGATCGAGGCTATTTTGCCACTGCGTCGTTGCACCAAACGGGTGCCGCGACAACCGGTAGCTGGATCCTGTGTCGCAGCTCAAATAGGGGCAAGTGTTTGCCCTTGCTCAGGGAATGTAAGCGAAGTCGCCTATTCCCAGATTGTTGATCGCACTTTGCTCGCGCTAACTAGCCAGCCAGAAAATCTACTTAATCCATTGCGTGACAAGATGCTTGAGCTTGCGCGTCAACAACGCTTCGAAGAAGCCGCCGACCTTCGTCGTCAGGCTTTCGCTCTCTCAACTTCCCTACGACGCCAGAGCCAGGTGGACACACTCCGTTCTGCTGGCCGGGTAATTCTTGAAAGCCTTCAAACTGAGCTCATCACACTAGAAAATGGCCGTTTAGTTGAGGCACCCACTACCACTCTTCCAAATGGAAGCCCGCAAAATAGGTCGCTTGCTATAACCGATAAACGAGAAATTGCGGAACTGTGGTGTGTTGCTAGTTGGCTCGAAAGTCAATCCCATAACCTTCGACTGATTCACTGCGATCTACCGCTCTCATCTCGTTACCCCGACCTAGATAACTTCGAAATCAAGAAAGATCTATCTCGGGCCTAAGCCCATCCTCAATCAGTTTGTCTTTTGCGACCTAAAAATTTGACGCCGTGCCCGTACCTCTCGACAAGTTCTAATTCGTCAACTTCGTAGACCATTGTCCACCTTCGATCACTGTCTCCGAAGGTGACGGCGGCCATAACAAACCGGTTACCTGGCTGAACAGCAACCACTGTTCCAATCTCGCCGATGAGGTGCTGGCGACTCTCATCCAATGTTGCTGCCAAACGGACGACATCACCAACCCCATAGGGAAGAGCTTGCCCAATGACCATGGACTAGTCGGCTATCTCATTACTGAGATCCACTACAGCCTTCACTTTGGCAGCGGCTTTTCCGTCGACCATGACCGTCCTGGCCTTCTCCAGTCCTGATTCCAAAGTTTCTGCGAGCCCAGCTACAACTAGCCCAGCGGCAGCATTGATAGCGACGATGTCTGCTCGCGGGCCCACGTCATCACCAGAGAAAAGCTCATGCATTATTCGTACATTGTCCTCAGCGGAACCACCTTGAATTTCAGCTCTATTAACGCGGCGAATACCCACAGATTCGGGCTCGAATTCGATTTCGCCCATTACCTCGCCATCGCGGACTTCGTAAATGCGAGTCGAATCAGCAATTGTGATCTCGTCTAGCCGGTCACCGCCATGGACTACAAGCGCATGCTCACTACCCCTAGCGGCTAAGACACCTGCAATCCTAGGAGCCATGGTCGGGTCACTAACTCCTACTACCTGCCGCTTTACCCCTCCCGGATGCGACAGAGGGCCAAGAAAGTTGAAGGTTGTCGGAACCCCAAGCTCTGACCGAACTGGTCCAACAAATCTCATTGCTGGGTGAAAGGTTTTAGCGAAAGCAAACCCAAGACCGACTTCTTCGACACAGCGCGCAACTTGTGCTCCATCCAAGTCAATCGCCAAACCCAGCTTCGCTAACGTGTCGAATGCGCCGCTGCTTGATGAAGCTGCCACAGAACCGTGTTTACATACCGTTGCCCCAGCTGCCGACGCCACAAAACAAGCCATCGTCGAGACACTCAAAGCGTGATTGCGTCGCGAAGGAGCACCGCCACTTCCGACAATGTCAACTGTGCCGGCGGGGAGATGCAATGGAGAGGCTGCATCCATCATCGCCTCTACTAAACCAGTCAACTCAAGTACGGACCCCCCCTTCATCCCCAACGCGATTATGAAGCCCGCCACCTGCGCGTCAGTCGCCTCCCCTCGGAGGATCGAGCCTAACGCTGCTCGAGAAGCGGCAGGAGTCAGGTCGACCCCAGCGACCAAATCACTCAGCACCCCGGACCACCCTCCAAAAACGTCCAGAGTTAAGTCCGCTGCAGCACTGGCCTTACTTGAAGTCACCCTGAGAACTCTATCGTTCCTTTATTGACTCGGTTTCGTGCAGGGCCCTCTGCCTAGCCGCAGCGCGTCGCCGTCGCCTAATGATACTTCTGCGTTCGCGCTGGGTAGCTCCGCCCCACACTCCCTCTTTCTCCCGAACAGTTATCGCATACTCAAGACAGGGAGTTGCCACCGAACATCCATGACAAATCTGTTTTGCGAGTTCCGCGTTGTCATCTTCGTCGTCGGGAAAGAAAATTGATGCGTCGATTCCGCGACACGCCGCTATTTGTTCCCACCCTTTAAGCCCCGGAGCGAATGGATGCGAACTCTGAACCACCTGAGCCAACGCGCCGCTGCGCTGAGAAGGTAAAACTGTCGTGTGAAGCTGGTCACTGATACTCATATCAATGAGGATTCTTTCCCATGGAGAGTGCGATTGTCCAGACTAATTGAGCGTTCGGTAATTAATCGTGAAAGGAGTGCGGCTTGCCTAGTGAATTCATAGTGCTCGGGCACCGAATTAACCGGTCTGCGTGGTTACGTGGTTCCATTTTCTCACTGTTGGTGGTTATCGGTGTCGGACTTATTGTTGGCAACCTCGTAGACCAGGGGAGCGATAACTCAATATTTGTGACGGCAGCAATCTCGCTAGGACTCGTAATCGGTGGCTTTATCTCCTCTTGGTGCGCCCCGAGATCACATATCATCCACGGGACGCTGACAAGCTGTCCTGCCTTATTTCTCGGCTTCATTTTTCAATGCATACGAGTGATTCGAGGAGTCCATTCGGTTTCTTGGCTAAGCCTCCTTGTAGTGAGTTTCCTATCCATTTCCTTAGCGACGCTAGGCGGGGTGCTCGCTGGACGTTGGACTCCAAATCGTGGTTCGCTCTTCGACTAACGATTCCACTTCCATCACATGCCTCACACAGCGGTACAGTGATAGTGGCGGTGAGTCGGCTGGGTGGCTGCAGTTGGTCTCATCATTAGAGACGAGACGAATTGAGGAAGGTCGGGACTCCACAGGGCAGAGTGCTGGGAAAAAACCAGGCGTCGTGAGGCGACGGAAAGTGCAGCAGAAAGTAAACCGCCGATGGATTGGCAATTGCTGATCACAGGCAAGGCTGAAAGGGTGCGGTAAGAGCGCACCAGCGTGCATGGCGACTTGCACGGCTTGCAAACCCCACTCGGAGCAAGGTCAAGCAGGAATGAGGCGGCCCGCCTAACGATTCCGGGTAGACCGCTTAGATGGATGGTCACACAAGTGATTCAACTCACTGGACAGAATCCCGCCTACAGGCTGACTCACCGCCATAGATATCGATTCGAAGGGTGACAGGCGAACTATCGTCTGGGATGACGAAGCGGAGATCCATGAACATCAATTGGCCCGATGCGCTTGAGTTAGGACCAGTTACAGTACTGACCGGGTTAGAGAAGGGTAAGTACCCGCATGGAAATTCTGTACTGGTCAAAGGCACAAACCAGAACGTCCTTATCGACCCTTCCCTAACCGTCGCACATCGCGGGGTGCCGATACCCATAGACCAAGTCCTCCTATCCCATGTCCACGAGGACCACATACCGGGAATGAGCCAGCTCCAAGGAATTCCCGTGTCCTGCCACGAAGATGACGCAGTCGGACTGACGTCCATTGACGGATTGATGTCAATGTATGGACTACCTCAATCCGTAGAACAAGAATTTCGACAGGAGGTAGTAACCGACTTCTATTACCAACCCCAAAGCGATGTTTCCACCTTTTCCGACAACGCAATTTTCGATCTGGGTGGCGTAGAGATACAAGCAATACACACCCCTGGTCACACTCAGGGACATTGCGCTTTCTTGATCCCTCAAGCTCGAACCGTGTTTCTCGGCGATATCGAGCTATCCGGTTTCGGCCCCTACTATTTCGACGCTCACTCTTCGCTCGACAGCTTCGAACGGTCAATGTCGCTGTGCCGCTCTTTGGACGCTGACCACTTTGTGACTTTCCATCACAAATGGGTGATATCCGGCCGGGACCTATTTCTTCAAATGCTGGACGACTTCGCGAAGGTGATTTCCAATAGAGAAACGGCGATGCTGGAATTCATGACCGAACCAAAAACCGTTGACGAGTGTGTTGCACGCCGATTCGTTTATCGACCTTCCGTCGACATGAATCTAGTTGACCACGTCGAAACACGTTCGGCCCTAATACACATCAGCCGGATGCTGGAACAAGGTCGCATCACCAAAGTAGAAGAAGACACCTATCAAGCTGTTTGACTAGAAGGTCTAGCTGCCTGAGAGATGCCATGTTTCGTTAAAGGACACTAAGACTGGCCGCCCTTGTCGTATCGCGATTCGGGTGATCTGGGCCTGGCCAACATTCAAACTCCACGAGATCTGTTTCTCCGCCCCCAGCACCCAAGAAACAGCCGACTTAATAGGAGAGACATGAGTAAAAATAGCGATATTTAGGTCCTCAGCCTCGGGCAACAACTCGTCACAGGCCTCGCCTACTCTGCGATCAAGGCTGTCCAAAGACTCCCCGCCGGGCGGAGCGAAACTGGAATCGCCGCGCCACCTGGTCCACTGTTCCTTGGTGATCTCACTAACCGGCTTCTCATCCCATTCCCCATAATCAAGTTCGATCCACCTTTCATCAACGCGACAAGGCAAGCCCAGTGGCTCAGCGGTTTGAATCGCTCGCTGTAACGGGGATGAGACCACAACGTCAATGGAGCCCAATGCGCCCCTTATGCGCTCAGCCTGCTCCAAGCCCTGCGAGTCGAGAGGATTATCAACTCGCCCCTGAAGAAGGCCATTTGCATTAGCAGCGGTTCTTCCATGACGAACAATTATGAGCACTACAAACCTTTCGTCTTAGAGTCGATCAGACTTCGGTCAAGACGGCCGCTCCTCAGAAATAGTCTCCGACGCGAAGCTTGACCCATCCCCATTAGACGCCAACTCCACATAAGTAGAACTAGACCAACTAACTCCATACAGACAACCACGAGAGCTTCGCGTTCGGTCGGTGGAATACTCACGTCACCATTCGCCACACGCGTCAGTGGCCACCAAAACACGTCGGTGTTCATCCATGCTCCATCAAATACTGAATGCCAAAAAACACCAATAGGGACTGCGAGGGCCTGTCTTCGAAGTTGACGACGTCCAATAGTGATGACCATCAACACCGTCAGCAACGAAATCGGAGCAGCAAGCGTATGCATAAATTTCGTGTCGCCAAGCACCATGTCCAAAACATCAGGCATGAGAGCGCCGAGAATCACAAGACGGTGATCGATAGCGGGGTCCCGAAACGTAAACCACATCGCGATCAGAGCAGTGCCCGCAAACCAGAACAACATGCGATAGTTACCTAACGAGCAGGGCGCCACACTCGGGACATTCCGAGGGCTGATCGCTCGGCAATCGGCGAATTCGGTCGATTTCGACAGCAGCTATTTCCAAAAAGCACGCTCCACAAGAGGTTCCTACAAGCCGCCCAACAGCAGTGTGATCTCCCATCCGCTTGCGATTGTCTTCGTAGAGAACTACGAGTTCGTTCCCGGCACGTTCCTCAACACCTTGTTTCTCACCCTCCACTGATAAACGTTCAGCTTCTATCTCAGACAAGGCCTCCGATATTTTGTCCTGAGTTTCCTTGGTCGCGTCGCTGCAGACCCTGCGAGCCTTCTCGATCCGCTCTTCTTCAGTCGCGTACGGTTCGATCTTTTCCATAAGATCAATGATCTGATCCTCCAGGAGGGACTGGCGTCCTGCTATCGAGTCAATTTCGCTTTGCAATGCTGCTGCTTCTTTAGGCGAAGTCATATCGCCTCCATAAAGTGAGCTAGTCGCTTTAGCAATTTTGTCTTCTAGCTGTTGAATTTC
>Ga0315332_10000622_pt1 | contig 16890 bp, 12 predicted proteins | sample M110034915metaG_FD_203455 | JGI IMG/M metagenome (GOLD analysis project Ga0315332, IMG submission 203455) | Ammonia-oxidizing marine archaeal communities from Monterey Bay, California, United States - M1 100m 34915 | ecosystem: Environmental > Aquatic > Marine > Intertidal zone | place: USA...
CAGCTCGGTAGTTGGTGATTCTGAATTCGGTGCCGCCGGTGGTCGGAACGCATGTTCGATTTTGGGTATGTTTTCTAGCTCGAGACCATTTACCAAACGGTTGGGATTTTTCGATTGAGTAGAGGGCTTATCTAGAGCCACCCCTTCGGACGGAATCGCAGCGTCCACGCGGGGTGAAGTTTTTGACTTAACCTCAGTGTCAGCGATTGGAGTTGCCGGGGCAATTTCGAAAGGTGGCTCAGTGATCAAGATGGGAACTTTTGGGGCGATTACTAAATCCTTTGTTTCGCACAAACCGGATTCGCATTCAGGGCAATCTTCGTTCTGAGTTGCATCAATGGCGAACAGTTTATCCCATCCCTGATCCTCTGAGATTTTGCTGTTGGGGCAATTTTCAGAGCATGAAATTTTGTCGCAATTTTCACAGGGCTGCTCAGTCAGAGACGTGAGTTTGTCTGACTGGATACTGTCTGTCGGCTGCGGCGATTGCTTTTCAGGAGTCTGCTGAGGTAGTGCCCCGAGGCCATTTTTCGTCGTTAGAGACATTGATGGCGAGAGTACTTGAGAGGCCATCGGCTGCAGTTGAGACTTTGGTTGGACTGCCAGCGGCCCCAGAGCTTGGGAGGGGCCGAGAGAGCGTAATGAATTGAAGTTGTTGTTGCGTGGTTGAGTTGTCTCGCCGGACGGTTTTCTGTTGAGTGGTGTCAAAAGGTGTTTCTCTAAGGCGAGTGGCGGTATGGCTGCCAAAGGATTAACTGGCTGGGGGGAAATTAGTTTGGGAGGTTTCTTGAAATTCTGGCAGTCACAATCCAATGAGTGACCGCAATTAATTGGATTAACAGGGACTGGTTGGTCTGATAGTTTTTTTTGAGGTTTTGCAGTTAGCTTGACTGAAATGTCCGTAGATTTTTGGTCGGCGAGGTCAATCGTTTCTCCTTGCTCTTGCGTTGAGTCTGCGTCCTCAGGTTCCTCGTTCTCTGCTGGTAGATCAGTAATCGTGGACGAATCATCCAGCCAAGCCGATTGTTCACCGAGTAAGTCTTCCGTAATCGTTGTCTGCCCCAACTTAGCGCAGCCGATGCTCGTGCTAAGTAAGACCAGAATCAAAAGCCATTGATATTTCATTTTGCTATTTGCCAAAATGGGTTTTGGTCGTCAAAACCGGAAGGAGAATGGATGCCAGCCACTCAAATTAAAAACGGAGAGTGGTTCTATAATCGCGGGGATATTAGAGAAATCTTTCAATCCGCTCAAGGCAGCAATCGGGTTAGCCAGCGGCTTTCTTGCTGGCATACTGGGAGGGATGGGGCGGTTTGGAATGTTTGCTTGGACTCGATTTTTCAGGCTAAAACTGACGGGAGAGGCAAACGATAGATTTGGAAATCTCTCGGGAAAATATGGCTTAAGCGAGCAAAATTCGCGAATGGAATTAGGAATGCCGTGGCGGGAGGGGCTTCTTTTTCACTACGGTTGAGGAGTGTTCACCGCGAGTCTGGTTATCTTGCTTCCCCTACATGGAGTTTGTTGGCCCCTGGTGTCGCTCAGGTCACTGATTTTGCAATTGCTAAGCAGCGTTGGGGCCAAGCTCTTTGGCCATCCGAACGAATAATTTTTCTAAGACTAGTCGCCCACGATCTTCTTTAGAGTGAGTGTTTTTTAACTGCATGTCAGCTTCGAGCAACCAGTCAAGCATCAGCTCAGCTCGTTTTCTTCCCAGTTGTCTAATTCGCGTCTGGGCGGTCTCAATTTCTCCACCCCAACTTCGAAATCCGGCTTGCCGAACTGCAGAAGCCAAGTCTGGTTTCTTTTTTTGACGCATTTGCCGCATGACGATTTCGGACGTGGTTGAATAGCGTCGTAATGACCAAGAGAGTTGCCCGAATAAGCCGAGTGGATGTTCGCCACTTCTGAGCAGTTGGTCAAGCAAGGTGACGGCGCGCTTGGCGTCACCGTCTGCTGCAGCATCTACAGCATCCCACATGGTTCGCGCTCGCCAGCCCCCAACTACCTTTTTAATTGTTTCCTGGCTTATTTTACCTTTGCTGTCCGCAAAGAGAGATAATTTTTGGAGTTCTTGATCCATGCGCCCAAACTCATTGCTGGTCAGGTCAACTAACATTTGACCGCCCATTTTAGGCAGCGTGAACTCATATTCATCTTTGGCTCGCTGGATTAGCCACTGAATGATTCGGGGTTCATCGACTGTCTTACTTTTAGCGCTGGTTTTAGGAGGGTCGCAGCGAACTTGGAACCCTACTTTGTCAATTAGCTTGTAGAGTTTGGTGTTACTCGCCCAGGTATTAACGATGAGTACGAGTAACCCTGATCCTTTGCCTTGGGATATATAGTCATGAATGCGGTCTCTATTCTCGGTGACGAATTTATCAGCATCGTCTACTAAGACAATCTTGGGACTGTTTCCACCGAAAAGACTGCGGGTTGAAAGTTCGTCATGGACGTCTGGCCAAATGGATGGCCAGGAAGCGTGGTTGGAGTCGTATTCCGATGGAACGAAATCTTCGTCGCCTCCGATGGCTTCTGTGATATGCTTTACGGCTAATTTTTTTAAAAATCGTTCGCTTCCGAAGACAGCGCAGGCTCCGGCGAGGTCCTGTAATGACGATTTTTCGAGGAATTCGAAAACGTGATGGGTGCCATTCATATAATTCGTTTTGAACTATCTATTATTTTGAGGACGGGTGAATAAGGAAAAAGCAAAGACGATTGCAATCGCCGCTAGACCGGTAAGCAACGTGACTATTCCGGTGGGAAGGTTGAAGTCAAGTGCCTGGATTCCCCATGCGGCAAGACCGGCGATCCCAACGGCAGTCAACGCTTCACCTGCGATCACGCCGGAGGAAAATAGAACGCCTCGGTGAAGCGTTTCTTCGTGGTCCTTTTCAGGAATATTGCGGGAGTAGAAGTAAGCTATCAATCCGCCGATTAAGATAGGCGTCGCCAGTCCAAAAGGGAGGTACATGCCAACAGCGATTGGCATCAGATGGGCTCGGAATTTGAATTTTTGTCTTTTCAAGTATTCGTCAATCATCAGGATGACGATCCCCAGTCCTGCCCCGATGCCAATGAGTTTCCAAGGCAGTTCGCCTTTACCTGAAAAACCTTCAGCAAGACTTGCAAACAGGCCGGCCTGTGGTGCGGAAAGCTCTTTGCCGCCGATTCCTCCGGGGGTGTTTTCATGCAAAAGAGTTAAAATGGGAGCCATGACGAATGCAGCGACGAAGACCCCAAGGATCTGCATGATTTGTTGACGGAAAGGAGAGGCGCCCACGATGGAGCCAGTTTTTAAATCATTGCAAACATCGCCACTGGTGCAAGCTACGCAGCACACGATCGCGGCAATTCCGAGGGTTGCTACGGCTGCCTCGGCACCGGTGTAGTTAAACAAATAGAGTAATCCACCTGCGACCAAAACAGCTGTGATGGTCATTCCCGAAACGGGGCTGTTTGAGTTTCCAACAAGTCCGACGATGTAGCTTGCCACGGCGGTGAAAAAGAAGCCCATGACCAGCATCACAGTTGTGGAGAGTAATGTGATGCCCGCGTTATTAGTGAATGAGAAATTGACAACGGCCAGTAGCATTAGGCAAATGCTTCCAAGCGCTAGAATTGCCCAAGAAGGAATATCTCGCTGTGATAGATTTTCAGTGGTTTCAGTCTTTTTTTGAAATCCATGCCAAAGATTTAAGACGGCAGCGAGGAGGCCTTTTCGGACGGCGATCAAGGCGCTAAATCCTCCAACCACCATTGCGCCGACACCCACGTATCGCATCTGGGTGCTCCAGATACCATAGGCTTGATCGACAGGATTTCCATCGGCTAAGCCTCCGCCAAGTAATGGGATTCCAATCAGCCACGCCAGTGCGCCGCCAATGAAAATTAGAATGGCAACGTTGAGTCGAACAATAAATCCGACGGCAATTAACATCGGCGAAATATCACCGCCAAAATAAAGAACACGCGAATTAACGACGGTCGCCGTTTCAAGGCTCCCGTTGATCAGTGAGAAAAATCCGCCGACGACCTTCACGAGCGCCCCTAAAATGCCACCAAAAATCAGGCTGCGTCCTGCACTTGCGTCACTCTCTTGTCCGCCTGCATTGAGGACTGCCGCACAGGCGATACCTTCCGGGTATTTTAAATCGTCATTGTTAACTACAAAAACTCGACGCATCGGAATCATGAATAAGATGCCCAGCATTCCTCCAGTGAATGCAACGAGAGTGATTGTCCAGTAGTCAAAAGATTCCCAGTGGCCGATTAAAATCATGGCTGGCATCGTAAAAATAATACCAGCGGCCAGAGATTCACCCGCCGAGGCGCAGGTTTGAACTTGATTGGCTTCGAGAATGCTGGGTTTTCGAAATAGATATCGAAATAGCAGCATTGACATAACCGCTGCCGGGATCGAAGCCGATACCGTCATCCCGGCTTTGAGGCCAACGTACACATTCGCCGCTCCCATCACGACTGAGAGGATGATTCCCAGCACGATGACGCGGAGGGTAATCTCGGGGAGTGGCGTCTTCGGGGGCTCAGCGGCGGTAGGTGGTGTTGTATTCGACATGGTTTTAATCCATTTCGTTTCTGAAAAGCTTTTAACAGCATAAGCCGTTTTTGTTTCAATATCGACTCCCTAGTTACGGGAGGGCTAGTGAAATGCGTCTGTCCCCTGCCCTGCCAAACAAAATGGAGCGTTTTCATCTGGAATGGTAGTCAATAATTGGTGTTAATTGTCCGGTCGGCGAACGCAGGCGGCATTTAATGGCCCAGCGTTTTGTAGAGTGGTTTCAGCGCCGGCAAAATTCGAAGTGCATTTTCGAAGTAGATTTTTTTCAAAACGTCATCAGGTAAACCAATCCCATAAATTCTCCACATTCCTTGCGGTGGTGGAGATTTTTCACTGTAGGGGAAGTACTCATCATAGGTTTCAAGAAACCGCCAATAGTAACTCAACCTAAGATTGGGCCAGGGCCCATCGGTGGCAAAAAGAATCCGGTCTTGGTATTGGATAAAGAACTTTCGGGCTGTGTAGGGTTGGCGGCCGAGTTCGTTGATGCGGGATGCAAATCCGATCATCAGATTCGGATATTTCTGGAGCCAGCCACCAAGCTGTTTCAAATCTTCACTGCTATTCGCACAATGCGCTCCGATGAAGACAGTCTCTGGATGTCGCTCAAGTATTCGATTGCGAGCCGATAATAGTTCCTGTCGATCAGGGAACGCATCCCCGTAAAAACTCCAATCTGGATGGCGGCTGAGTTCCTCCCAGCGTTCGTTGTTCCCATCTATCGGTTTGAAGAATGCAATTGGGTCGGCCACATGCATGATCACCGGAAGCCCCAGTTTGCCACAGGCCTCCCAGATTGGATCAAATTTCCGATCGTCGATTTTAATTAGTGAGCCAGTTTTATCTTTGTAGGTGAGCCCGAATGATTTAAAAAATTTAAGGCCTAAAATTCCTTTGGTTTTGGCTGCGCGTAATTGCTCAACACAGGTTCGAACGAATCCCGGTTGGTTGCAGGCCCAGTTCGCCGGGTCTTCCCCGCCTCCACCTTTAAAGTCAATGTGGGCAAAAGCAACAACGGCGTTCGCCCCATTGTCATGGATGAAATCTAAGTGGTCTTCTTCACTGCCGAGCACCGCATCGAGACTAATTGAAATCGCAATCTGGTTGTCAGACATTTGAGTTAAGTAAGTCTGAAATGTTTCACGGTTACCCTTGAGTCGTATTCCAAAATGAGAATGGATATCGATTACGGGGTATTTCGCTTGGGTGAGTTTCGTAAAGGGAACAACGAGACTGGGAGTCGGGTCGAAAGAGGAGAGTGTGGCTGGTTTGGCTGTTGTGTCTTGTGTTGGGGGAGACTGTGCATAAGACGCGTTTGCAGGAGTGGTGAGCAGAAGGAGGGTCAGTAAACCAAAGACACGGAATGGTCTGCATCTAATGAGAAACGACATGATTTGGCCTGCCAGTTAGTAAAACCGTTGAGAAGAATGACAGGATATCGTGTTTTTGATCTGCCTTAAAGCGGCTCAAACGTCAGTTCTTGGGCGGTGGAATTCCAAACCGCTTTCATGGTTGCACTGATGAGAGAACGACAAATTGGGCAGCCGTAGATTTTAATCGTTGCCGACAACGGAAACTCCGCTGATGGTTCCGCTGGGGACGAGTCCTGAGATATCAATTGGCTGTTGTAGCAGGTGAGATCCGGTGTTTCCGGCCTTGTCTCGGGCCTCGATCATCAAAAATATTTTCTGCGGCACCTCGGTTCCAGGTTTCCACAGATGGCGGCCTTCGTTGCTGAGGTTTTCGTCAATCATAATCCAAGGCCCATTGACGGTGCTGCTGTAGGCGAGCGTGATTGGTCGAAGAGTGAGTTCCGAATCGCTGACGGAATAGTTAATGACCAGTTGGCCTGCCTCACGACCGCGCCCGTACGGAACCGAGTTAATTCTTGTTTGTGGTTTCTGAGTGTCAACGGTAATCCAGATATCAGCAGGGTCGCCAGTAGAAGGTCCCGTGCCAGTTAAGCCATCTTTTGAGTGGACAACGATTCGAAAACCGTAGGTACCATCTTGCTCGACGGACACTGGGAATGGACTCCGGCTATCGGGATCACTTGCCCAAGATTTCCACTGCACTCCATCTTGGGTTCCCCATAAAATTACCCGATCGACACCTGATGGATCGATTGCGTCGATTGCATATTTCAGGTCAAACCGCATCGAACCAATCACCTGGTCTTCCGTGTCCATCTTTGGTTTCTTAGTGATCACGGAGGATAAGTTCGATTGCCAGCTTGAGATGGCTTTCGGAGCGGATTGGACTACCTGCGGGTTTTCCAAATCACCGACACCGGCTGGTTTCAAGGTTGTCGTGAGATTTTCAGTTCCCGGAGGAAGTTCGGGAAGTGGTTGGGTCGAGTACTGCCCGTCAGAGGGAGGTGACGTGGGTGATTGATTGGAAACCGCGGGAACTAAGGTCGGCGCCGTGATGGGGCGTTCAGTCTTTTGGCGGGGACCGCGGTATTGGTTCGTGGCACCCATCGTAGAAGATTCGCCGATAAACATACCTTTCGAGATCTTTGTTGTACTCGCAGTGGGAGGCACATCGAGCGGCGGTCTTGCGAGTAGTTGTCGAGGAGCAGGTTGTGGGGAGAATTGGGAGTTCAGTGGGGAGCTTTGCGGAAGCGCCGTCGCTACATTCGTTTGATTTTTAGAGAATTCTCGTTTGGTTTTACTTTCCCAAACAATCGAATCTGGCTGCTCCGCCCCAATTGTTGGAGGCGCGACGGTGTCCTGAGTGGCCGCTGGCGAAAGGAACGATCTGGGAGCTGGTTGCATTGTTTTTTTGGCGACTTTTATTTCTGAGCTGACACTCCCAAAGTGTTCCAACGGTGAACGAAACTGAGTAGTCGCATAGTTGTTTTGGGGTGCCGTCTGCCGAGGAACGCTGGGCTGTTGTGAGTTTGCGATCGCGATATCTCGCGATGCCTGTGGCTGATCGGTGATTTGAGCAGTTGACTCAGAACTGTGCCGCCATGCCGCCTGTTGAATTGTAAGCAGTCGGCTTGCTTGTGCTACGTTACCGGCAATGTCTTTGATTTCGACCACGACCCTTAATTGTCGGTCTTTGGTTTCTGGCCACCAGGCGATCTGGTCGGAATAAATTCCGGCTCGTTGTTTTCCATTTAATTGGACGGGAACTTTTTTCCAGGCATCGGCGGAGTCGCCTGAGTTGGTGCTTTGATAAAAAATTTGCATAGACTTTGGATTTAGGTTTTTGTCTTTCGCAGTCCAGCGACAGACGACACGCCCCGCAGCATCAGCTTCTACTTGAAAATCGAGGGTCGGTTTAATTGTGTCCACGATGATCTTTAGTTCTGGTTGGGGATTGCCCTCGGGGAGCAGCCGGCGATCCCGGTCGAGCGTCTTCATCGAAAACCAGTATTCTCCGTCTTCGGTCGATTTAAAAGGGAAGTCTTGACGGTCTGTGGATTGACGCCCTGCAAAATTCCAGGTCGAACCAAGGTCGCGAGAAAGAAAGAGCTGGACTTCAATAAATGCACTGTTGTCTGCATTTATTTGGAAGGGGATCCCAAACGAGCGAAGATTCGTCCCGACCGTTTTTACTCGATTCAATTCAGCTCGGGCCGGAGGGGAGAAAGGGAGACTCGTCGGCTGGTCAATCTTGCGAAAAACATCCTGAGCGAGTCGTAACTTTGGTTGTGCTGGTCGAGTTGCAGCTTGTTGTGTTTCAACCTTCCGACTGTTTAGATTTGTATTCTGAGCAACACTCTGACTTGGCAGGAGTGAGAGCAGCAATCCGCAGATCAAAAGCAAATTCGAGGTCGCCATTTTAGAACTTACGAGATGGAACTGAACGCAGCGATACTGTGTTGGTCTCACCGGCATGCGAGTAGAGCGACTCGCCGGCAACCGCGTTGGTTGAGATTCGGCTTGCGAACTATTGATTTGTTTCATTTCTAGACGCCTCATCGCTCGTCGAGCAGTTCTACGCACCAGTTCGGATCGGATGACCTTTCGTGTTGCAATCGGTTGATGGGAGAGATTCGAATCCGGTTGGGCTGTCCAATGTTAGCGCAAAACTCCCCCTTTTCGAATTCGGCTAAATGCCTCGAAAGCTCCAGAAGTGCTGAAAAGCCACCGAGTAGTTTGTTTTTGAGGATCGCATGAGATCGGGGTTTCACGACTTTATTGACGGTTTTTCACCAATCGAGATGGTCTCGAATTGCTGGGAAAATATTAACCGAACCAATAATCGTTAGATCGCGTAACACCCGTGCGATCCGATTTAAGTTGAAACTCTGAGGGATGTGTGTAACGCAATCGATGGCGATTTGAATTAAGAGCGATGAAAAACAAGGCGATGGGACTGAAATTTTATCGGACAGTAAAAGGTAAGCCGGAGGGTTAGATTACTGCGGTTCGCATGTGGCCGTTTGTCGTCTGAGATTGGGCAAAACCGAGGCTGGGTAACGGAGTTCGGGGTAGATTGAACTAAGCGCCGATCGCAGGAAACGTTATAATCGGATATCCGGTTGAGCGATTAACCGGTGAGGTCGAAAAGACTGTCGTTTGTGTTTTAATTCCGAAATGAGTTGAGGGTTGCTGCGAAGCCATGGATGCGATCAAAAAGCTGTGGACAGAGACGATGCAAATCCCGGAAGCTCGGTGGATTGCCATTGTTGCCGGATTGGTCATTCTGGTTGCCGTTGCCTACTATGTGCTGAAAGCGTTGAGAGAAATGGCCATCGGTGGCGAATCTGCTCCAACGGATTTCATTAGCGAATTTCAAAAATTAAGAGACGAAGGAAAGCTGGACGACGATGAATTTTCGCGTTTAGCTCATTCGATCCCGAAAGATTCCGTCAGCTCAAAAACAGAGATAAAAACAGAGCCAGTGGCCGAGCTGGGCGGCAAAGAAGAACAAATAGAGGCGTCTGACGAGACGCCGGATTTTGAGGAAGAGCCTGAAGCTGACGATTAGCAGGCTTTTTCAGAGAATGGGATTGAGGATATATCCTTCAGTTGTTGCGGAGATGACAACTGAGTAGAAGAAATCAGATCGCTATCAGCTTGTCAAGAATTGATAGCACTTATGCTGAAGAACAAAATAGTTCGAAGTTCGCGGGCAAGGAAGCACCGTTGCTTGGTGAGGTGTAGTCACTAGGCAATGTTCGAACGTCAACTGGGATAGCAACGGTTGGACTTAGAAAAGCTTTAAGGAGTAGAAATGCCCGCAGGCAACGATTCGGGAAACCGCCGCACGAGCGGTACATCTAAAAAGAACGCGCATTGCTCGTTTTGTCGTAAAAACTATCGCGATGTTGGACCCTTGGTCGAAGGGCCAGGCGATGTCTACATTTGTGGAGATTGCATTGAACTGTGCCAGTCGATTTTGGAACAGGAGCAACGTCGTCGAGGACCGTCAAAACAGTTATTCAACAAGATTTTGACACCGCGCGAAATCGTCGAACGAATGGATGAATATGTTATTGGTCAGCAAGATGCGAAGAAAGTGCTGGGCGTAGCGGTTCATAATCATTACAAGCGTCTTTCGCTTGGTTGGGAAGGAAACGACGTCGAGATTGACAAGTCGAATATCATGCTTGCCGGTCCTACGGGATCGGGTAAGACGTTATTGGCTCGAACACTCGCACGGATTTTGAATGTTCCCTTTGCAATCGGTGATGCCACGACGCTGACGGAAGCCGGCTATGTCGGTGAGGACGTCGAAAACCTTCTTTTGAAGTTGCTACATGCTGCCGATTTCGATGTAGAAGCAGCCCAACGTGGGGTGATCTACATTGATGAGATCGACAAGATCGGCAAGACGAGCAACAACGTTTCGATCACACGAGACGTTTCAGGAGAAGGCGTGCAACAAGCCCTTCTAAAAATGTTAGAAGGCACCGTCGCCAACGTTCCGCCTCAGGGTGGACGTAAGCACCCAGAGCAGCAGTACATTCAGATTGACACTAGTAACATACTGTTTATTTGTGGTGGTACGTTCGTTGGAATCGACGATATTATTCGAAAGCGTCTTGGTGAGCGGACGATTGGATTCGGCTCTGGAGCCGGTTTCCGAGAGGAAGCCGATATGGCTGAAATCATGCCGCAGGTGACTAGTGATGACATTCTCGAATTTGGGCTAATTCCTGAATTAGTGGGTCGTTTACCGGTTACCACCGCGTTGGCACCATTGGGAGAAGAAGGACTTATCAAAGTTCTGACCGAACCGAAAAACGCACTCGTGCGTCAATTCGAGTCGCTTTTCCAAATGGAAGATTGCGAACTGAAGTTCACCGACGGGGCGCTGTCGAAAATTGCCGGGAAGGCGATGGAAAAAGGGACGGGAGCACGTGGATTACGCTCGATTCTCGAACAGGTCATGCTCGATATCATGTACGACCTGCCCGATCAACCGAAAGGTACCAAGATCGTGATCGATGAAAAGATCGTGAGCCGCGGTATTGATCCCCAAGCTTTTTCGATGCCTGAATCCAAGAGTGCTTAGTTAAGAGCGTTTAATTCTTACTTAAGAGTTCTTAGTAAAGAGTGCTTAGTTGGCAATCTGAGGTTATCGGGGCCGCCCGGTGACCTCTGATGTTGCCAGGCTCTGAGTTGCACTGTCGCTGCGGTTTTTTTAATCGAACCGAAGGTGTGATTTCTGACAAGATCCGAAAGAGTGATTTAGACCCGTTCGAGTTTTTCTTTACTCCTTGAGAGACAAGATTTTCGGTACTGTCAATAAAAAGTGTTTTTGCTGATTGAAACCACGGTCGAAAGGCCGTCCACGCTGTTCCCAGCAGGCCGGTTTCAATTGTCAAAAACGATCGTTAAAGTTGCGGTTGCTATCCAAGACTTTGACGCGAATCGTCGAATTTAAAAAGCCCCGTCAGTGTTTTTGCTGACGGGGCTTTTTTTGATTTTTAGCTCGCGAAGCAGTTGTCTTTCTAGGTACAGTTAGGCACGCGAATTTTTTCTTCGACGTTGGAGTCCAATCAACGCAGTTGCCCTAAACATCAGCAAGGAAGTTGGTTCTGGGACGGATGAAAAGTTAACCATCCCGTTCACTTCAATTCCATTGTCACTTGAAGAAAGATTTTCAATATCCATCGTTCCAGTGATGCCTGTAGAATTAAAAGCGGTAGAGACAGACTGGAGTGTATCTCCAACTGTTAATGAACCAAGGGAGGAGATGTCAATGTTGGAGAAGTCCTTTCCATCAGTAGAAAGATTATCTTGCGTGAAAATTAGGTTTCCGAGCCGCCGTTAACGTAAGCTCACAGTTCAATACTTTGGGGCCAGTGGGGGGAACGATCAACTCGCATTGAGAGAGTGGTTAAGTCAACTGAACTAACATTGCCTCCTGTTCCCGTTTGGCCAACGGTGAAACCGAACGTCCAGGAGGCATTCGCCGCAACAGCCTCCGCGAGCGAAGTATTTGCTGTATCCCAACCTCTCCAGTTAAAAGTTCCTCTGCTATTGGCAGTAAGTCCCCCCGATTGCTGAAGATCTGCACTTATAAGGCCATCGCCAGTGGTATTCGCGGTAGCGGTTGGATTGGCAGTACTGGACGAAGAGACATAACTCAAAATGAGATTCGCACTCAAATTAACGGGGTAAAGTACAGCTGCGGACAACAGAATGAGACAGCGTATTTTGTAATTCATGATGTAAATCGAGATAAATACTGGGGCTCCAATTGGCGGGGAAGGTCTTTGCAACCTTTAAAACGAGGCTAAAAATACTTGTTTTTGTGCCGTTTTAAAACGGCAACGAGATTGTGGCTCAGTTTGCTATTTCGACGGGTGTTGTGGTTGTTATTTTTTCATTGTGAGTTATTTTTTTCTTTCAGCTTTGACAGGAATCCTCGTTTTAGTGGTCGTTTTAGAATGAAATTAATCATTGCTATTATCCAGCCTCATCATCTTGAGTCGGTGAAAACCGCTTTAAGCAAGGTTGAGGTCTTTCGATTGACGATCATGGATTGTCAAGGTTTTGGAAATCAGCACGGCCAGACTCCAGCTTATGGAGCCGAAGATTTTGCCGGGGACCTCCGCCGAAAGATTCAGCTTCAAATTGCTGTCAATGAAGAATTCGTCAAGCCGACGATCGACGCGATTGTTGAGGGAGGGAGATCGGGGACCAGCGGAGAGATTGGTGACGGAAAGATATTCGTCGTACCAATTGATGACTGCATTCGGATTCGAACGGGTGAAACCGGACCGGACGCCATTTAATTTTGAGGCTTCCGTCTAGAAATTCTGCCCGGTCCCTTTGGTGAGCGCCATGAACGCGGATTCGAGATTCACCTCTTCCTCTTGAAACAGGGTCAGTTTGAACCCCTCTCCAATTAGCGCCGTTGGTAATTCGGAGTAATCGGTGACTTCCTCTTTGAGTGTCACGACGAGAAATCCGTCTCCTTTAACGACGCTGGCGACCTGCTCGTCGGCATCGAGAAATCGAATGGCCCGTTCTTCGTCGTCTTTGACACCAACCTGTAAAATGATCTGGCTTCGCACCTTTTTAATGACTTCAGATACCTCATCGGAGAAGCTCATTACGCCACGATCGATAATGCCAATTTTGTTACAGACGTCAGCCAGTTCTGGAAGAATGTGACTTGAAACGATAATTGTTTTTCCAGTTTGTCCCAATCTTCGAAGTAGGTTTCGCATTTCGATTCGAGCGCGAGGATCGAGACCGCTCAAAGGTTCATCTAACAACAGTACCTGTGGATCATGAAGCAGCACGCGGGCGAGTCCAAGCCGTTGGGTTTGGCCCCTGGAGAGCGTATTGGCGAACGCATCTCGTTTAAAATCGAGGTCAACAATTTCGAGCATCTCATCACATTTTTTTCGCCGTGCCGGTCCCTTGATTCGATAGGCAGCAGCAAAGAATTCGAGGTACTCAATGACTTTCATGTCGTCATAAACACCGAAGAAATCCGGCATGTAGCCAACCAGACGGCGGATTTCTTTTGGCTCTCGATAGATGGAGTGATTGCAAACGTAGGCCTCTCCCCAGGACGGTTCGGAAAGGGTGGCAATGATCCTCATCGTCGTTGTTTTACCGGCACCGTTAGGTCCAATAAACCCAAACAGATCGCCCTGCTTAAGATCGAGTTCAATGCCCTTAATCGCGAACAAATCGCCGTATTTTTTTGTCAGATTTTCAGTTTTGATCATAGAACTGTCGGGGGCTCATTAATATTGAACTTCGAGGAGGATCCGCACGATGGTCGTGGTTTGGTCGTATTGTGATTGTGCAGATTCGCCGTTGATTTTTAAAATCGCACCAGGTTTGTCGACTTCGCCAACTAATATCGCGCGATGAAGATTGAGCTGGTCAGTCATGTCGGTAAACGAATGGTATTGATGACTAAGATTCGTATAAGCCATACCACCCGCTGCCTGGTAGAACATCATGATGTCGGCGATACGATTGACACGAATGTCGGTCGGGTCCCACGGACTGTTTTCGCTTCGGTCACTTTTCTTAAGTTTGACTTTTCGCGTTAGGATGCTCTTTAATGATTTTTCGGTCGTTCCAGTTTGGACATCGAATGTATCGCTTGGATTGAGAGGGTTTTCCAGAACGTAGGCCCAGTTTTCAAATATCAGACGGCAGTTTTTAAGTTTGAATGGGAGCTTGTAGTTCACGCGACCACGAAGCTGAGTGAGTCGAGGGTCGCGATTGAGTTGGATCCTTGATTCAGGTTCAATACTTGCCCACCATGTCGCAAAAACGGGTTTTGTTGATGAAACCTGAAGAGGTAGGTTCTCGATCTCGGTGTCGAGCGTTTGGCCGTTTTCACTAACTTTAAACGATTGCTCGTAGTTCGTTTTCAGCAAACCCGGGTTGGCCGTTGTTGTCATTCCGCCTAGGCCATTTCCAGGTAGCCCATGCCAGGTCAGCAGATCTGATTCAATTTCGAAACCAAGTTGGTGTGATTTTTCCAATCCAATCGAACAAGTCTGGCCGACGGGACTGTAAAGATTGCCCCAAACAGTTCCGCGAACCTCTCCATTGATTGTGTCGATATCAATGATTTCTAATTGGTTGATCTTGATCGTGTCGGGGCGAGTCGCAATCGAGATTCCAACTGCGAGGCCGCAAAAAATCAACGAGACCAGAGGGAATGTAATCCAGGTTAGCTCCATTTTTTTGAAAAATTTGTGGAGCAAAAAATAGTCGCCGGGTCCGATACACAGGATGTACAGTCCGATCAATAAAGCAATCATCACGAATTTGACGAATTGCACATCGCGGAATCTATCGAGGGGAACTCGCAGTTGTCCAATGAGATCCTTGTAGCCAAAGTGAGAAACAGAACTGCCACGAGACACGGTCGAAGAAGTTATCTCGCGTTCGGTCGCTGCGCCGGAAGCCAGTTTCTCGACTAGTTTTGGGAACCCAACCCATTCGGTTGTTTTCAACGCATCTAAGTCGAACGTCACAAATACGACTTTGCCCAACCCGAAAGCAGTTTTGATGATTAAAGGTTTTCGATTTTTAGTGTTCGAGTTGTCGACCAAAACGGTGCCGCGAACTTCGTCGAGCTTAACAATCGGGAGCGATTCATTATCGCCTGGTAGAAGTTTCTCCTGGCTGTCGCAAAAGGTCTCCAGGCGACTGCTGTTGGTGCAAGTGTCGAGTCCCACAAAAGTACCTGGGCAGAATCTCGCGAGGCGGCCGTTTTTAGAAATCAGTTGGTTGGCATTGGCCGTCGCTGAGAGAATTAAAGTACCGCCTTGCTTGACCCATGTTTCAATGGCCTCAAGTTGAACTTCCGAAATCTGATCAATTCGTTCAATGTCGGACGTCATCATTAAAATGGCGTCCGCCGAATCGTACTCAAGCCAATTGAATGGTAACGGTGCGTCTTCACCTAACGCTGCAATGATTCGGGCATCTTCTTTGGAGGCCAATGAGGACACCGACTCGATTGATTCTTTAAATAATTTTTGAGGCTCGAGAGTTAGTACCAGTTCCTGAGTCGAGCCGATAAATTTTCCGACTCGATCTTGACCAGTGAAACTCAGTTGAAAGGTTTCAACTACCTCATCGGCTGAGTTGAGTAATCGCAGTTCTGCTTTTCCATACGTGCGACCGATTCGTGTCCAAGCTTGATACTGCCCCGGAAATTTCGAATCCGACAAAAGCGGACCTTTATAAATTACCGGGGTGTCATCGCCATCAAGGTTCTCGACTTCAAATTTGGTAGCCAAGCTTGCCGGGCCAAGTGAAATAAAGATTGGGACCCATTTCCCCAATTTCACATTTCCATCGAAGCCGATCGAGATTTTTGGGAGAGAACTCGCCTCGGCGGGTTGTGATTCTTGGAGGAGCGCCGAGTTCAAAGAGCCGGTGAGGCCTAACTGACAGACCAGTAATACTGCGGCAAACAACCCGATTCGATGAAGCACAGAAGAAAAGCTCATGAATTTTTCGCAATGGGTTGAAACGAACGAACAGTCTTTAAGCATAATCGAAGTCTCTATTTCAGGCTATCATTAGGGGCAGAGATTTAAGAACCATTCCCATAATGCACGAATCGAAACGGACATCCTGTAGTGAAGGGGTGAGTTTTGAGGATTTACTCTCAGGATTCTTTCTTGCTGTACCGGTGATAAGGTCGTTTTACGGTTTTTGCTCATCGGGACAAATGCAGTTAAATTTCGCACATCCGGGGCATCCCGAGCCGTATTTTTCGGTAATCGCTTCACTAAGATCGACTTCGACCACGTTTGCGATTGTTGCCAACCAGGCAAGCACATCGGCAAATTCCTGCTTCAGATTTTCCCGTCGGTCTTGCCATTGATTAGGAGGAATTCGAGATTGTTCAGAAGGCGTGGTTTCACGTAGAGCCGACGCTAATTCTCCCACCTCTTCCATTAACCACATGAATGTAGCCGGAACACCGCGCGTTTGATCTTTTTCCAAGTACATGTTTCGGATCAGTGTCTGGAACTCGCTAAGCGTAACATTTGAATTTGGGGAGTCAGTTTCGGTCATTAGAACAACCGTCCGGGTTAGATGCTGGTGACGTTTCGGAGTCGTCACCTTTGGGTTTTTCAGAGGCTGCGATTTGGATATCGTCGCCAACAATTCTTACCTGATAGACGTCGATGTTGATGCGTCGGTTTTCGCACCACGCCCCATCTCGAATGTCGAAGCTCCACGAATGCCACGGGCAGACGACCGTGCATTCATCGAGGTGGCCCGAGGCAAGCGAGGCACCCATGTGAGGGCACATGTCGTCGATTGCATGGTACTCGCCTTTTTGATTAAAAACCGCGACCATGCGGCTGTTGTACTTGTATGCTTTTCCCTCGC
>Ga0315332_10000626_pt1 | contig 16849 bp, 12 predicted proteins | sample M110034915metaG_FD_203455 | JGI IMG/M metagenome (GOLD analysis project Ga0315332, IMG submission 203455) | Ammonia-oxidizing marine archaeal communities from Monterey Bay, California, United States - M1 100m 34915 | ecosystem: Environmental > Aquatic > Marine > Intertidal zone | place: USA...
CGATACTTCTGAATCATCCACCCCAGAGTCCAACACTTCTGAAAGTGCCGAGCCGACGAAGGACGACGCTGTCAGCTTCGCTCAGGCGGCAGAAGAAGAGCAGCCGGGACTGCTGCGGGAATTCGTCGAGTTTCTTGTCGAGAGCAAAGCCTGGTGGCTCACACCAATCATAATCGTGCTGTTGCTCGTCGGTCTGCTGGTCGTACTGAGCGGTTCGGCAGTAGCTCCATTCATCTACCCGATTTTCTAACAAAGACTTCACCGTTCGGCTGATGAATCGCTGTGGTGATCTTTTTGTTGTAATGGATGAATCAAGCGTTTGGATGTTTGATGTCGGTCGCGGGATTTTCGAGCGGCTAGCCATTTCTCGCGACGACTTTTGCAACCAACTTGAGATTGACGAAAATCTCAACAATTAGCTGATGGTGCCTCTAATCGATCGCTTGGTCGCCGCCGGAATGCTGCTTGGTTCCGGTCAATGTTATGGATACACGATATCGCCAGTACTCGGGGGGCATTACTCAGTTGAAAATACGTTCGAGATCCCGATCGAAGAGGATTATTCGTTTAACGCCGATCTTCAGGAACAAATTCGTGATCTTCCAGATGGCACTCCGATTAAATTCAAAGTCGTTGACTGAAGCCGATGTCGGGGCGAGTTTCGGCGATGAGGATTGGGCCAAAAGTTCACGACGAAAGCAGATTCGACAGGTCGATGTCAGTGAACGTGCTCGGCCGTTCGCTGGCGAGGCGAGTGAGGGCGAAGGCGCAGGCTGCGGTTGATGTTTCGGCAGAGAACATTTCGGTGAGTGAGTGCCGCGAGACATGCTTCAGCCTGGAGTGGTTATCAAGAATCTGATTGCCCAGAAAGCTTCCTTCGCCCGAGACGATGACTGCTTCGCATGGAGAATCCAGAGTTGTCATTACTCGGTCGATGGCTCCGCTGATTCGTTGTCGTTGAACGTTGGCCAGGAAGTCGGCAACAGACGTTGCTTCGTCCAGTGGAAGTTCCGACCGGTCGCAGCACAGTTGTCGGGCGAGGCGGTCGTGAGCCTCGGCGATGGTTGCCGGTTGACCATTCGCAGTGTCCAGATCAGCCGAATCTTCGGAAACGTCTCCATGCAGAAGGTAGACGTCCTGAGTTGTTGCAAAGAACTCGGCGGCGAGTTGGGAGTATCCGTTGCCGGTGACTTTTTGCTCGATCGGGACTGAATAGGCGACGGCGCAGACTGGTGTGCGACGAACTCCGGAATAAACGAGTTCCGCAGAAATCAGACGCTCCGGGTCGGTGCGGCCGCTTGGGTTCGGGAGACCATTTTGAAGAGGGATGATGTCGGTCGTCGTCGAGCCAATATCCAGCAGCAGTACTGTTCTATCCGGGGCGATTCGGCCGACAAAAGTCGCAAGCGCGTGCCAGTTGGCGGCGGCAGTCAGTTGCCAGAACTCTCGAGCGGTTGATGTGTCGACAAATTCTCCGACTGTTTGCCACACGGCTATGGGAGTTCGGTCGGCGGCCTGCTCGACTGCGGCAAGGATTCTGTTGACACCCTCAGCTTTCGTTGCAAAACAGTCTGCTAGTTCGCCGGTCATTGTTACGGCCATCCCAACGCACGGCAGCCAGTCACCAATCAGGCTTGCCAGCGTCTCGGCCAATGTCTCGGGAGACTTCCACAGCGGAAACGAACAAGATCGGCACTCGCCGTTGCTGTGTGCGGCTTTAATATTTGCTCCGCCGATGTCGAGGCCGACGATGTGATTCATGACATTTCCAGAGTTACTCATTCGTTGCCGGTTGAATCGAGACGATTGTCTCATCTCGATGCTTCTCTTCGACTTTGACCTGGATGTCAAGAAACCTCTGAGCGCCGACTAACAATTTCGACGATGGGCGAGTCTCATGGTTCTCGGGCGTTTATGACATCTTTAACCGTGCCGGATTCCTTACTTCAGTTGTATTTGTACTCACCGGGTCGACAGTTCGTGCAGATGAAACATGACTTTACGATGAGCCGATTGCACCACCGGCGAGGACAGCCTTGCCGATCTCGACCGCTGCCTGGAATGCGGTCAGGTGTTGTCGCATGAGGCCGGGCATCGATCGTTTTGCAGGAACGTTCTCGATCGCGACAGGTTATCCGTAACGTGGGAAAACGCGACTGATGAGCGAACGACCTGTCCGCTGCCTTCGCCTTTTACGCCGAATTTTGTGATCATCGTTATTGTGCGATTAACGGATTTTGAACGAATCGTCGAAAACGAGTTTTTCATGTGAAGATACAATTGAACTTGGACGCAATTATTTCGCGTTTGCTGATTAGCTATTTGCTGGCGGGATTGAGCGTCAGGTTCTTGAGACGTCGAGCGGGTGCATCAGGTGATCGATCAGCACGTTTTCCATGATGATGCCGTGAACATCGTCGCCTTCTACGATGACACCTACACTTTCACCGGAGTCGCGGATTGCCAGCAGAGTCGTAAGTCGCGTCGCGGTCGCTGGGATTCTGGGCATTGTTCGGATTATTGATTCGACCTGGCGGGAAACAAGTTCAAGATCCAGGACCCGGACATAGCCGAACCAGTCAGCAGATGACTTGTGACGTCGCACCGGGATGTGTGTCAGGTGGTTTTCGCGAGCGTATTCCAGGATGTTTTCGCGACTCACAGTTTCCTCTTTTCCGAGAATTGTTTCGGTCGGGATCATGATTTCGGAGATAGGGCGAGTTGCGTCGTGCAGCAGGCCGTGCACAAGGATTCCCTGCTGGTTAGTCAGGATGCCGTGCTCGTGTCCCTTACTGAGTACCTGAATCAGTCGATGTCGGCCGAGAAGGAAGTCGCCCCGATTTGACGTCGCGGAACTGAGTTTTTCAAGCAATCGCGCCATCCATACCAGGGGCAGCGATGCTGGCAGGAACGATCGATAAAACAACTTGAATAAGCGACTGTTGTTGCGAAGCAGCCTGATAGGTGCTCGGAAGTAGAGGTTCTTGGGCATCAACTCGCCAAAGACAAAGATCACCGGAGCGAAAAGCAGCGTCGCTCCAACTTCAACAACGATGCTGGGCGAATTGATAAATGCTTCTGTCCCGAGACCGATGGCAATTGTCGTCAGGTAGTTTGCAATGTTGTTACCGACGAGCGTCGTGGCAACGAAGAATTCGGGATTCTGCACGAACCACAGCAGTCGCTTAGCTACGCTGTCACCGGTGTGGGCGTCAATGCTTAGCCGCAGAAAACTGACTCGGTAAAAGCCGGTCTCTGAGCCACTGAAGAATGCGGACAGACGCACTCCAACGACAAACAGAAAGCTGGCGATTGCCATTAGCAGCCAGAAATTCATGCGTGGCCTAACTGCCTTTCTGGTCGGCTGAAGACTGCAGGGTGACTTGCACGACAAAGTGTTGTCGCGAAGTTTGTTCAAGGACCGAGAGTTCAAAGCTTTGCCACTGACACCGGTCGCCGACTTCCGGGATGCGCTGCAGTTGCTGGTGGAAAACTCCAGCGACGGTGACTTGACCATCGACTTCCGGTTCGAAATCAATATCCAGACGGCGGCTGAGGTAACGGAGTGAGGTCATTCCATCGACATGCCATGTGTTCGCGTCTTTGTTTTGAACAGGGTCGCGCTGAAGGACTCGCCTGGCACGGCTGGGTTCTGCCGAAAGAATCGAGTCGACAATGTCTTCATAAGTGACGACACCGATGGTCTCACCGAACTCGTTGACGACTGACGCGAGTGATAACGCGGCATCTTCCAGGCGTTGCAGAACCTGTGCGACGGGGGCGCACCATGGAATGTGAATTACCTCTTCTGCTGCGTTTTCAAGATTTTTCTTTGCCAGAACTGTGAAACTTGCAAGCGGCACGGCCCCGATGACGTTGTCGCCTTCTTCGCCAAGGATGACAAGGTAATCGGCAGGGATGGGCGTGTCGGCAAGGTCCGAGAGATGCACTGGAGCAGCCACTGCTCGATAGGTTCCTCTGGGACGCATGACTTCTTCGACGGGCATTTCGGATAGACCGAGAATGTTGTGCAGGACCAGGCGTTCCTGACGCAGTACGGAATTGTTGCCTGCGGAATTCTTGATGGCCTGTTCCAGATCTTCCGGATGAAGATACTGCTCACGTTTGATTTCAGGCCAGAACACCCGGCGGAGGGAACGCGTGACGGACTCAAATGTCGGAGCAAGTGGATCAAACAATTTGACGGCGAATGCCAGCGGGAAACTGACAAGGCGCGCCAGTGGTTGGCGGAACATTACGGCGCTGCTTTTCGGGCCGACCTCGCCGAATACGATCATCAGACTGAGATTCAGAATACCGAAGAGCCCAGCCGCGGCATTGTTGCCGTTTGCAAGCAGCTTGCTTGAGATAACGACTCCGCAGGCAAAGAAGGACAGGTTGATCAGCAGATTCCAGAAAAGGATGGCTGTCAGCAGTCGATCGGGTTCTTTGAGCAATCTCACAACAATACGTTCGCTCGGACGATCGTTTTGTTGAAACGCCTGAATTTCTTCCGTCGACAGAAAGAAGAAGGCCGTTTCACTGGCCGAAAAGAATCCGGAGCCGATCAGCAGGCACAGCATGGCCGACATCAGCAAATGAGTGTCGGGATTCAGAAGCAGTGCCTGCATTTTTAGTGACTGTATCAGCCTTTGTCGGAAGTGCTTCGGCCGAGTGCAACGTCAAATTCGCTGACGGCCGGAACGAGCATCGCCAGAGTTGTGAATCCGTAAGCGGCGGCGATTGATAGAGAAACGCCCAATGTTCCACCGAGAAGAAATGTGGTGATCGCGTAAAACGTCAATACGGGGAGCAATCCACCCGCCATCCACAGCGCTGGTGACGGATTGCGGAATGTGAGAGACTGCCCCAGTCCGAGACTGCCAACACCAATGAAGAGAATGAACGCTCCGATCTGGTTTCCGAACGAGCCGCGAGTTTCGACCAGCAGAATCATCAAGATGAATATCCCGATGAACAGGAAGAAGATCGTACCCATGCTGTTTGCGATAGCCTGGCGAGAGCTCCAGAAAACGAGTCCTGAATGCAGACCAAGCATCGCGGCAAAGGACACCAGCGACAGAAAACCGATCCCCAGATAGATGCCGTTTTCGAGTGTCATGGATCCTTCGACAACGAACCATGTGGCGATGGCCAGTGGAATCAGGGCCAGTTCTTTTGTGTTGTAGAGAACGCCGCCAAGTTTTCCGTAGACAAACTCTTTCGCGGAGATGTCAGTGGCCACGAGCAGGTCCAGGGTTTGCCCGTCGCGTTCGCTGGTGATTGACGTGGCCGCTTGTGCGTTGATCAGCATCAACCCCAGAATGCCGAGACTCGCAAAGGCAAAGGCGGGTCGTGAAACCATGCCGAGAATCAACTCACCCGGGTCGCCCGTTAGAATTGCGCTGTAGAAGATCGTTGCAGCCATGAACAGATAGACCAGTTTGATAAAGATAACCCGGCGGCCGTACGCGCGGGTTCGCATTTCCCGCCAGATGACCGGGTTCGACCAGATTCGGCGATGCCGAACGACCGAGATCGATTGGCCTGATTCGGAATCAGCAGATTCGGTTTCCGGTTGGATGAAGAGTTTCCGAGACGGGTTCCAGACTCGCAGTCGGTTGATTGAGATCGCCGTAAGAGCTGCCGACAGCAGACAAAGTGCGATTACTGAATCCACCGCGGGAAGCGAGCCTTGTGTTGTGCCTGACGGATCAGCGAGTGGAGAGGTGATGTCCAGCACAGCCCGGAAAGGACTGAACGCTGCGGCCCACTCACCGACAATTGAATGAGCGGATGAGAGAGCCACGATTGTTTCGATGGCTCCCAGATAAATGACAAGTCCCAATACACTTGTTGCCAGCGTCTGAAATGTTTTTTCCTTGAGGAACGCAACGAGCGCGGCCCAGCTTCCGGCCAGCAACGTCGTTACAAAGCAGATGGCTATCAGCCAGAAAATCTGGTGAGCGGCGATTCCACCCAGCAGTTGCAGAAAGAAGAAGACCGGGGCCGAGATTAGAATCAGTGTGCCAACCTGTAGAACGCTGGCGAAGAGTTTGCCCAGCACGATCTCGTGATTCGACAGGTCTGTCATCAGCAACAGGATGAGTGTCTGCCGGTCTTTTTCCTGAGCGATGTTTCCGGCTGTAAACAGTAACGAAAAGAACAGCACCAGCGAGAGTTGCACGAGGGCCAGGATCTGAAAGACCTGCTGACCGAAACCGGCCATCGCCGAAATTCCACGGACATCCTGAAAGCCAAACGTGACCTGACTGGCCGTCCACAACAGGACGAACAGCAGTCCGATATAGCCTGAGCGGATCAGGTAGTGTCGAAACTGTCGCGGTAATGTCAGAACTTCGCGACTGAAGATCGGGCCGGCGATCAAACGGGCGTTCCCGGAATTACGATGATGAAGTGGTAGCTGTTTTTAACCGTCGAAATTATGGACAAGCAACGACATGCCGGAGCTAAGAACAGAATTGGAGATTATAGGCATCAGCTCTTGTGGCTCCACCCTCGCTGGACAATATCGACGATTTAATATCTCAACATGCCCGGTTCGATCTCGACGGCCCACACGTCGATTCCGCCGGTCATGCTTTGGGCCGTAGAGAATCCCTGTTGCCTCAGCCAATTGGCGACTCGAAGACTTCGACCGCCATGATGGCAGTGGATGATAATTTCAGACGTGCGATGTTCTTGCAGTTCGTCGACTCGTTCGGCCATCTTACTCATCGGGAGCAGCATCGTACCTTCGATTTTCACGGCGTCATACTCAGACGTTTCGCGGCAATCGACGAAAAGAAAATGATCGCCGGCATCGAGTTTGGCCTTAACGGACGGGCAATCGATTTCGAGCGGGATTCCCTGAGCGGGCATATCGATATACCTTGAAAAAATGACGGCTTGAAACTTCCGAAAATATCATTTGCATGCTGAAAGCAGACTGTTAGACGATCGGTCCGAATCCGGGTTTGTCGTCTGTTGGTTTTTCGTCGGTGCCAATGGCTTCTTTGACGAATTTTGCGAACTGCGAATTTGGCTGTTCTGCGTCGGTGGCGGCTTTGTCTCGTGCGGCTTTGCGGGTGGCCAGTTTCTGCTTGGCGACTCGGCGTTCTCGCTCTTTCTGCTTGGCTTTTTTGTCTTTGGCCATATCTGGATCCTCGTCGGTGGTGTCTCTGAAGTGAATTTCTCAGTCTGTGCCGTTGCCGGCCCAGCGAATTAAACGCTGCCGGCACAGGCATGTTGTAGAGGATGCCGCCGTGGAGTGGCAGCGGACGATGCTAATTGGTTTTCGAGGGTTATTGTTGACCTGGCCACGATGCCGTCTGAACTGACTGCCCGTTAGTCGGTTGTTCATTCTGCGAATTCGCCGGTCGCAAGGGTGGGTTAGTCATGGGCGGCTTTCCGAAGCTTGCCTGAGTCGTCGGCGATGCCAGTACCTGATTCTGCCAGGACTGATTGTTAAGATCGGGTTGCTGCCAGTGTGCACTCTGCTGTTCTGTGGGCTGAGTCGAGTTGCTGAAGGTCACTGTCCGAGTGACATCGGCTTGAGAGGTTGGCATCCGCAACCACGGTTGGGCAGTCTGCGGATCAAGTCCCATCTGGTCGGCGAGCGATTGGCCGTGAATCTGCCGGACCGGCGCCTGAATACCGGCCTGCCCGGGCAATCTTCCGGAATTCGGCGGGACAGCTCCGGGGTAGCCTCTGTTACTGGGTTGCTGGTTTTGCTGCTGTCTCTGGCCAGACTTCCGGTCGTCGCTGAAACCGTAGTTTTCACCTTGAAGGTTTGCTGGCTGCTGAGGGCCACCGTTCGGAGCAAGGTTGTTCGGAAGCGTGCCGTTTTCAAAAGGCTGTCCTTGCTGTTGAGGCTGGCTCTGGTTGGTGTTTATCGGTGCAAGAGCTCCGGACCCAGCGGCCATTCCAAGTTGCATGGCCTGGCGGTCGGCTTCGGAATATCGCTGGAGCCGCTGGCCTCGATCGATACGAGCCATCGGTTGCTGGTCGTTGAAGCCGAGTTGCTGAATCTGCTGGGGATTACGCCCACCATTTACTGACTGAAGTTGATTCGTCGGCACAGATTGACCTTGTGAGTAGTAACCGTTGCCGGATGGGTACTGATATGGCTGTCCGCCCTGACCCGCGGGGAGTTGCGACGGCTGAGTGTGAAGCTGCGGCGAATTGCCTGTATACGTCCCAGCAGGTGGTGCTGCGTTCTGCGGACTGCCGCTTTGTCCGTAGAAACCCGAGCCAGGTGCAGAATTGTCTTGCCGTGGCTGCGTCACTTCAGGCTGGGCAGTTCCTTGTTGACCATTCCAGGCAGGATTTGTTGGAGTCGGGCTCTGAATCGGATTTCCATACTGGTCTCGCGGTACAGCGTCATGGGGGAATTGTTGAGGGGCAGTCTGCAGCGGTGGTGGGTGGATGTGGCTCGAATTCTGAGAGCTCGACCTCTTGATCGCGAGGTTCGTACTGGAGGAAATGTTGTTCCCGAACTGTCTGTATGTCTGAACCGGTGACCCTTGAAGTGAAGCACCGTTTGGCTGACCGGAGATAAGATTTGGATTCTGGTACTGATTCGGTGCGAGGTGTTGAGGAGCGGCCAATCCATTTGGTGGTTGAGACTGTCCATACGTCGAACCTGCGAACTGTGGCGGCACTGACGACCCTTGCACACCCGGCTGGTAGGAGGGTGTCTGCTGCCCCGGTTGTGATGGCTGTTGTGGCGGGACTGCCATTGGCCCAGCTGGGTTTAAGAGGTGTGCGTAAGGATTTTGCTGAGAGATGTTTTGCCTCTGATGAAGAACTCCGTCGCTTGCTGGACTTCCACTTTGGTACTGCTGAATCTGCCCTTGATAGGCCCAGTTAGACTCAGGTGCCGTGTTTCCGTTGCCCTGCGACTGGAACTGCCCCGGAGCGTTGCTCTGTGGCATCCCGTTCTGCTGTCCATGAGGCCCGATGTGAATTACACCTGAATTTGCCGGTCGACGTCGGTTCGATCTGGATGCCTGTGCGATTTCCTGCATTTGCTGGTTCAGGTTGGCATCGTCGTTTGGTGATCGTGAGCGCGCGACATAACCTCGTTGCTCAGCCAGCGCGCTTTGGATACGCTGGTCTTGCAGATACTCCTCCCGCTGTTCTGACGCTGTTCGTGCCCGTTGCTGTTGACTTCGAATTTCCTTCATAGCCTGCTGTACTTCGTTGAACGTCGTGAGAGGCTGACTGTTTGTGTCGAGAACTTGTCCGTCTTTATTAATGGTATATTTGTCCGGACCACTGGCCAGCGCCTCGGCAGCACCATTCATGATCCACGGAGCGGGTTTCGACGTGATCCTCGCCAACGTTTCTTGCGCCTGCTGCTCGTTTCCGACCTGACGCAGCCACGCAAGGGCTCCATTTTTGTCTCCGGCGTAGGCATAAACTGCGGCGAGGTTCACTTTGGCGATAGCCAGATCTGGCTCGCGAGTGATGGCTTGCATCAGGTACTTTCGTGCCTCGTCCACTCGGCCCTGCTGAAGGTAGGAGTAACCAAGGTCGCTTAGAAGGTACCCGTCTTCGCGGTTAGAGCTTAAAGCTTCCAGGTAATGACGCTCGGCTTGATCGAACTGCTGCGACATGTCGCTGATTCGGCCGAGCATGTGATGCGCGGTCGCGTGATGCGGTTCGAGACTCAGCACGGTTTCGTATTGAATTCGAGCATCGTCGTAGAGGCCCTTCTGCATGGATTCTTTGCCTTTGGTCAGATACTTCCGCAAACTGCCGACGTTGTTGATTCCGATTGCTGAGGTATTTGCGCGCGTTTCGGCAGCTCGTGCGGATGCGTTCCGCCATCCTCGACCACCAATTCTCGGCTTCGTCGCGCTGACCGATTGGTCTATGCCAGAGGATGCCTTCTTTATGGTCAGTGTTTTTTGCGGGTTGAGCGCGCTGAACAGCCCATCGCTGAACATCGGCGTCTGACATCCGACAAGCAGCAGACACAGGCTGGAAGCTACAAATGGTGGGAGTTTGCGCATGAGGGCAACCATCCGTGGTTGAGGCAGGAAGTCGGCAGGCAGGACACCAACCGAAGATAGAATCTTCCCGAAGTGATGAGAGGCGGATTTATACGAGTAACCCTGAATTCATGTCGAGATGAGGTTTAGCTGTTGGGTCGTAATAGATGTGGACAGTTAAGTGCAGAAGTGAAATGTGTGTCAGGCGGCGGCCACACCAGCCCGGGTGAGTATGCCGTGAACAGAACAACTTGCGTTCGACGTGATTGCATATCGGTTTCTCCGGAACGGCGTTCGCTCCCGGAAACTTCACGGTCGGCTGGTGGTGAGCTAACCTTTGGGCTGCTCGCTTTTCAAACCGCAGGATGTGATCTCATGACAAAATTGATTTTAGCCATCATTGGCCTGTTTGCTCTGACGTTTTCGGGTCAGCCGACTCACGTCGAAGCCGCAGACCGACCGAACGTCATTTTTTTCATCGCCGACGACGTCAGTTGGAACGATTACGGCTGCTATGGAAACCCGGCAGCTCGAACGCCGCACATTGACGCTCTGGCGAGGAACGGAATCCGTTTCGACCAGGCTTACCTGACAGCCAGCAGTTGCAGTCCGAGCCGGTCGAGCATCATCACTGGCCGATATCCTCACAACAATGGGAAGGCGGCAGAGCTGCATCAGCCGATCTCGTGGAACATTCCGTGGTTTCCGGAACTACTCCGCGATGCCGGTTACTACACAGCGATCAGCGGCAAGCATCACATGAGTGCGACTAAGGGGCCTCAAGGGGAAACTCGCCCGAAGCCTTTCGACGTGGTCGACGGCGGAAGAATAAAAGGCAACAGCGGCGGCCACGCAAACTGGGTCAAGACGACGCAGGAGCGACCAGCGGATAAACCATTTTTCTTCTGGTTTGCCGCGTACGATGCACATCGCGGCTGGGATGCCGACAGGCAGTGGGATGTTGACCGTTACGGCCCGAAGCACAAAGCCAAAGACGTCATCGTTCCTCCATTTCTTGTCGACGATCCGGCGACTCGCGAAGACCTTGCGTCTTACTATAACGAAGTTACACGTTTCGACTATTACATCGGAGCTGTCGTGGCCGAATTGAAAAGTCAGGGCGAGCTCGACAACTCGCTGATCTTTGTTCTCGCCGACAATGGCCGGCCATTTCCTCGCGCGAAGACCCGCATCCACGACTCGGGGATGAAAACGGCTCTTGTCGCACACTGGCCGAAGGGTGTTAAGAAAGCCGGCTCAGCCAGCGACAGTCTGGTCAGTGTGATCGACCTCGCGCCAACTGTGCTGTCGGTCGCCGGTTTGAAACCGACTCCATCGATGCAGGGAGTCAGCATGCAGCCGCTGTTCGGAAATCCGTCGTCGGCGATTCGTAAGTACGCATTTTCTGAGCACAACTGGCACGACTACGAAGCCCACGGTCGAGGAATTCGTGGCAACGGATTTCTCTTCGTGAAAAACTCGCGACCGGCCCTTGCTCTGCAAGGGCCTGCCGATTCCGTGCGGTCACCATCGCATGTCAGCCTTCAGGAAAAGCGAGACGCCAAACAACTGACAGCTGCTCAGCAGGACGTCTTCCTGACGCCCCGGCCGTTGGTCGAGTTTTACGATCTCAGATCCGACCCGCATCAGCTCAACAATCTGGCAGGGAATGCAGAATTCGCGAAACAGCAGAAAGAACTTGCCGTTACGCTGGGTACATGGATCGACGAAACTCACGACAGTGTCCCGATGGACATTTCGCATGATTCATTCGACCGCGAAACTGGAAAAGCACTCAAGACGAAAGACTATCGGCAAACGACCCCCGGCGAAGATCGAAACGCTTCAACCGTGAACGCTCCGGGACCGCGTTAGCTCTCAGGTCAGGATTGGCCTGACGGATTTCTCGAACCCTTCAACCACAAAATACGCGAGATCAACTTACGGGGCGGAAATATTCTGTCGGTCTTCGGCGGAGAATTCACGAACAGTTTTTGTGTTTTTGCGTCTTTAGTGGGTTCATTATCAGCATTCTGCATGACGGTTATGAAAGAACTCACAACGCTTCAGGACGTGGTGAACCGCTGCGACGAAATCATGTCGCACGCGTGGATGGTGCGGACTTTTGTTAAACACAGTGAAGAGGTGGAAGACTACCCTGAACTTGATGGCTTGATGGGCGTTGCACGGACAATCTTCGATGCCTGTCGCGCGTTGGAAACTCAGGTCAAAGATCCGGAAAAGTACCTGCACATGCTTCGTAAAAAGATTGGTCGGTTGAAGAAGGCGACGGTTGAATTTGAGCGTGACGCGAAGCAGGTCTCTGTCCATACAAATTTCATGATGGCAATCAGGTCGACTCAAATCTGCGTGAGGGAACTCGAAGAGCTACTGGAATTTGGCACAAAAATCCAGCAGGACGAGGCCTCATTAAACGCCTAGGAATTCCACCGGAGAGAATTCCAGCAACGGATGGCAAGGCGATTCCTGCCATAGCGTTCACGGACGACACGGAGCCACTGTGGAATATTGTTTCTCTGAGACCTCTGTGGCATAAATCCGGATTCGTAGCGACAACATCCTTTGAGCTGTTTCTTCAAAGAGAATTACGATTTGCATGTTGAATAGCGTCTCGCAGCCCGTGACTTCCACTTCAGAACTCGTTGAGAACTTCATTGCGAGTGAGTGGATTCGCGTTCGCGGTGCTCGCGTACACAATCTGCAGAACATCGACGTCGACATTCCGCGAGATAAGCTTGTCGTGGTGACAGGCGTTAGCGGGAGTGGGAAGAGTTCTCTTGCATTTGACACATTGTTTGCCGAAGGCCAGCGACGCTATCTCGAATGTCTTTCGGCGAGAACCCGGCAGCATCTCACGCAGCTTGAACGTCCTGACGTTGATTTGGTGACCGGTCTGCCGCCGACGATCTGCGTTGATCAGAAAGTTGGCTCTGCTCGGATTCGGAGCACTCTTGCAACGACCACCGAAATCTACGATTACTTAAGGCTACTCTATGCGAGGGCAGGGCAGGCGCACTGTCCGGACTGCAACGTTCCTGTTTCGCAGCAAAGCGTCGCCACAATTGTCGAACGAATTCTCGGGTTGGGTGAACGTAACAAAGTGATGATTCTTGCACCGCTGGTTGTTGGGCGAAAAGGTGCTCATCGCGATGTGTTCGAGAAAATCTGCAAGGCGGGATTTGTCCGTGCGCGAGTTGATGGCGAGATCGTAGATGCAGGATCGCCGCCGGATTTACCACGCAGCGATGTCCACACGATCGAAGCGATTGTTGATCGGATCATCGTCAAGCCGAGGATCGAAGACCGCTTGCGTGAGTCCGTCGAACTGGCGTTGAAACATGGCGATGGCTCCTGTCTGGTCTGCGAACTGGTGGACGGTGCGTGGAATGATCAGCTCTTCAGCAGCCGCTACTGTTGTCCCGATTGCGGCACGAGTTTTCCACCGTTGGAACCTCGATTGTTCAGCTTCAATAGTCCTTACGGAGCATGCACGGCGTGTCGCGGCCTGGGCCGAAAAGTTTCACCGGAAGTCCAGGCGAAGTCATACCGGTTACGCACCGAGTTGACTCGTCAGCCGCTTTGCGAGGAGTGCCATGGAGCGAGGCTCGCTCCGGTTTCCTGTGCCGTCACATTTGCCCAGACGAAACTGCACGAACTAATGGCAATGACTGTGGCCGAAGCCGCAGAGTTCATTAAGGATATCGAACTGGACATCTCTCCGGAAGCTGTTCAGGCCGTACAGAGTATTCTGCCGGATGTTGCTTCAAGACTCGAATTCCTGCTGAACGTTGGCGTCGACTACCTCACGCTCGACCGACCGACGCCGACACTTTCCGGTGGCGAGTTTCAACGAGCTCGCCTCGCCAGCAGTCTCGGTTCTGGATTGATTGGAGTTTGCTACGTACTCGACGAACCGACGATCGGGCTGCATTCGCGCGACACGAATCGGATGATTGAAATTCTGAAAGATCTGAGAGATCGAGGGAACAGCATACTTGTCGTGGAGCACGATGTTGATGTGATGCGGGCTTCAGAATGGCTCGTTGATCTCGGTCCAGGAGCCGGAAAGGAAGGCGGATCGGTGCTGTGGTCCGGCTCGCCGACGGGGCTGATCGGCGATTCGCCGACGGCGGCGGCGCTGTCGACGGCTTCAGATTCACCTCTCGCTTTGTCCGACAAATCGTCGAAAGAAAAAGAAGCAATCGTGGGCTTCGAGCAACGCTTACGGCTCGAAGGAGCAAGTCGGCATAACCTCAAAGATGTATCGGTCGATATTCCACTTGGACTTCTGACTGTCGTGACTGGCGTCAGCGGTTGCGGCAAGTCGTCACTGATTACGCACACACTGATTCCTGCTGCACGGCATGCGCTTAAGGAATCGTATCGTAGCCGCCGGGTTTCGGCTGGTGAGGAAGCCTTACCGCCGCCGACTGATTTGTCGCAGCTTGACATCGCCTGCCGCAGCATCTGCGGAACAGAGCACATCGATCGTTTGGTTGTGGTTGATCAGTCACCGATCGGCCGGTCAGGGCGTTCGAATCCGGCAACTCATACTGGGATTTGGGACGAAGTTCGTAAGGTGTTTGCGAAGACCCGCGATGCTCGTGTGCGAGGTTTCAAGGCACGGCGTTTCAGTTTCAACGCGAAAGATGGACGTTGTCCGAAATGTGAAGGCCGTGGTACGCAGCGCATTGAGATGAACTTTCTCCCGGACGTGCACGTCGAGTGCCCGGATTGTCGTGGTGCACGATTCAACGTCCAAACGCTCGGCGTGAAGTATCGTGGAAGCGGTGTCGGTGACGTCTTACGAATGCGAATTGACGAAGCCCGTGAGTTCTTCAAGGATTTTCCAAAGCTGAAGTCAATTCTCGAGGTGATGTGCGACGTCGGGCTGGGTTACCTGGAACTTGGCCAGTCGGCGCTGACGCTTTCGGGTGGCGAAGCTCAACGAATCAAGCTGGCTGCAGAACTCGGCAAAGGGGGAGAGGAGAACGTTCTGTACGTGCTTGATGAGCCAACAACCGGACTCCATTCTGCCGACGTCGCTCGTCTCGTTGCTTTGTTCAGACGCCTGCTTGAAAAGGGCAACAGTGTTCTGGTCGTTGAGCATCACCTCGACGTCATTGCGTCCGCCGATTGGATCATTGACCTCGGTCCGGAAGGTGGAGGAACTGGCGGGAAAATTATAGCGACGGGCTCGCCACGCAATCTTGTTGACGCCGCACAAGTCAGCCACACCGCGTCAGCGTTGAAGCGTTATTTTACATGATTGGAATTAGCCTTCCAAATCGCTCAGTGTACTTAATCGCGTGGTCGAATCTGTTTCCGTTGTGGCGACTGACCGTATTTCAGGATACAAGTTTCAGCCAGTTGCCGGTGCGACACGACTGTTACCTTTTTGACAACGTATTGGCTCCAAAGATGAGTTTGCCGAGCGACGTGGTGCCGGCTGAAAGACGTCTGGTCTGTCGTGGTTAAATGTTCGCAGAATCCGCCAATCGTTCCATTAAATCGTTGATTACAGATTCCCGATCCGCGAACCAGTCTTTTGTGAGAACAACGGCGACGTCCCAGCCGAATGCTCGCAGGAGTCGAGGTTTCATCAGGTCGCGTTCGAGCAGGTCGGTCTGTTCGTAGTAGTCGCGGCCATCGAGAATGATACCGAGTTTGTATGATTCCGATTTCGGACGACAGACGGCCAGATGACAACGGAAGTGCGATTGGCCGACGTTCGACTCGACGAAGTATCCACGATGGCGGAGTTCTTCCGCAATTTGCTCGGCGATAATGGATTCCTCAATCTCGTCAGTGTCGTGTTCGGATTTGAGCGAAACCTGACGAAGAATCAGTGAGGCTGCGTCCTGATCGCCGATCGACGATGCTTCTGCATACCGAAGATAGTTTTTCAGACAGTTCGCTCCGATGTTGTATTCGTTGGTGATCGCGGTCGAGCGAATTGAACTGACCAGCGCCATGTGGTGTTTGGAACGAGAGAACGCTACGTTAAGGCGTTTTTCGCCGCCGGACCGATTGATCGGGCCGAAATTCATCCTCATCTTTTCGGTAGCGTCCGGTCCGTAGCAGACGCTCATGATGATGACGTCGCGCTCGTCGCCCTGGATGTTTTCCAGATTCTTCACGAGCAAACCCGCGAACTGACCGTCGTTTTCGCGGTCGTATTCGGCTTCGAGTTTCGTCGCGAAGTCAGCGTCTTCTTGAGCCAGTGCCGCCAGAGCCTTTTCGATCTCGTCCTGCTGAGCTTCTGAAAAAGCGACGATGCCGATTGTTACTGGTCGCTCGTTGTTGAGCAGACCTCGGACAAGCTGCGCGATGTACTCAGCTTCTGCCGTGTTGCGACGTTTCTGGTAGACGCCGTGTTCAATAAAATGAAAACTGACTGGCCGGTTCAGAAGTTCGGCCGATGCTGACTCGCCCGCTTCCGCGGCGGTTGCAATCAGCTCTTGACGCTTTGAAACGATCCGGCGTTCATCGGGGACGGTGAGCAGGCGACCTTCGTAGAACGCCCAGTTTGAAAAGCTTATCAGCGATTCAGACCGACTTCGATAATGCCACCCGAGCATTCGCGACGACAGATTTTTTGCCGCGTGATTCAGGAAACTGTCGCTGTTGAGGTCGTACTCGACGACTTCTCCACCTTCTTCGAATGTAAATTGTTCTTCCTCGTCGGGAGTTGATGACGAAAAGAAGTTTGTCGGCGGAAGCTGCATTTCGTCTCCGACGACGATTGCTTGAGTCGCTCGAAAGACGGACGGTACAGCTTCTTCCAGAGTGATCTGACTGGCCTCGTCAAAGATGACAACATCGACGTG
>Ga0315332_10000627_pt1 | contig 16845 bp, 11 predicted proteins | sample M110034915metaG_FD_203455 | JGI IMG/M metagenome (GOLD analysis project Ga0315332, IMG submission 203455) | Ammonia-oxidizing marine archaeal communities from Monterey Bay, California, United States - M1 100m 34915 | ecosystem: Environmental > Aquatic > Marine > Intertidal zone | place: USA...
GTCACAGCAAACGACGCTGACCCTGAGTCTGTTCATCGATTCAACCCCTTCCATTAACGTACGCGGCAAATATTTGCGCTAAACTGCAACGAGTCGTTCTACACGAGGCCGATGCAATTTGTCGCGCCAGTTGCCTGGGTTTCGGAGAAACAGGCGCGAGCAGTTTACAGCAGGTCCATACCGTGGCAAAGCGGTGCCGGACAGTACAGAGAATCGATCTGTGTGTGAAGGAGCACATGAACCAAATTCAATTTCGGTCCGGTGCGATCGTCAGGAGCACAGAGAAACCGACCACCGTTTCAATGAGACTTAGTCCGGAATGACTCAATTGCCTGCAGGCTGGCCTGAGATTCCCGCTCCTGTTGTTCGGTTTCGAAGCATGAAGGATCTTTTCCTTCCAATGCGCACGGCTCGCCGCAACGACGCGGGATCCGTTTTCAATGATTCCGGTCTGCGTATTTCGTGCGGTCTCGCGATGCTATACCTTGAGTGACTATCCAGCGAACGATCTGATCTGAGATCGTTGGTCAACGAATTCGTGTCTCAGTCAGACAGACGAGAAAGAATTATGATTTCAAATGGTTCTGATACTCTCTTCGAACGCATCGGCGGCGCGGAGAGCGTCGGTGAAATGGTCCAACCGTTTTATGTCCGGGTTCCGGCAGATCCGCGACTGCGTCCGTTCTTGAAAATACGTCACTTGAAAAACCGGTCCGTGTGCAGCAGGAGTTCTTCGCTGCCGCACTGGACGACCCGCCGGGAACGGGTGATCCTGACCTCGCTAAGATTCACCAGGGGACGGGCATCGGCCGGGAGCACGTCATACTGTCTGTAAATCACCGTATTTCCGTACTGGACGAACGCACGCCATTAGTCGACGGGATGCTATGGACATCGTATTGCGACGTACAGTGCCCAGGTGATCGGTGAATCCGGTGGTGCTGACGGATAGATTACGATAATTGATCATTGCCGTTGTTGTGCCTGGCTGATGCGCCACGCACGCTGCTTCAGTCATCCGTCGTACATGGAATGTCCCGGCAGCGTCACAGGCCAGCGGTGCTTGAGGAATGCCGACGTGCCAGAAGTTCGCCATATTGTGGCAGCAGGTCACAGCCGATGACGTACCCGTCAGAATCGCATTCCTCGAATTCTGTTACGGTGGCTTCGCCCCATTTCGGCTCGACGGACAGATGAATGAGACTGTCGTCTCCGATAACAGTGGCGGGGTAATGGCAATTCACTTCAAGGGCAGTCTGGCTTACGAGGCACAGTCCGTGCAGTGAATAGTTGATGATTCGGGCTGTTCGCTGTCCATGGTAGTTGTCTGTGACGAGTACTTGAATATCAACCGGATAGCGAATGTTTAGACGGCGGTCGTCCATCAGCCGGTGTGCCAGCAGTTCGTTCAGGCGGCTGGCGGAAAACAGAGCCACAATTCGTGTATCGCCCTCTGTGGTGGCCCAGTGGACGATGCCGGACTGTTCGGACAGAAGTTTCGTGGCACCCTCGTACAACGAAAACGTTATTGAATCTCCGGCAGTCGGATGACCTGCGGCGTTCGCAACGATCAACACGATTTCCTGCGAACTAATGGCTCGCACAGCACACTTGACGATCGTTTTGTCGTTGTTGTTCACGTACACCGTAATGTTCAGGATCCGGCCCGATGTCAATCTGCAGTCCACGGTCCTGTTGATTGGAGTTGACATTATGGTGTCCGACAGCATCAGGCTGTTGAGATATGTTCTGAACCGAATTGTCCACTGACCTGGCAACCGTTAAACGAAGCTTCGTCACAGGAGGCGAAGGTGATTCGGCCCAATGCCGTACGATCTCAGGTCTTTCTGATGTATTGCAAGGATATATTGCCCGTTCGTACCGTTTCGGGCCATGTCCGAAAGTCGGCGCGTATAAGTGCCACTAGCACCGAAGTCGAAGCAGGTTATGCGGAAGATGCCGGCCGAAATTGAGGAATCGCGGGGTGTGCAGGCGGCTTGTTTCGGTGCCATGCGAGTGTGGCACCGACATGTTCAGGTCCGCTGGGATGCGTCGATCGGGCGTTTTCGTGTTTCGGGACAAATCAGCCATTATCTCTTTACGAGTTCGGTACGACGGTGAATCGCATGATTCGTTCAGAAAGGAACTGTCCGGGAAAACGCCATGGGGAGATATTCGATACGATGGGCCGTCCTGCAGCATTATCACGTGGAGTTACACCGGCATGGCCCGACTTGCCGTCATTCTGTTTGTTCTTGCCGCTGATCTCGGAGTGATGTCGGCGGCTGTCACACATCGCGGAAGCAGCGACAAACCCAATGTTATTCTCATCATGGCGGACGACGTCAGCTGGGAGGCCTTCGGATGCTACGGCGCTCACGACTACGAAACGCCCAACATCGACGCGCTGGCCGATTCGGGGATTCGATTCCAACATTGCTATTCCACGCCGATCTGTACGACCACACGCGTCAAGCTGATGACGGGACAGTATAACTTTCGCAACTATACGCACTTCGGGTACCTGGCTCCTGACCAGAAAACGTTTGGTCACCTGATGCAGTCCGCAGGGTACAAAACCGCGATTGCGGGAAAGTGGCAGCTGAACGGCCTTTACAATGAATTGCCCGGCCATGACGATCACTCTCGTCCGGAGAAATCCGGTTTTGACGAGTCACTTCTGTGGCAGGTGACGACCGGTAAGTCACTCAAGGGGGGAGGGGGCGAACGCTTCTGGAGTCCGCCTTTGGAATACAATGGTCGTGTTGTTACGGTAAAGGAAAATCACGGCAAGTACGGCCCTGACTTGCTCTGCGAATTCGTCTGCGATTTCATAGAACGAAAACGTGACGTTCCGTTCTTTGTCTATTATCCCATGGTGCTGGTTCACGATCCCTTTGTGGCCACTCCGGACACCATCGGTGACGCGCCCCGAACACAGGCGGCCAATAAAGCTCCGCAGAGCAAGGAATCGCGCAAGGCCAACTTTGTGGCGATGGTCAACTACATGGACAGGATTGTTGGCCGAATCGTCGCTCAGGTGAAAGCAGTCGGCCAGCTGGACAATACCATCATTATGTTCACCGCTGACAACGGCACCAATACTTCGATCACGTCGCGATGGAATGGTCAGCTGATCAGGGGGGGCAAGGGGGGCATGACCGATATGGGGACTCACGGTCCCTTCGTCGCTGCATGGCGCGGCACCGCGCCGCGGGCAATTGTGCTTGACGACGTGGTCGACTTCACCGACTTCTACGCCACACTGGCTGCTGCCGCCGGCCTGGAGCACAGTAGAGATGATCCGATCGACGGACGGAGTTTCCTGCCTCAGCTACGGGGCGAAGAAGGAAACCCCAGAGATTGGGTTCTGTGCCACTATCAGCCGTATTGGAATAAACGACCGGGGCAGTTTGCTCGAACCGATTCCTTCAAGCTTTATCGCGATGGCCGGTACTATCATGTGCCTGAAGATTTGGTAGAAGCCAATAATCTGAAGCCTGGATCGGCCGGTGAATTCGGCGAAGCAGCCCGGCGGCAGTTGTCCGAATTGTTGCTGCATTGTCCGCCTGCTGCGACAGAAGTCGGAAAACGGGACACCACGGACCGGCCTGTTTATCCACAATGGAAAAATCTTGTGGATCCGAATGACTAGAATCCGTTTCAAAACCGCCGCTGCATGTCATCGGAAAACTCGACGCGTGAGCGAGGGACTGGGTACGAAGCAAGTCCTGAGACATCCTTCGCATACGCTTCGGATTACCACAGGTCATGGAGCTGTTTCCGGTTCCCTGGAGCTCTGCAGGCAGCCAAAGCCGGTTGAGTACGTCGTGTCTGCCAGTTGTTCAACGCTTTGTTCTTTTCATCGGATATGGCACATCAATTGGAAGTGGGTGGCCATCACGATCTGCTTTGTTACCGCGGCGATTCAGGCTGCGGCACAGGAGGAAAGTGAGGATGTTCGGGAAATCGGAATCGAGTTACGACACGCACAGCGGGAAAAACGGCACTTGCAGAAACGCTTTGAACTGACGAGCGAACGCATTGAATTGCTGACGGAAAGTCGCACTCTGCGGCGAGCGTTGGAACGTTTTGAACGCCGGATCCTAGAGGTCAGGAAGACCGACGATGAACGCAGAGTAGAACAACTGGTGGATGACGCGGAGGAGGCAGAGTTAGAGCTGGAGTTCGTTCATGCGAAACTGGAGATGCTGGAGCGGCGCGGGAGTATTGTGGATCTGATCAGCGACCTGGAAGAAGCAGAGCTGGAGACATTGCTTGCTGAAGCCACGTTATTGTCAGGAATGCCGGAGCAGGGCAGCGAATTGCTGAAGAAGCTCTTCCAAGTCTACAGAGACGGTCCGGAACGGGAAGCGGGTGAACTGGAACAGAAGATCAAAGAACTGGAAGAGCGTTTTTATCACCAACGCGAAGTTCTGCAGCTGAGACTTGAACTGCACTGGGCACGAATTGAAGGGGAAGCTGACGACGTACGTGAGCTGGAAGCGGAGCTGACGGCACTTGCCGCGTCTGTAGAGTTCGCTGATGAAGACGACAGTGAATCCCGGTCAGTGAATCGCAGACAGGACTTACTGTCTCCCGTTCAACTTTCTGTCGCAGAGGTCAGTGCCGCCGGGCGGCTGGATCTTCGTCGACAGATCATCCCATTACTGAAGTCCGTGTGCTTTGACTGTCATGCAGGCGATTCTGTGAGTGGTGATCTGGACCTCTCGGTGTTGGTCAATACCACGCCCCTGATCGTAAACCGATCACACTGGATCAATGTGATTCAGCAGCTGAAGGTTCGGTCGATGCCGCCAGCGGACGCGAAGCAGCCGTCCGATGCCGATCGGCGAACATTGACGGCATGGCTGACGAACGCGATCGAAAACTTCGACTACTCCACGGTCAGGCAGCCGGGCTACGAGCCCGCTCGCCGGTTGACTCATGTTCAGTACAACAACACGATTCGTGATTTGACAGGCATCGACCTCCGTCCTGCTGACCGTTTTCCTGTCGATATGACGGCCACCAGCGGATTCAGGAACAGTGCGAACAGTTTGTTTGTACAGCCAATACTGATGGAACGTTATGTGGGGGCGGCCGAAGCAATTGTGGCGGACGCCTGGCCCGTCTCACCGGAATCCCGCGAGCAGAAAACGGCATGGCGGACATTACTGGGCAACGTGCAGGATCTGTCGGCCAGCGGAGCGGCGGAAAACGTTCTGCAGCGTTTTGCGACGCGAGCCTACCGGCGTCCCGTTGAGCGAGACGAACTGACTTCATTGCTGTCATATTTTGAACAACGTGTTCGTGACGGTGTCTCAGCCGAAGCTGCACTTGCAGATGTACTGCAGGCGATTCTGGTGTCCCCCAATTTTCTTATTCGTTCCGAACGCGCCGGTCCCGAGGCTGACGTTGCATTTTCTGTCACTGACTGGGAACTGGCTGGGCGGTTGTCATATTTTCTGTGGGCATCAATGCCGGACGACGAACTGTTCGCGCTGGCCAAAACCAGGCAATTGCGGCAGCCTGGCGTGCTTTCTGGTCAGGTCGATCGAATGCTGGCGGATCCGAAAGCCGGGACACTGGGCACCCTCTTTGCAGCGCAATGGCTGGGATTCACTGATCTTGACCGAGTTCGTCCGGGGCAGATCGACAACCCGTGGGCCACCGATTCGCTGATTGAATCCATGAAACAGGAATCGGCGATGTTGTTTAATTCGCTTGTGCAGAATGACCATCCGATCGACCGTTTGGTTGATGCTGACTACACATTTGTCAATGAAGAACTTGCGAGACATTACCGCATGAAGGGGGTTTCCGGTGAACACATGCGGCGCGTGTCGTTGCAGGATACGCCTCGCCGCGGTGTGCTGGGGCATGGCAGTATTCTGGCCGTTACGTCGTTTCCCGGACGAACCAGTCCCGTGCTTCGAGGCAACTGGATTCTGACCAGATTGTTGGGTACGCCTCCGCCGCCTCCCCCGCCCAACGTCAGTGAATTTGACGAACGTGTTGCCGAAAACAGGCGACTGACTCAGAGACAAAAGCTGGAATCGCATCGAGATAATGCCAATTGCTACGCCTGCCACAGTCTGATCGACCCGCTCGGTTTTGCGCTTCAGGAATTTGAATGGTTTGGACGTCACCAGCCGACTCGCCAGGGAAAGCCGGTCGACGCCACCGGACGACTTCCGCAAGGAAAGTCATTCCGTGGACTGACGGGGCTTAGTCAGACACTGCTGAGTGAGCGACTGGACGATTTGACGATTCAGCTGACACGAAAAATCCTGTCCTATGCACTCGGGCGACAGTTAGAATACTATGACGAAGCCACGGTGCGTGATCTTGTGCAGCAGTTGCAGCAGGACGACCGCCGACTGCGAGCGGTGGTGCATGCCATTGTTCAAAGTGATGCGTTTCAGATGAAACAGATGCCCCGAATGTGATTCAGGAATGGAAAGAAGCAGCACTGCGGTCTCGCGGTTTGTTGCATGCAGATCAGAGCCGCAACGGCAGGTTTCTCATTCAGGCGGAAAATTAACGGACGTTTCTATGTTTGGCAAATGGCATATTTCTCGTCGCACGACGCTTTGCGGCGCCGGAGCCGCAGTGTCTCTGCCGCTTCTGGACGTCATGGCGGGGGCGAGTTCCGCAGCAGCAGATCGGACATCGTCACCGACACGAGTCGCGTACTTGTATATTCCCAATGGTGTCGCTGAAGGAGCATGGCAGCCTGAACATGTTGACGATCAGGGGCAGTTGGTCCGATTGAATCGATGGATGTCCTCACTGAATCCGTTTCGGACAGACCTGACTATTTTTCGGAATATGTGGACGCCGCGTGGAAATGGACATATCGCCGGTACTGCGACATGGTTGACAGGCGGCGGGTTTGACGGAGGGAAGCTGGATGCCGGAGGAGCATCCGTCGACCAGATTGCAGCGAGGTATTTGCAAGGTCAGACTCTGCTGACGTCGCTGGAACTGTCGACTCGCGGCGAAGGAATATTCTCCAGCAGTCTGCCTCGCAATGCAGTCTCCTGGGTGGATTCCGTCACGCCGGCACCACGCGATATTGAGCCCCGCGTCGTATTCGATCGTATGTTTCGGTCGGGCAGTTCGGGCAGTGGCAATCGATCCGTGATCGATCTGGTTCTGCAGGACGCGAAGCGTCTGCAGCAGCGTGTCAGTACTCAGGACCGAAAAAAGATCGACGAGTACCTCGATTCTGTTCGAGCGATCGAACGTCGCATTGAATTTGCTGAACAGCAGCAGACCCGAGCCCGTCAGACGCCCGGACTGAAGCAGGCGCTGCGACGGCCGGAACCCGGCATCCCGGAAGACCACGGCCAGTACATGCGGACGATGATGGATCTGATTGTGCTGGCATTCTGGGCGGATGCGACTCGTGTCTGCACTTATATGATGGACCACGGACAGAGCAATCGGTACTTCAATTTCATCGACGGAGTCACCGGTACATGGCACGCTCTGTCGCACTGGAAGGACGTCAGCGGAAAGACGGAAGACGACGACGGAATTACATCGTGGTCGTCACGTGATGAAAAACGTGAGATGTATAATCGCGTAACATCATGGCATACTGAACATGTCGCCTATCTGCTGAAGAAGCTGCGGGACATCCAAGAACTCGATGGTCGGTTGCTTGACCACAGTATGATTGTTTACGGCTCCAGTCTTTCTGACGGACATGAGCATGAAGCGAAAAATCTTCCGCTCTTGCTTGCGGGGGGGGCCGCAGCGGCGATCCGTTCAGGCAGGCTGGTCGGTGGTCGTCGAGAGAAATCGATGTCAGACCTGCACCTTGCCGTCCTGCAGCGTCTCGGCGTGCCGCATCAGGAATTCCCAGACAGCCAGGCGCCGCTGGACCTTTCCTGATTCCGCTGGCCAGCTCTTTTCACAGTTCAGTGAACACAACTCGTTTTCGCTGATTCAAGTGGAGTTCCTGCCGTGAACACGAATGCCTGCCCGCGCGCGATACTCGTCATGCGAAGAAGCGACCAGCTTTACGCACGATCCATCAGGTCGTACTATGGCGTCAAGCCTGCTGATGACGCAGCGAAACGTAAATCCCATAGTCTCTTTGGAAGGAACAATATCATGCGACGAATGTTTTCAGTGTGGGTTCTGACACTCGTGGTCGGAATTGCTGTCTGTGCGGGCGAACAGTCCGCCATTGCAGCCGACGAATATGACTATGACCTGGTGCATTCTTCCGTCGGCTTCAAGGCACGGCACCTGGGCATCAGCTGGATTCATGGTCGGTTCAACGATGTCAGCGGTAAGTTTTCGCTTGACCGGCAGCAGCCTTCGAAATCAACGTTCAAACTGACGATCAAGGCGGACAGCGTTGATACTGCCAACAAGGCCCGTGACGAACATCTGCGACAACCGGACTACTTCGATACCAAACAGTATCCAACAATCGAGTTCAAGAGTACCAGTACAAAGGTCATCGAAGGTGGATACGAAGTCACGGGCGACTTCACGATGCACGGCACAACCCAAAAGGTCACGATTGTCCTGATGGGGGGCAAGGAACATGATTTCAAGGGGACCAAGCGTGTTGCCTTCTCGACAGAACTTGCGTTGAAACGCAGTGATTATGGTTTCGACAAGAGAGCTATTGGGCCGATCGGAGATAAAGCTCTGATTTTCATTGACTGCGAAGGTGTACGAAAATAGCTGATGCCCGATCTGTGGTTATATGTGAAGGCGATGGTATCGGCCGCCGCCGTCAGTGCACTGTGCGTGCTGGCGACAGTGGTCGTGCGACGGAAGACAGACAGAAGCTGGTTGAATACAGCGTGCGTATCGGGGATTGGTTTCGGTCTCGCGGTCGGCTGCGGTGTGTTGTCTTTGCTGCCTGTCTGGCCGCCGGCAAACGGACTCGATCGGTTTCTGACGGTCCTCGTTCCGGCGGTCCTGAGCATCGAACTGCTGGCAGGAATCCAACGCGTTCCGCTGTCGTTCCTGTGGGCTCTGCGAATTGGTCTGGCCACGGCAGCCCCGCTGATTCTGCTGTACGGTTCTGTTTACCTGAGCGGCTTCGATAACGATTGGCCACTGAGACGGACCTCTACGGTCATGGCAGCGTGCAGCGCACTGTTGACAGGGGTCTGGGCATTGCTTGGTCGGCTGGCTCAACGATCGCCGGGCGTTTCGATTCCCTTTGCTGTCTGCCTGACGACCCAGTGCGCGGGGCTGACGGTCATGATGGCTGGGTATATCAAAGGTGGCGCCGCTGCTTTGCTGCTGGTTGCCGTGCTGTTGGCTACGATAATCGCTGCCCGGCTGATGGCGAGACGGTTCGGTGAGGTGGCTGAGAATTGTACGCTGGCAACTCTTGGGGTCGGCGTCGTGAGTCTGTTTGGTGTGCTGTTCATTGGACGATTTTTTGGTCGGCTTTCCACGGGCAGCGCGTTGATCATGCTGCTGGCCCCGCTTATCTGCTGGGCCACCGAGCTTCCGCAACTGCGACACCGGAAACCATGGGTTGTCGGCTGGCTTCGTATCACGCTGGTCAGTGTTCCGCTGGTATTCGTGCTGGTCGAGGCAAAGCGTGATTTTGTCCGCGACATGGCGCCGCTGCTCGGCCAGGGCGAACCTGCGACCATTGAACTTACTGCGCAGGCCGGCGACCGTACGGCTGGAAGCGGGGAAGCTGCATTTCCATAGTACTGCCGGACCCACAGCGCACTACGCTGATTCATGACCGTGAAAGACCTATTCTGGCCTGCGATGTGTGTTTCTCACGAATCCGAACAAGCCACGTTGTTTCGTATGCCGTTCTATCGAACTTTTTCTGATTCCAGCAATCCGATCACGGCCCAGCAAGTGCCCCAGTACGTTGCCGTTTCCTGGATTTTGTCCTGCTTGTTCTTTTTTGTGCCTTTGACTTCCCACGATCCGTCGGATGTCTGTGTTGTCAGCAGATACATTCTTGCGAGTTCGATGGCTTTGGTGGCTTCGCCTTCACGCGAACGCATCGACAGGGCATACAGAACCTGGCCGGTTGCCATGGCATCGCTTTCCCGTTCACGAATCCAGCCCCAGCCGCCATCGTCGTTTTGTTCGTTCAGAATGCTGTGCAGCGCCAGCTGTGTTTGTGCCGTGTCCCAATCCTCCACAAGCTGCACGACCAGCGATTCAGTACTGACAACGTCGCGATCTGACTTCAGAAACGTCAGGGCCTTCGTGGACACGGCATCACTAAGTCCGGCCGCGCCTCCCATCCAGCGATTCCAGGCTGTGGTGATGTAAGTGGTTTCTGGCAGCGGACGTTTTTGCGAGGGCAGCTGTCCGGCCGGCTTCCATGAACCATCGCCCTGCTGCCCGGCCTGCAAGAGTGGCAGCAACTGATTCCGCTGCAATGTCTGTGTCTCCGTGAGCGCAAGCGTGCGCGTGGCGAACAACATCTGTGCGACACCATTAAGATTCTGGGTGGTGACGATAACATCCTTGTCATTCTTCTTGAGCATTGCTTCAAACGACCAGTCCACCCATGCGGTCAGCTGGCCCTGGTCGACATCAATCCCAGCCTCCGCCGCAGCTGCATGGGCCCAGATCGTAAAGGCTCCCCGATGGCACGACACGCACTTCTTCTTATCCATCCACCACTGCCCGCGTTCGGCGATATATGGCAGACTCTTTGCGACTGCACTGCGTACGGCATGCTGTGTGGGTTCGTCGGCAGACGCCGTGGAGCATGAATTCAGGTACGCCAGTCCGGTGATCAGGATCAGGAATCGAGAGTACTTCATTTCCATCGCTCCGAAAGTAGAGTCAAAGTCAGCGTGTTTCGTATTGCCGACTGTTGCATAGTAGCAGGTAGAAAAACCGATCTCAGCTCCTTTCATACAGGGATTAAGTCGGTGACGAATAAACACGTGATGATAGATTCCAACGGGATTGTGCAAATGGCGGATTTTCAGAATCTATGGACGCACCCAGACGCTGATTCGCGGATAACATTCTGCCTGCCGTCAGGCTGGCTGTTCAGAATCGCGATGCACGGTGTGTTCATTGACTGTTGCCGAAATAGTCGGCACACTGTGATCAATGTCGGGCTGCCGGGCGTCAGCGATAATTATTGACGTTGCCCGCACGTTATGGCTGCCAGTCAGATATCTGTATTAAGTTTGTCACGTCAGAATTGCACCGAGGGATTGCCATGAAACGGTCGCGTTTACTGTGCGGTAAGCAGAAAGGGGACTGCTGTGCCGGACAGCCGCAGAGCAGGAATTCGAATCCTGCAGGCCATCAGCTCGGTCGCAGGTTTGCGCTGGCTGGGTTGCTGGTGACCATCCTGGCGACGTGCGTCGTTTCGACACACGCACAGTTTGTTAATCGACGTGTGGCTCGATGGTCGGTCGGGAATCAGGTGTATGGCGGCCGATGGTATGCTCCAGTGCAATATGGTGCCGGCGGGTATTACCCATATGGCGGCCAGACGGCATACGGCAATGCCGTGCGATCACAGGCTGAGCTGACCATGGCACGGGGAAGGGCGGCACAAAGCCAGGCGATCGCCAATGAACATAACGAGAAAGCCAGAAAACAATACATTGAAAACAAGGCTCGTTATGAGGAACTGCGCCGCGAACAACGTGGAATCATTGAAGCTCGAAAGGCGAAGGAACGGGAAGCTCAGCGTCAACGTGCAGCCAGTCGTAAGCCCAAAGTTCCGACGGATCTGTACACGCGACTTGCGGTTGATCAGCTGGACCGTACGACAGGAGAAATCTCCTGGCCACGATGTCTGACCGGAAAGAATTTTGACGATGATCGCCAGCGTATTGAAGCATCCGTGCAGTTCATCGCTGAACACGGGCCGGATCAGAGGTCTACCGGCATTATTGACGAAACCGCGAAGAAGATGAAAAAAAACATGAGTGACGTGATGAAACAGTTCGGCTTTGAAGCCTATTCAGATGCCCGTAAGTTTCTCAGCAGCCTTTCCGTCGAAGGTTACTACGCGATGGAGGAATTATGATGCGTTTGTTTACTCCCGTGTGCCCGCATGCATACATGATTATTGCCGTAGTACTGCATCCGGTTGCGATTCCGGAATCATTCGGCCAGGAGAAGTCTCGCAATCATAACGCGACGACTGCTCTGGTGCGGCAACTGGCAGCCGGTTCCTCGTCAGAGAAACTGGACGCCGCGACTCGCCTGGGAGATCTTGGACCTTATGCCGGCAATGCCGTAAACGGTCTTGCTGATGCGCTTTCATTCGGTGACCCGGCCCTGCAATACGAGGTCCTTGTTGCCTTAGGCCATATTGGCCCATTGGCGACCGGTTCGATTGACGAAGTATCCGCTGTCCTGTCTTCGGACATCCTGCCATTGCGGACTGCTGCCCTGGATGCATTGCGCCAGATTGGCACAATTCCATCCGCCGTTTCCGAACAAATTGAAGACCTGGCCGCTGATTCGAATGCTGCCGTGATGACGGCGGCTGTGCGTTGCCTGGTCACGATGGAACGCGAAGACAGCGCCGCCGTCTCTGCTGCCGTGCCAGGGCTTATCGGTGCGTTATCCAGTCATCGCCCGTCGGTGCGAAATGCGGCCACCAATGCACTTGTGGAAATCGGAGAATCGATTGTTCCATCGCTAAAGGCGCCGTTGGGAAGTGGTGACGCGGTTGTCCGCCGAAAATCCTGCCAGGTCGCGGGGCGTCTGGGTGTCATGGCGTCCAGTCTGGTGCCGCTACTTGTGGATCGACTGAGTGATGAAGACGAGCTCGTTGTTCGGTCTGCTGCCTCGGCCCTGGGAGATGTTGGAAGTGACGCAGATCTGGTATTGCCCGAGCTTCAGAAGCTGCTGGCTGACGATTCGGCTTCAGTGCGGGCCATTGCCCTGTCCGCTCTGATGGAATTCGGGACGCTCGCCAATAAGGCGATTCCTGCAGTCTGTACGATGGTCAATGATGACAGCACGATCGTCAGGGCTGCCGCAGCCCGTGCCCTGGGACAAATTGGCCTGGACAGCGAAGATGCTGTGCACGCGTTGATGGACGCTCTTGACGATCAACACGGTGGTGTGACAATTCCCGCCGCAAATTCCTTGTCGCAGCTGGGCGCCACTGCGGTTCCGGCGTTGGTTGGCCTGCTGGATAAACCGGAGTATCGTGATCTGGCGGTCACCGTTCTTGGAGAGATCGGCCCGGCAGCCGGCACAGCAGTGCCCGCTCTGGTCGCGCTGCTGAAGTCCGACGACGAGAAACTTCGTCGGGAATTGTTTATTGCTTTGGCAACTATCGGGCCTGCGGCTACATCTGCCGTTCCGGAACTGATGAAGATGTTGCGAGATCCGGAATCCGGCCGCTCTCGCGGTGGTGCTGCCTATGTTCTGGGACACATTGGTGAGCCATCGTGTGTACCGGTTCTGAAGAAGATCCTGAGCGGAGTACAGGGCGCGGAGCCGCAGGTCCTGCGGGCCGCGGCGTGGGCTTTGGTCACATTGCAGCCCGACAACACTGCCAATGGTCCGATCGTATTGTCGTATCTGACGGATGCACTTTCCTCAGAACATTCGTTGGCTCGCAAAGAAGCTCTGGCGGCTATCGGAAAACTTGGTGCGGGCGGGCAGCCCGCGGCAAACGCCATGATCAAACTGGCTCAGAATGATCCCGACACACTGGTCCGCAGTGAAGCTTTGCATGCATTGGCTATGCTTCCGAAGATTTCTGAGGATACGATGCCGGTCGCGATTGTGGCTATGGATGATCACGATCCCCACGTGCGAAATTCAGCGCGGTTTCTACTGGGGAAAATGGGGACAAGGGCACGCGTGGCTGCTGCGAAATTGAAGATGGGTACGCGCGAAGGGGCAGCCATGGACAGAGTCGTCGCGGCATGGGCGCTCGCGCGAGTCGCTCCGTCGGCCGAACATAACAAGCTTGCCGTCCCGTTCATGTTGCAGGCTCTGCCGGATCCGAATCCCCGCGTGCGTGCCGAAGCTGCGCATACACTTGGCCTCATCGGTATCTCACGCCCTGAAGTAGTCGCTGCTCTGAAGACAGCCGCGGCTGATCACAATCAGACCGTCGCCAGCGCCGCCAAGACAGCTCTGGATCAGCTGAAGTAGTACGTGTGAGGCTTCCTGTTTCCAGGGGCGAAGGGCTGCTGGCGGAGCGAGCAGCTCGACTGCTCGGATTCCGCACATGGTGCGGAGGTCGAAGAGCCGACGTCATCAAACAAAATCCAGAGAAGTGTCTCAGAATTGACCGACAACCAGACCATCATCGCGGGCTGACAGCTTTTGCAGAAGCCCCATGTTGCGATCAGTCTTGTCATTGCTGTCGAGGCTCTCATGAATCGCACGGGCGGAACCGTCACACAGGAGAAAATGGACAATGCCGTTTGCATGACGACTGGAATAACCTGTTTCGCTGCGGTTGATCGGAGACGCATAGCTGCCATCGGCCAGGACATCACTTTCCTGATAGTTCGAACGTGGCCCTGGCCACAACGCTGCCTTCCCCAGAACCGATCGTTCTCCCACCATGAGCGTGTTTGACGTCCCGTCAACACAATCACGCCCAAGGATGGCAGCTGATGCAAGGTCGTGCATAAACACCGTGTATCCGGCAACAAGAACCATGACCAGCATATCGCTGGTTGGCATTCGTCGGAACATCCTGATGGAAGCCCACTCAAAGGTTCCAACCACGACCATAAACATCACGCCTGTCAGGGCGGCCATTGAAATCATTTCAATAAGCGGGGCCAGAAACAGTACGAACATCAACAGTCAGACCGCAGCTGTAATTCCGGAAAGACGACCTCGACCACCCGAATTGACGTTGATCAGAGACTGACCGATCATCGCACATCCACCCATACCGCCAAACAGACCACAGATCAGATTTGCACGTCCCTGGCCGATGCATTCTCGATTAACTTTATCTCGCGTCTGCTTGATATCGTCAATCAAGGTGAGTGTCATCAGCGATTCTATGAGTCCCACGCCACACAGGATGATGGCATACGGGAGGATGATCCTGAGCGACTCGGGGTTCAGTGGAATCATGTCATACTGCAGAAAGAATGGCATCGGCAGTCCCCCGCTGATACCTGTGCTTTCGCCGACAGCTGCGGCAGCATCGACAGCACCTGTTGTATTTGCTGTTGCGGTAGCAGCTGTGTTCATGCTCAACATGTCGCCGACAGTTGCCAACGCTGTGTCCTGGCCAGGCATGTCAACAGAACGATTGATCGCAATGGAAATCATTGCCACTGTCAGAATCGCAACCAGCGATGCCGGGACGGCCTGTGTGAATTTCGGCAGCAGCCAGATAATAGCCATGGTCAGGTCGACCAGCAGCAACATCAATCCCAGCGGCTGGCCCTGCAGATAAACCAGTTCTCCGGACGCTGACAGCGTTTTGAAGCTGCCAAGCTGTGCCATTCCGATCACGATGGCCAGACCATTTACGAACCCCAGCATGACCGGATGAGGGACCATGCGGATCAGTTTTCCCAGGCGGGCGAGCCCAATTCCGATCTGCAACAGCCCGCACAGAATGACGGTCGGAAACAGGTATTCGATGCAGGTATTCGATGCCATGTTCAGCAACAAGAGCGACAATGACGACAGCCATTGCGCCTGTGGCTCCCGATAACATGCCGGGGCGGCCTCCCAGCACCGCACTGATAAGACCGATGAAGAACGCCGAATACAGTCCAATCAGCGGAGAAACGCCGGCTACGAATGCAAAGGCAATCACTTCGGGACCAGAACCAGAGCGACTGTAAGACCGGATAAAACATCATTGCGAATGGACGTTGAGCGTTGACGAAAATAATTCAGCATGTTGTATTCTAAAGACGAAACTCCGCCGCCGGGGCGCGATGCCGGACAGTTGGAGACAGGAACGATGAACGGTGCCGCGTCGATGTGGCAAACCACATCAGGGGCGGATCTGGGCGTTCTGAATGGAGCACTGTGCCGATAGACCTGCACAGTTCCGGTCTCGGGGACGGATCAACGCCTCGCAATGCCCGGGAATTTCGCCGCAAAAGGAGCTGGACCACAAGCCCCAATTGGAATTGACGAAAGGACTTTCCCGGTAGATTGCCGAATGTAAGACACGCGTTTCAGTGTTCCGGGAGCCATGAAAAAGCGATTGACATCGCCCCAATCTGTGACGGAGCAAACCGATTTGTAATACGTTGTCGCGGATGGATAGAATAAGCAGACTGTCCTGCCGAACAGGAACGACCTGTAATTCCCTGCCGCTGACCATTTTCCTGCACGTACCTTTCGTATGTCACCACGGCTTAAATACATTGCTGTATTACTGTGTGCGCTGGCTTATCCTGATCCGAATGCGATAGGGCGGGACCGAGCGGCGATACAGCGTGTTTCCGTGCAGCCGTCGACCATTGCGATTTCGGGGCGGGATCGGCAGCAGCAACTCGTTGTGACAGGCATTCGCGCTGACGGAATGCAGGTGGATCTCACACATAGCGCTGTGATCCGTGTGCTGGATCCGTCGATCGCCACCATTGACGCGGCGCTGCTGACTGGATTGCAGGAAGGCGAAACCCGGATACGAATTGAGGCTGGCAACTCAGTTGCCACAATTCCGCTTAGAGTTTTGAATTTCCGCAATTACCCGCCGATTCATTTTGAGGGTGATGTGCTGCCACTGTTTTCCAAGCTTGGTTGTAACAGTGGTGGCTGCCATGGAAAACAATCCGGGCAGAACGGTTTTCGGCTGAGTGTGTTTGGGTTCGATCCCCGTGCCGATTACGACGCGCTTGTACGGGAAAGTCGTGGACGGCGAGTCTTTCCTGGCGCCATTGAACG
>Ga0315332_10000628_pt1 | contig 16835 bp, 10 predicted proteins | sample M110034915metaG_FD_203455 | JGI IMG/M metagenome (GOLD analysis project Ga0315332, IMG submission 203455) | Ammonia-oxidizing marine archaeal communities from Monterey Bay, California, United States - M1 100m 34915 | ecosystem: Environmental > Aquatic > Marine > Intertidal zone | place: USA...
CATGGGAGACTGGATCCGCACCTTGGGAAAGCGTGTTGTCAAATTAGACCTCAAAGGCTATTCCCGAGCCAAAAATAATTGGGTCAAAGAGATAGGAACCGGCGATATTGATTGGGCGGATGTACGTAAAGCTTTGATAGAGATCGACTATTATGGTTGGGCCGCTGCAGAAGTCGGTGGTGGTGATTTAGGGCGTTTGAAGCAAATATCAGCCAATATGGACCGTGTTTTTGGGCTTTCTGCTAAATAACGTAGGATATAGTGGGTTTCCAGAGTGTTTTTCGAAACTTGGTGGAAACTAGACGGGTACCTAACCTCTCGAAGAATATTTGAATTGCCATTCAGCGTTTTAGAGTTGAGCAACTAAACTGGAGCACTGAAAATAAATCGCGTACCGATGGAGCGTTCCGAGTAGCCTCGCTTCAACGGCGTTTTTTCTTTGGTTGCCGGCACAATTAAAGAGTGTGGATGAAGTAGATGTTCCAGCTTATTGCCCTTTGTTATTTCTAATGCCAGACTCGAAACTCCCAACAACTTCACAACCAGTCGATCTGACGGGGCGACAACTGGGCGACTACCAGTTGCTGCGGCGATTGGGGCGTGGTGGAATGGCGGACGTTTATTTGGCTAAACAGGGTTCGCTGCGGCGAAATATAGCGCTCAAAATACTGAAGCCGGATCTTGCAAAAGACGTTTCCTACGTCAAGCGATTTCAGAGGGAAGCCCAGGCTGCTGCCAATCTTGTGCAGGCCAATATCGTACAAATCTACGAAGTTGGTGAGTTGCAGGGGTTTCACTTCATTGCTCAAGAGTACGTGCAGGGAAGAAACCTTAAGCAATATCTCAATCGTTACGGCGCGGTAGAACCAGTGATGGCAGTCAATGTCATTCGGCAATGTGCACTTGCCTTACAGAAAGCGGGCGAACTCAGTGTCATTCATCGAGATATCAAGCCTGAAAACATCATGCTTTCGACGAAAGGCGAGGTGAAGATTACGGATTTTGGCTTGGCACGAATCAACAGCAGTGCATCCAAGCAGGCGTTGACCTCGGTTGGGATTACGATGGGGACGCCGCTTTATATGAGTCCCGAACAGGTCGAAGGAACGGCGATTGATCAGCGATCGGATATCTATTCACTGGGAGTAACGGCCTACCATATGCTTGCCGGACATCCTCCATTTCAGGGTGACACCGCTTTGGTGATCGCGGTGCAGCATGTCAAAGATACTGCGGTTCCACTGAATGGGTTGCGTCGGGATATTCCGATCGAGCTCTGTCAGTTGATCGAAAAGATGATGGCGAAAAAACCATCGAACCGAGTTGATAATGCGACTCAATTAATTAAGGATCTGAGGCGCATCAAAATCGATCTCGATGAAGATTGGGAAATGATTGTTGAGAAGCTTGCAACTTCTGAGCAATACGCCATGGAGAGTTCGATCGGTTGGAGCCAAGCGAAGCTGGAGGCGACCCGCCAGTTGCAAACGGTGATGAAGGGGAATTTAAGGCCGTGGTGGCGAACTAGTGCAACTTTTACGACACTTGTCTTGATGTGCATTTTGGGGATGGCCGGCGGTTGGGTGTTGGCAACTCAAACAGCCCCTCCGGCTCTCTTGAACGTGGAACAGATTGAGCAAAGCGATGTTCCTAAAAAGGAGACAGCAGAGCAGCAATACACGGAGGCGCAGATGAAAGCTGATCGTTATGAAAATACACTTCAAGAAAAATACTGGCTCGCGGTGGAACAGAATTTCCCCATTTCGGAAGCGCCCGCCAATGCAAAGAATAAGCGAATCTTAATTGTTCGTCGCTCGAAGGAACGGCTTGCTGAATTTTATATGAAGGACAGCCAGTGGGACAAAGCGTTTGCTATTTATAACGAATTTGTCCAGTACGATGAACTGCTTGGGAAAGAATATCGCGACATTGGTTATGCGGGGCAAGCGATTGTCTTTGATGAAATGTCAGTGGAGGTCTTTGATGGTGGAGAAGAAGAAAGGGTGTCGAAAATCAGGACCGCGATTGGAAATGTTAAGACGACCTCGTCTCTTAATAGCCTGATGAAATCTCTTTTTGAAAAGGTCAAAAAGAAAGTCGATCGAAGCCTTGAAAGTTTTGAAGGTTTAGATATCCCCATTGAAAATCAAAATGAATCTTCTCGATTTCGACAATTTTTTAGAGTAAGCCAAGTGTCGTAGGTGCTTTAAAGGCGTGCTGGTGCATAGGGTCGGTTTCAGCTCCGACTGGCCTGCTGTTATTGCCGTGCTCGCCATGATTCGTTGACACCTTTAGCGGAGAGGCTTGAAAGCTTACCTCAGCACTTATCCAACCAATTGCATCAGTGATTAGGCTCTAAAGTTCTGGTTGAACCACCACCAAATACGGTAGCCGAGCGAGCGATATCCGGTGGAAACACGAGCCTGCCCGCCAATGCCGATCTTGGGGGCAATGGTCGGTGATTCGATTGGAACACGTGCAAAATATTGGAAATCTTGATGCTGATAGCCAGCCACCATTTCAATAACCGGATCGGAGGCGTTGCTGTTGTTCCCACCCATCGAGGGTTGCAGGGGATCGTAATCTTCTCGATTGATCGCAATGTCGGTCTCGCCAATCCATTCAATTTTGGAGTGATAGGTGTGCCCGGGATCTGAATACAATTTTATTTTCGTTGCCTGATCTAGTTTCACAAATTTAACTTGATGCTCGGTCAGAATTACGACGGCGTACCATTTTGAAAGATCGGCAATTTCACAAAAACGTTGTCCCCGCTGAGCCGAGACGTTGTTGTGCTGCCCGTAAAGTAATGGCCGCATATCATAGTCTTCTGTTTCTTCTGATTGCTGTCCTGAATGCTGGTAAGGCGTGGCTAGAACCGTGCCGTTGATTTTGCTTTTAAGAGTCAGTCCAGTGGCACGCTCAGCGAGTTGGGCATGAACTTTTTTGAGCTTTGCCAGATCGGCTAAAATCGACTTGGTAGGATCGTTTGGCTCCGGTTCGGTAAGATTGCGTTTGGCAATTTCTAATTTGAGCGCCGCCTCCTTCTCTTGGATCTTCCCCAGCGCGGTGACCAATTGCATCTCGAGCTCTAAATTTCTGAGCTGTGCTAGGGTTTGCCCAGCTATGACCGACTCTCCTGGGCTGACTTCGAATGATTCCAAAAGGCCGGATTCTTTAACCCAGACGGTTTCTATTTCACTGGGCATCACGATCAGATTGCAACGCAACGTGTGAGGAAGTGGGATAAACAGGATTAGCGCGAGCACAAAGCTTGCGATTCCTAGGACAACAAAAAATCTAACTTTTTTCACTTGATGCATTCGTCCAGGAACCGCCATGTATTTGTACAGTTTGTAGCCAGGCATTCCGAGCATGCCGACCATAGAAAATAGAGCTATCCCAATTCCAATGGATTCGAGGTGGTAAGGTTCCAGCATTTTCGTCAAAAAAATAATGATCGAAAGCATAATGAACCAGCGATAACAAAATGCTGCCACGGTAAACATGGCAAAGGCCCACGGTCGATTCGAGGGCATGAGTTGATCGTCGGGGATTTCCAATCCCAGCCAATTGCGCCCGAGAAGGGTTGTCAAAGCCTTGGTTGACTTCTGATTGAGATTGGGAATTTCGAGAAGGTCGCTAAGAATGTAGTAACCGTCAAAGCGAAGCAATGGGTTACCATTAAAGAGGATAGTGCTGATAGAACTGACCAGCATGACACGGAGGCAAACGTCTTGAACGAGTCCCGGCTGTACAAACCACCAGACAAAAGTCGCGATCGTGGCGAGAATGATTTCTACATACATGCCGGCAGCTCCGATCGCGGCGCGGTGCCATTTATTAGGCAGTCGCCAGCTATCGGAAACATTGCAATAAAGGCATGGGGTGAGGACCAGCAGCATGAATCCAATTTCATGGCACTCTCCCCCTAAGCGTTTACAAGCAAGGCCGTGTCCAAATTCGTGAAATATTTTTGTGACTGCGAGAACGATTCCGAATAAGTACCATTGTTTTGGGTCGAAAAAGGCTTCGAAACCGGGAAGTTTTGCCTGGAACAGACTCCAGTTCATCACGACGGAGAGCAGCGCAATCGCCGCACAGAACAGGGTGACCCACATTGCAATTTTGGTGAAAATCCACCACGTGTACGGAAGCAGCCAATTTAAAAGCCGCTCGGGATCGAATCCCTTGTATCGAATAGCAAGCACATTGGAATAGGTGCCCACCCGTTCCATCATTTTATTCTTATTACCTCGCTTGAGCAGTTCAGCTCCCTGCCCAGGAACGCTCGAAGTCACAAGGCTATCCTGATGGAATCGAGTTAATAATTGTTGGAGATCCTGACGCGTAATCCGCTTGGGCGCAAATTTTTCGTGATATCCGTCTTGGAGCTCATCGATAGATTTTTTGCCATCGAGTTCTCGAAGTAAATGAAAGACGTGCGGAGGAAACTGAAAGTATTTCTGCCCAAGGGGTTCTTTGATGACCCAATATTCAACGCCCTGATAGGTCATGCGATCATAGGTTAGATCCGACCGCATTCTCATTTGAATGGGAGGACTGCTCGGTGGCGGAGTATGCCTGGCCGGGGGATCGGAGGGAGGCGGGATGATCGACATCGCAACCTCTTAAAAGAATACTTTGGTTCGGAGGAAATCGTAAATCTGATAGAAGCATACAAATCCAAGAGATCGTGTTCCACAGCGAATTTTGGCTGTCGCTCCAGCTCCACTGCGAAGCTCATTTTGAAGGTCGGCGAGTTGAGAGGGTTCGATTTCCACGAATGCGCGAAATTCCGGAGCTCCTTCAGCCGTCGGGACTCCCCTATCGTCAATTGCAAATTTCGCAAGTGTTCCGTTGAGATTTAGATTTGGATTGGTGCCAATTTTAAATTCGACATCGAGCAATTTGCTTGGATCTTTGGCGAATGCCTGATCTACGTAGGTCATTTTGTTTTGTGGAATTTTCAGTTCAAGTTGCCACTGACCTTCGAGGTCAACGACTTCGAGCAACGCCAGATTGGAAACCGCGGGGAAATCGGTGTACCTTCGCTTGAGGCGAGGTGTGGTAACTGTACCATCGATGGGGCTTACGATCTCATGTTGGCTTCGTTTGTACTCCATCAATTCGAGCTTAGATGAAAGAGTTTTGCGTTGCTTTTTAAAGAGGTCGATCGCCATGCCAATTTCTGCGCTCTCGGTAGAGTCTTTGAGACCGCTGGCTAATTGTGAGTTGGCATTGTCAAGCTGATGATCGATCGCTTCGATTTCATATTCAGCCGAACTGATTTGCATTTCCAGATCTTGATTCTCAAGACGCAATAACGGCTGCCCCTTTTTGACCTTCGCTCGCTCATCAATCAGGATTTCACGAATAATGCCGTCGGTTTGCGCGTAAATTGTGTTCCGAGTCGACGGATGCATCACCCCGTCAATTTTCATTTTGAGTTCTTTGGGAAAGAACAACATCACGAGAATCAAAATGCCTAAGGCGGCCAAGCCGGTGTTAGTTTTAGCGCGATGGTCGCGGAACAATACCTGCTGCAGCCAGCCAAGGCGTTGCCAGACTGGAAGGAGAAAGATCTCGCTGTGTTTTCTGGCGTTTTCCAAAGCAATTTCCGACTGACCCACGATTAGTTGAGTGTCGAATTCAATTTCATTTTCGGGAACGTCAGCGTCAAAGTACTCGAGGATTAGAACGCCAAGTTTCTGCGAAACCTGCTGTTGGTGGCTCTTCATCTCCAGATCCGGTAAGGCTGGAGGACGTGCCATAAGGGGGATAACGATCAGAGTCCGACTGTGGGATTCATCCAGGTAATCATTGATTTTCTGAGCGACTTCAGGTGCGATTCCCTCCGTGCTGCCGGTGATCCAGAACGTTGACTCAGCACTCACGCTGGCGGTAGCGACCGCCGACAGCAAACGCACGACGTTCGAACGGTTGTCGAAACGATCCTGGCTGCTGATTGCAGAGATCTTACATTTGGTTCCATTCCACTGGCCTACACTAACGCGATCGCAATTGAGAAGACGTCTAGCTTCGTTGGCAATCGCGTAGGCTGTATCGACCGAGTTGATCGAACGATGAGTTTCATTGATGAACTCTAGCCTATTTGACCAAGAGTCGCCTGAGATGGTTTTGACAGCCTGAGTTTGTTCTTGTTCCTGTTCTTCGTGCCAACGCTGAAACAGTTGGGATATTTGAGAAAGGAATCTTAGGTAACCTTCTTGTGCCTGAGGTGAAATGTCACCCCGCTGCAGGAGCTCAAGCGTTCCACAGCATTTTTTCGTTCGGTTGTATACCGGAGAAAACAGCATCAGGAATGCGTCGTCATTTTGGCTGGAATTTTCGTCCTGAGGATTGGGTGGTTCTGTAAATGAATCAGACGTCAGGCCCATTGGGCGTTCATTGGCGACCACTTCCATGACCGCGTTGCTATGCTGCGAGTTCTCTTGTGAGAGAACGTCTTTGGCACTTGCATTTGGATGCCGACCGGTTTGGTGAGTCAATTGCGGCGTTTGGTTACCGTTGACCTGCCAGAGTAACGCACCGTGAGCTCCGGTGATTTTGACAACGCGACTAAGTACCGTATCGCAAAATTGATCGAAATCTTTTTCCGTGCTGGCCATTTCATTCAACTGCTGAACCGTGCGGCGAACTTCGTCGCGAATGGCAGAAGGAGAAGGACTATTTTGTTGTTCGCCAGTGGACATGATTGATTTGATTTACCGTCGACGGAAAAATTGGAAGGCTTAGCTAATTGTAGATCGCATTAATGGGGAGGGAATAGTGACGTGGCGGCAATGAACGATTCGGCAAGCTGGAGTCCAGTAGCGCGAAGATTCAATGACGATGAGGGGTTAGTTTAAGTGACGCAATTTGGCACTGAATTAAGGTCAGGAGGCCAGTCAAAGTTGTTTTAATCAAAGTTGTCGAGAATGGGGTCGAGCCCCATTTCTCTCTGTGACTTGGCCAACATCTTCTCATTATACATAAGTATGCGCCGAGAACGGTAATGTTGGTTCTCAACCTTTTGCTGCGCACGGTTAAAAAGCGAGATCCAATATGAACTTGTGCGGGTTCTGCCGGTCCTCCGGTACCTCTCGGCTGTTTGCTTACCAAATGCGGACTCCAGAATCTTATCTTCGGCTGCGATGTAGAGTTGCACTGAGCCTGGATCTCCTTGACGACCACAGCGTCCGAATAGCTGTTGATCAATCCGACTGGATTCGTGCATCTCGGTTCCAATCACATGCATGCCACCAAGTTTTAGTATTTGTTCGCGATTGTTTGTGTTTTCAGATTCTCCGCCAATTTTAATGTCGGTACCTCGACCGGCCATGTTGGTGGCAACGGTAATTTTTCCCATCTCTCCTGCTGTTGCAATAATCTCCGCTTCGCGTTCAATTTCCCTGGCGTTGAGCACTTCATGTTTGATTTGGTTTTGTCTGAGCAGCTGGGACACTTGTTCTGATTTTGCGATTGACCGAGTTCCAATCAAAATTGGCCGGCCCTCTCTATGAATTTCAATCACGTCGCGAACGACTGCTTCGAATTTTTCCTGTTCGGAAAAATAATATTTGACAGGCAGGTCGTTCCGCTGGATGGGTTTGTTCGTGGGGATGATTGAAACGCCCATGTGGTAGATCTTTTTAAATTCTCGTTTGGATGAATTTGCTGTACCTGTCATCCCGGCAATATTTGGATAGCGACTCACGAAAGACTGAACGGTAATTTTTGCTTGAGTATTGGTGTCCATTGTGACTTCGACCGATTCATTGGCTTCAATTGCCTGGTGAATTCCTTTACTCCATCGGCGTCCCTCTGAGATTCGCCCCGTGGCTTCGTCAACGATCACAATTTCGCCATCGCGTACGACGTAATCTCGATCTCGTTTGTAATCTCGATCAACCTGAATTGAGCGTTCTAGAAAATCGTACATTTCCAATAATCCAATGCCCGCCAATTCTTCGGGTTTGGAAATGGTACGGACTTTTGCTGTGCCGTCCGGAGTCAGGTCAACTCTTCGTTTTTCTTTGTCGTACCAATAGTCAATGTCTTCCTCGAATTGCCGAGCCGCATTTGCTGACCATTGGTATAAAGCGGTTTGTTGTTGTTTGGTTGATTCATCTTGTGCGGCGGAGATGATCAATGGTGTACGAGCATCGTCAATCAAAATACTGTCTGCTTCGTCGATCAGTAAGAAGTGAGGTTTGCGATGGACTGGTTTGGACGCAGGGGATTCAGCGACTCCAGCTTGGCTGCCCCCGTACCAGAGTTCTCTTTGTTTTTGTTCTCTTTCCTGGGAATGGTCGCGCAGGAAGTCAAAACCAAATTCTTTCATCGTTCCGTAGGTAATACTGCATTGATAGGCCGCCCTTCTCTGCTCGCGAGACATCTCTGATTGAATTACACCAATCGTCATGCCGAGAGATTGGTAAACCGGTTGCATCCATTCAGCGTCTCGTTTGGCGAGGTAATCGTTGCTGGTTGCCAGCAAAGCTCCGCGACCGGCAAGGGCATGCACAAACATCGGAAGGGTCGCTGTGAGCGTCTTGCCTTCTCCTGTACGCATTTCAGCAACATGGCCGCTGCACATGGCATGTCCCCCTAGAAGTTGGACATCGTAGTGTTGCATGCTTAATTGCCGCTGGGAGGCAACTTGAACCAAAGCAAAGGCTCGTTCGATGAGACCGTTGACCGAGTCCGTTTGACGTGATTCAAAACCTAGATTTAACGCGATATCCGCAAGTTCTTTATCAGACTGACCTGCGAATTGAGTCGCAAGCGATTTGATATGAGTGAGGGAGGAGCCAAATTTCACGGTATTGATTCGGGTAAATGTAGGACCGGCTGATTTCTTTACGACCGAAGATCAGTGGCGATGCCGTTCTGAACTTCAGTTTACCAACAAATGAAATCGTAATTTCTCTAATTATAGGCAAGCCCAAGAGTTTGTGACCGGTTTCAGGCTTCGGATTCGTTAATGTCGGTTCGACCCTAATATCCGATGAATGAAGAGCGTTTTTGGGGTGCTAGCGAACCCTCAATCGTCTACCCAAGGATACGCGAGCAAACAGATCACGCCTTGAGAGCAATTGGGAAAAACTCTAGTATTCCGCACCCAAATCTCGGTTCCTGCACGGTAGGCAATGGTATCGCCTCGAGCGAGTAATTTGTCGTGAACGGTGACTTTTATGCTTCATTTTGAATTCAAAAAGAGTAGCCGGAAATGCTATGAGAGTGAGCGAGAATTCAAACCGGGAGACGGTTTTTATTCAGCCTTGCTGGAGTGTGAAGATGGGCAATCAGAGCGCAGAGATTATTCCACTGACCAATGGGAGGGGCCACCGGAAGATTGCATTGGGTGGTGGAAGTCGAGCGTGCCGGAACTTGGAAAAGGTAAAGTTTATTGGGCGCCGAAAAAAGTACTCATTGCCTATTTTGAGCATCTGCAAACGAGTGAGGAAACGGCAGACCTCGCGTTTGTTACCGGCTTGTTGCTAATGCAGAAAAAAATATTGACACAACTGGACAGCGAGCTCGGAGAATCAATCTTGGAGTTGCATTGTCGATCCTCAAATACCACCTATCAACTGACAGTTGTTGAGATTAGTCCGGAGCGACTTGCGGCCATTCAGCAAGAGCTTGCCGAAAAATTATTTGTAGACCAACCGGTTTCAGATGATGTGGAAGGTGAAGAAGTCAGTGAAGAAGTAACTTCAGAGTGAGTGACCTAGGTCTCCGAGAAAATAAATTGGGATTTAAAAATACAGCTTGTTTGAGGACTGTGGCATGCGTTCTCCCGTTCGTGGGAAATCGGAGGCTGAAGCTGTCGTTTGCGCTTTTAGGCACTCTATTTTTTATGAGCATTGCTACGGGCACCTCCTGCGCTCAATTGTTCGATAATTTTGAGTTTGATCTGTTTAAGCCGAAGCGTGGAGGTTTTTCTGCGAAGGCAAGGTTACCGACGCAGACAGAGCTGTTGGATATGCAGAAGTCGCGAGCACAGTTGGTAAAACAACTGCAAGCAAGCGTTTCTGTGAAAATGACGGGTGCTCCAAAAATTAAAGGAACAATTCAGGTTGAATTTCCGGAACGCCTTCGTTTGAAAGCCGGGTTCTTGGGACTTTCTGAGCTAGGCGTTGATGTTGGGTCAAACGATGAGCTTTTCTGGATATGGGTGAAAGCATCATCGAGTGAGCAGCCAGAGGTTATGTATTATGCGGAACACGGCGATTACGATCGAAGCACCCTGCGTTTATCCATCCCATTGGATCCAAAGTGGTTACTAGACGGTCTAGGTTTGAGCCAATTGAGTGCACAAGATCGACACGTTGGTCCTTTTGCCAGGCCAGATGGGAAGATTGAACTCATGACCGAAAAGCAAAGTCCTGCCGGGCTTCAGCGGGTGGTGACGTTATTCGATGCAAGATCCTTCGTGATTGTGCAGCAGGCGTTATACAACTCCGAAGATAAGCTGGTTGCTTACATGAACTCCTCTGACCATCAGGCGGTCAATACGAATGGACAGTCAATTGATGTACCGAAAAAAATAAAAATAGTTGTGGTAGAGGGAAATGGCGAAACGGCCGGCATGACGATCCAGCTCGGGCGAATTTCTTTGGATCCGTTGTACGGTGATCCTCGAAAAATGTGGAGTTTGCCCAGAGCTGACGGTGTGCCGAAGGTTAATCTAGCTTCGGAATTGTCGGTTCCCCCCAACGAACGAAAGACGAAGCCTGGTAATTCTGGATGGAAGTTTCAGGATTAGTCGCTGGCTGGTTCGATTTCATGGAGTAAATCGATGGTGTCTCCGGCAAAGATTAACTAGGTTTCGTGTCTTGACACTGTTTTTGAAGAGAATTACGATTTTTCGTAAATGTTGGTTTTCCAGCGTTAATTTTACCGATACCAAATGGCGGCCTGTGTTTATTTTTTATTGATCGCCTAAACACCCATCCATTTTGAAAATTAGTCGGGTCACGACACGATCCGAAGACAGGAGTATTAAAATGACACATGTTGTGGGAAAAGCTTGCGACGGTTGCCGATACACTGATTGCGTTGTTGTCTGCCCGGTAGAGTGTTTCTACGAAGGTGAGACGATGCTGTACATTCATCCCGATGAGTGCATTGATTGCGAGGCCTGTGTGCCCGAGTGCCCAGTGGAAGCGATTTTCCACGAGGATGATCTACCTGAAGATCAAAAAGAGTATGTTCAGATTAACGCCGATCAATCCGAGACGTGTGAAGTCATCACGGAGCGTAAAGAGCCGTTGAAAAAAGAGGACTAACTTTCTGGTTCGCAACCTGAAACACGAAAAGCCGGCACTGATTGTGACCGGCCTTTTTTGTGTGGTTTCGTTAGTTATCTAAAGTTGCTCCCAAGCCGAACCGGAATCCTCCGGTATCGTGTACGGGCTAACGCCGTTTCGCGGGTTCCTTCTGTCCTAGAATCTCACTCGGAGTTTTTCCATAGGTCGCTTTGAACGAACGATCAAACGAATTACTCTTACCGATGGCTTTCATCAACCGAGCGAATGAGCCAGAGTCCGATTTGAGTTTCTTCACAAACAAGTACCCCACCAGGGCTGCGCGATCTGATGGCATTCGATTTTGGATGAAATCATCCGGTTTTACCATCTCGGCCATCGCTGCTTCCGCTCTCATATCGAGCGACTTCATTTCGTCTTCTTTGGAGTATAGTTTTTTGGCGGTCCAAAGCCCTAGCCCGTCTGCGAACCAGCGGGGCATGTCCAGAGCAAGATTCGCGACGTGCAGCGAGGCAATTTGATGGGCCAGTGCAACCTGAACATCTTCGGCTGATTGATTTCGCGTCATTAAGACAGTGGCATAGGCATCGGTGATGTTGTATCCCCAGTGTCCAGCGACGTCCTTGGGGAAATCCCGTTTCTCAATCATCTTGCCAAATTCGCTGAAGTCGTACCGTTTATCGAAAACAAATACCGACGCGTTTCCTTTGACCAAGGGGTCTTTGGAGTTCGCGCGAAGAGCGCTGGCAATTTTCGGTGCCATTTTTTCACAGAGTTGCGAAATGTCAGTCAGGCGACTTTCATTGGTGGAACCAGTGACGAGGAAGTTGTCACTCGGTAGAACTTTACTTTGAACGCTATCCATGACGAGTTTCCAGGTGCGAGTCGCGAGATCGCCGCGGTCGGCCAGGAGTTCTTCGTGGGTTTGTGATGCCGCCTTTGAACGAGCAGCGACGAGGGATGTGACCATCCGGCTGTCTCCTCCGTCAAAAGCCGCTCCTTCATCGATCCACTTGGCAATGGTTTCGATCAGTTTGTCATCAAGTTTCCCGGAAGGTGGCATGATTTCAACACCGTCACCTCGCAGGCGTTTGATGATCTGGCTTTCACCTGATTTCTTAGCTTCAATTGGTGTACCACCGTCACCGCCGCGAAGAACGTCCCGGAAGCTTGCCATGCTGAAGTTCCCACGGGGACGGTCGGTGATATGACACCGTGCACAATTCTCAAGTAGGATCGGGGCGACATGCAGTCCGAAGGAAACGGTTTCCTTGCCAGTGGGAAGGTTGACCGTTGCATTTCGTCTTGGTTGGGCAGGTGGCGGTGTATTGGAAAATTCGTTGAGGCTTTTTTTCGTGTCATCGCCGTCGAACTTCGCACCCTGTTTCATCCAGTCTCGCAATAACTTCAATTCTTCGGGTGTCACTTTCGCTCCACCTTTCGGCATTTCTCCGCTCTCAATGACCTGGATTAAACGAGCGTCGTTAGGCAATCCATAGGCGAGTGTGGTACTGGCATCGAGTGCGGCAAAGGTAGCCGCACTGAAATCACCGCGGTTCTGGTTTACGTGGCAGTTTCCGCATTTTGCAACGATGATCGGTGCGATCGATTTTACAAAACTTACGGGAGCAGCATCGCCATTGCTCGGCTGTGGTAAGGGTTGCATCTCGGATAACTTTTGCCCGGCATCACTCAGTAACTTATGTGCTTTTTCTAGTCGCTTGAACTCAGGTTCCAGTAATTCGAGAACTTCGGGAGAAGCTTTCGCCGAAACGGCTGCCATTTGTGCGATCGCTTGATTAATGTACTGTCCACTGGCGTCAAACTTGTTCGCTTTAAATTGCTTGCCAGCTCGATCAATGTTGGTTTTGATTTGCTTGACTGCCTGCTTCTGCTTCGGAGTCGGTGCTTGCCCAAATGAGTTGGTTGTAAAAACTAGTGCCAACACAGCAAGGGTTAGTCGGGCAATCAAAGTTGCTTTTGTTGAACTATGGCTAAGTATCATCATTTGCTTGTCTCGGATGTTGTGTTGGTCTGTTGTTGGTTTACAAAAATTTTGGCGGAAGTTCTTGGCAGTGTTTTTTGGCAGAATTTAAAGGTGTCACTCAAGAGGAGATTCACATATTGCTAATTGTAGTTTTCAAAGCAGTGTTGGGTCTGATCAAAGCGTCAGTTCGGCGCTGTCTTTGAGTTGTCTTTAAGCGAGGAATGTTACTAATGTTAGCACCGCAATAAGAATAAGAAACATCGCTGCGATGGCTGCGGGAACCAACCACTTCGGGGGCGGTCTTCTTCTTTTACGTGGTACGGGTGGTGTGATTTTTTGTTTTTTTTGCGAGTCGCTTGCGTTGTTGACGGATTTAAAAGCACTGGTTGGTTCTTCGAAAGCATGTTCGATGGTGCTTTCCTCGATTGGCTCGACCTCTTTGAGAGCGGCGAGCGTCGTGGCGTCGTTCTTCGCTGAAGTTGTTGTCGAGGGGGTTTTTTCAATTAACGAGTCCTCAGGGGCGAAAGTCGCGATATTCTCAAGCTCGCCTGACTCTACTAAGGCCATTAACTCGGTTTTCACCTCGCTGCACGTTTGATAACGGTCGACGGCATCTTTTGCCATCATTTTTTCGCAAATTTTAACGAGTGATTCTGGACACTCGGGGCGGCTTTCGTAAATACTCTTGGGAGCGAGCGATTGATGCATCGCAATCCGTTGTGCCAAACTGCCTTTTGGAAAGGGTGGGTGGCCGGTCAAGAAAAAATAGAGTGTGCATCCCAAACTGTAAATATCGGCTCTCGAATCAACGTCATGGCTGTTGACTGCTTGCTCCGGGGATAAGTAGTCAGCGGTTCCCATTACTTTTTCATTATGAAGAACGGTCAACGATTGGGAGTCGTTCTGGTTGACCAAGGCGAGGCCGAGATCAAGGATTTTGACCAACCCCTGATCTGTCTTAAAAAGATTTGCTGGCTTTATGTCGCGATGAACGAGGTCTTGCTGGTGAGCATGGATCAGTCCCTCTGCAGCTTGGGCAGTGAATTTTGCTGCCGAGTTAAAATCGAATGGACCGTTCTTTTTCCCCAATTCATAGAGGTCAGTACCATCGACATACTCCATCACCATGTAGTGCGTATCGCCTTCGTTGCAGATGTCGTAGATTCGAATGACGTTGGGGTGATTTAAACTGGCAGCGACGCGAGCCTCGAGATAGAACCGGTCGAGATAGCTTTTGTCGGCGACTTTTTTTCGCGGCAAAACTTTGATGGCTCGTAATTGCTCAGAAATTTTATGCTGAGCCAAATAGACGCTACTCATTCCTCCGGAACCGAGGTGCCCTAGCAGCTTGTATTTGCCTAGGAAAAAACCCTTGTATTTGCCAGCCAAGAGTTTGTCGATGTGCCACTGAGTGATCAAGCCAGAATCTAAGAGGTGTCCGGCCAAATCTTTTAAATTGATTGTCTTGCCGTCTGCCTTAGTGGATAATTTGGCTAAAGAAGATTTGAGTCGCTCTTCAGCGACAATGCCGCTGCGCTCTAGCAGTTTTAGAAAGCTTTTGGCGCTGGGTTCCGACATAAATGAAGAGCCTTGGAATATTCCTTTAATGGCAACCGGAAACAATCCTGTCCGGTTGGTTGATTCAGGGGTAATTGATACCCTTATTCTACTACTTAATTAGGAGAAGAAGGATTTTCATAAACAGGAGTCCCGAATCATGTTGTCTGTAAAATGGGTCAAGAACCGTCTGGTTCAATTATAACAAAAATCCGGCTTTCTCACTGTGAGCCTCAATGTCGAAAAAAGCACAAAATCAGTTGGGGCTCTTTGCCAAATTTTGGCAGCCTGGAAGGGTTAAAACAAGACTTGCCGCAAGTATTGGGGACGAAAAAGCGTGTGATCTGTATTTTGCATTCCTGAATCATCTGGTCAAGAAATTAGGGGCGGTAGGCACCGATCGTCATCTGGTTTATTCCCCACTGGAGCGAGTGACTGATTTTCAAGAAATTATCCCTGATTCGTGGGGGCTCTACCCACAATCTCCAGGTTGTCTTGGAACCCGAATGCACTCGTTTTTTTTTGATCGATTGGAATCTATGCGGCCACTAGACACGGCAGTTCGTAAAGTAGTAATCATTGGAGCAGACTGCCCGCAAATCAAATCCGCGTCAGTGGAGCGAGCTTTTGCCGAGTTGGACCAAGCACCCGTGGTTATTGGCCCGAGCGTGGATGGTGGGTATTACCTACTGGGAATGCGTGAATCGTGTTTTGATATCTTTAAAGATATAGAATGGAGTACGTCGACCGTACTAGCTTCCACGGTTGAACACCTGAACCGGCAGGAAATTGAGTTTACGATGCTGGAACCTCTGGAAGACGTCGATGAGCTCGATAGCTTGTTGGGGCTCGAAGAAAAAATGACGAGAGAGATGCAAGAGAGAGTATCATTGCCTGATGAGCAGGAAATGAATTTACTTCAAGAGATTCGTTTCGCACTTGGCAGAAGTGGATGAAGAAAATGGAAAACCCAAAAACCAAGCGAACGGTTATTGTCGGTGGAGGTATCATTGGTCTTTCACTGGCCTACGAGTTGGCAAAACGTAAACATGAGGTCGTGTTACTCGAGCAAGAAGGTTTTGGAGAAAAAGCATCTTGGGCAGGTGCGGGGATTTTACCACCGACCTGTCGGGCAACGGCGATTCACCCGATGGAAGTTCTCGAAGCCATCAGTAGTGAGCTCCATGAAATTTGGGCGGACGAGCTACAACAATTGACTGGAATTGATAACGGTTTTCGGAAATGCGGTGGACTCTACATTGCGAGGAGTGCCGGTGAAGTGGCGTCGTTGATGGGAATGCAATTTGAGTGGGAGAGTCGGGATATTCCCTTTCAGGAGCTCAGCGCTGAAGACGCCAAGGGACGATTGGCTTTTTTAAATTCGGATGGAAAAGGGATAGATGGCGGAATTGCATCAGCCCCTTCTAAGGCTTTTTGGGTTCCCGGCGAATCTCAATTCTCCAACCCAACCCATATCGCTGCGTTGGTTAGTGCTTGTCAAAGTTTGGGTGTGACATTGCATGAGCATGCCGGGCAGTGCCAGGTGCAAGTTTGCGATGAAAACGTGGCAGGGGTCAGCGTTGGAGAAGAGAAACATGTTGGCGACCAGTATTTTTTTACGGCGGGACCATGGACAGAGCAACTAATTAAACCGCTTGGGGTCGTGCTGCCAATGCAACCGGTTCGGGGACAAATCGCGTTATATAAAATCGATGAACGATCGTCTGGAAGTGGGCTTCCTATAATCAATGACGGCACCCGCTATCTCGTCCCGCGGACTGATGGGCATGTGCTGGCAGGGGCTACCATTGAAGAAGTGGGGTTCGACTGTTCCACGACTGCTTCGGAAGTGGAAGAGTTAAGAGGTTGGGCCGAAAGTCTTGGTACAAATCTAAGCGATGCCACTTTCGTTCGATCGTGGGCTGGTCTTCGCCCGGCAACCTACGATGGTTTTCCCTATCTAGGTGAGCTTGGTCACTCGGGAAATGCATTTGTAGCGACGGGGCATTTCA
>Ga0315332_10000629_pt1 | contig 16835 bp, 6 predicted proteins | sample M110034915metaG_FD_203455 | JGI IMG/M metagenome (GOLD analysis project Ga0315332, IMG submission 203455) | Ammonia-oxidizing marine archaeal communities from Monterey Bay, California, United States - M1 100m 34915 | ecosystem: Environmental > Aquatic > Marine > Intertidal zone | place: USA...
TCGTCCGCCAACGAGTTCTGAATCGTCTGCGCAACAGCCCCTGCCAGCACAGTCTGTCCATGACGCGTGAAATGCACCCCGTCGCTCAGCCATCGTTCGGCTTGCGGCTTCACCAGCGAGTACAGGTCGTTGGTTTCGACGTTCTCATCTTTCAGCAACTCTTTGGCGGCATGGTTGTAAGCGATCACGTCGCTGTTGCGTCGGAAGCCGTGGACTTCGGCCTTGCGTCCGACGGGAGTGGTCGAGGCCCAGATCAGCCTGGCGTCCGACTGGCGGAGTCGTCGCAACAGTTGTCGAATGTTGTCCCGGTACTGATCCAGTGGAATTTGGGGTTCGCCCTCGGGTGGAGGTGCGGCTTTGCCTGACTCATTCAGATGCGTCAGGTCATGAATGCCCCAGTTGAAGTGGATCACATCCCACTGCTGGTGGCCAAGATACGTCTCAATCTGCTTCAGTGTCTGCCGGGTTGAACGGCAGTTGTCGGGTGCGCGGTAGACGTTGGCGATCCCCGCGAGCTTCTCGCGAACGCCCACTGTGTAGGACATTGAGATCGAGTCGCCAATCAGCAAAACGTTGGGCAGTTCCGGATCTGCTTCAACGAATGCATATTCCGGCCGCCTTCGGTATTTGCCCGGGACAGCCTGCCGCCAGGCTTCCGGCGTGCGGTAGGGACACGAGCCATCGGGGATCTCCACATCGTCGTATCCCAACAGTGTTGCCATCGCTTCTGCGTAGCGGCGTCCGAGTTCGCGCTGTGATGGCGTCGAGAAGTGTGTCTGATCTCCCGTGCTCTTCAGACCGGCCGAATCGACCGTCACCGTGTGCTGAACACGAAGCGGCAACTCCCTGAGAGACTCCGAAACAAGTTCCGCACCGGGACGATCGTCCAGTTCAGCCAGTTCGACACATGGCAACGCTGCGACGAACGGCAGCTCGGGCATTCCGAATTCACGACGGAGATCCAGAATCATTGCATCCAGTCGCTTGCTGTAACTCTTCGCGAGCGTCAGTTCCTTCGCGTCCTTCTCGCCCTGCATCCAGAGGATTCCCCTCAGCGTGCCGTGTTTCGTCGCTTCGCGAGCACGTCGAACGGTCGCTGCGTACAGATCCCCCCCTTTCTCCCATCGCGAAAGCGGCGAGCCGCCAACGGCACAGGGAACCAGCCCAATCGTGATGCGCTGATCGACAACGTGCAGCATCCCGCGTGCGAAACTGACGCCCGGTCCGACGCGGTCCCGTGAGCTTGTTTCGTGCAGCGGATCGACCGCGGAAATCCACTTGCCGGCCCTGTTGAAACTGAGAACTCGCGGGTGAGGCGGCCAGCGAGTCATCTCGCCCCGCCCCACCATGTTGGATTGGCCCATCAGCAGATAGACATGACGGTGTTCCTCGTCCGCACTGACAGAGAGTGGTACGTCAAGCAACAGAACGGTGACGGCGTAGAGCGCGATTCGGGTCATAGCGGGATCACTTGATATAGAGCTCAGAAAGGCCGGACTCCGCGCAGCGCCTTTCCGGCGGCGTCAGTATAAACTACCCGCAGCACGTATCCAATTGCCGGAGCGGCGTCGCTTCGCTCCGTGTTCCGGCCGACTCAGTCGGTGGCGGATTCTCATCCGCTATCTTGTGATGTACTGCCTGCCAAGCGCCTCGCGATCGTGATGCCGAACCGTCGCGGCCGCGGCCATCGCCGCGAGTTTTCCCCGCCACTCCAACGAGATTCGACATGCGAAGCCCTTTATCTACTTTTTGCTTTCCGTTGCCAATAACATCGCCTGGGCGTACCCGCCGGCTAAAAAGGATCGTTCCACGAAACAAGACCCTTGCGTGCTTGGCAGGAACAAATCCTCGTCGTCGTCTCCGTTGATGTCCGCCATCAGCACGCGCGGCTGGACGATAGGCGGAAGCTCAGGATCAAATCCGTCCGCGAAACGCGAGCTGCCCTTGTCGCCAAGATTCAGGAATACCCGGACTCGTCCGTTCGCGGCGCTCGCGATGACGTCGGCCCAACCGTCCTGATTCCAGTCGGTGGAGTCCACCAACCCACGAATCCCCAATTCGCCGATTTGCACGGGGGATTCAAACACTGGCTGGTCACTCGTCGTCTTATCTGCGTTGCGGAAGTAACGAATCTTGCCGTAAGTGTCTCCCACGACCAGATCGCGACGCCCGTCACGGTCGAAGTCCGCCGCTGTCAGAACGGTTCGCGCTCCCTGCAACGCGTCAAAATCCCTGTCTGGGTCTTTGTTGAGCGGGCCGACCTTGAGCAATTCGCCATCGGCGAGCCGCAGTAGAAAACCCTTCAAGTCAAATCGCCGTTGTAATTTGGTCGATTCGTTGCGGTGAAACCACACGTGGCCGTGCCAATCGCCAAACAACACGTCGACGTCCTGGTCGTTATCGAAATCATTCAGGTAAGGCCAAAACCAATCGTCACCAATCCCCGACGGATGAGAGATGTGTTCGCCGTGAGGCAAAACCGATTCGGTCTTTTCCCATTGAAAAGGATTGCCTCGTCCTGAGTTAAGTTTCACCCTGTAGCCGCGGATCAGATCCAGACGCCCGTCGCCATTCCAGTCGCGAAACTGATCGACCGCAACAGGAGCCAGCCCCCAGGCAACGGTCAACGGCTTCGCGTGAAGCTGAAAACGAGGCTGTTGCTTCGTACCCTGGTTTTCGTAGAAGTAGATGTTCTCTCGCGCGCTGACGACCAGATCCAGGTCGCCGTCGTCGTCCCAGTCGTAACTGCGAGGTGTGGCGAGGCGCTCTCGCGGGAAATCACCAACACCGGGAAAGGTCGAAGCCTGAAGAACTCGCTGGGTTCCACCGTCTCCGGCGAAGAACTGCAAGAAGGTGTCGGCATGCTTTTCACGCTCCGTCGGTTGGACGTGCATCGGCATGTTCCCCGACATCAGATCCCAATCGCCGTCATCATCCAAATCTGCAACACAGGGCGCAGCACACCAGTGGCCAACATTTAACGGTCCTGCACTGGTGCTAATCGGACCGTGCAAACGCAGCCGCGGTGTACCGTCCTCGCCTTTTCCCTGGTTCTCGTAAAAGAAGATTAATCCGGTGATGTAGCCGCCCAGCAGCAAATCCAAATCGCCGTCACCGTCCCAGTCGACCGTTTCCGGCACGGGATAATAGTCGCGTTTGAATACGTCCGGGCTGCCGCGATGCAAAGGACGCAACGGCAATTCCAGAGCCTTTCCCTCGACGCGTACAGGCCCCCGATATTCGAGTTTCCGCTCGCGGTTCGAACCCGTATTTTCGAAATACAACAGCCGGTTCCAATGCGTACCAACCAACAAGTCCTTGATGCCGTCTCCGTTCCAATCGACAACTTTCGGAGCGGCTGCAATTCCGGCGTCCAGCGGCTGTCCGTCCGCCGATACGAATTTGGAGTAGCGAAACACGGGTTGCTTCCTGCTTCCCAGGTTAGGCCACCAGAAGACATGTCCGTAATGTTCGCCGACGATCAGATCGACCAGTCCATCATCATTCCAGTCGTCTAAATCGATGCGGCAATGGTCCGCTCCCATCGTACTGTGACTCGTCTTGTCGCAGCGCGGCAGTCCATCGCCCAACCAACCTCGCGGCGGTAGTTGACCAGGCATTTCGCCTTCGCCCAATAAGTCGAAATAGATGGCGTAATGCGAAGGTTGTTCACCGACTTGTCGATGCAACCATGCCAGGCGGCCTTTCCGCCAGTCGCCAATCACGTTGAACAAATAACCGCCGCGAACTCGTGACCGACGCACGATCTTGTCCCTGGTGCGTGAAACCGCATTGGCGAACTCGGGAAACTCATAGGGGATCGCTGCGTCGTACCAACGAAAAGGCCGCTCGGCGTCGCTTTTGCCATAAGCGTAGTTTCCGTCGGAAATGGCCTGGCCGGTACGTGAGTCGTAGCGAACAATCTGAAGCGTTGATAAATCGACAAGTTGTTTTAGACCGAGCTTGCGCAGCTCCTTTTGAAAGTCGATCGCCAACTCGGCCGGCAGTTCGTCGTCCGGCCGTCCGGCGAGCTTGCGAGGCAGGACTTTGACAAGCAATCGGTGCTTCCCGTTTCCGCTCCAGGCGATGGTTGGTTCCGCTTGAACTGTGAGGCAGTTACCGAGTAGCGCCAATAGAACGACGCCCAGAGTGAATATGTTGTTGAGTTTCGTCGTGTTCATCGTTTGCTTCCCCTGCGAATTGGCACGCTACTGATGCGCGAGTGCGGGCTGTTCGATCTTCACACGCGCTTTGCCTGCGAGTTCAACCAAATCCGGTAGATCGTAATGTCGCAGTGCACCGTGGACGGCGTTGACCAGCTGGTTCTTGCTTTCCGGCGCGGCGACGACTTCCGCCCAGGAACGAATCATGCCTTTCAAACGAACTGATTCGAAACGTGACGGTTCCAGAGCCGCCGCGTGAAGCGCCGGGATGGCGGCCTCGCCGGTCGCGATCAGTTGAATCGGGAGCGGCTTTTCGTTCGATCCGTGACGAGACAGACAGTCCGACCAGCGCAACACGTCGTCCGTCCGCATGCCCACGAACGAGCGGCCCATCAAATACGCCAGATAGATTTCCTGCACGTCCCGGCCGAATCGACCGCGGCCGTAGTCGCGTTTGTCGTGGCCGGTTTCTGTTTCGCCGATGCCGCTGAGTTCGGCGGACAGGACAATGTGGCCTTGTTTCACGAGATGCTCGCAACGGCCGCCCGGTTGGGCCTCCACTTTCATACTCTCGCCTTGCAGATAAAGGACGGGCGGCTTGGACACGGCTTCAGGAACGAAGAGCAGGCCCGGTAACGCGAGCTGGTCTTCGTTGTCGGCGAGAATGATTTTCTCGATTCGGTAACCGTCTCGTTGGACGGTTTCGATTGTTTTTGCATTGGCGTAGCGAAAGTCGCCAAGACTTTCGGCCGACTTCCCGTTCCTACCGAAACTCTTGGCGAGTTTTGCTGCGACTAACGGACCAATCGTCTTGCGCACCAACTCGCGACGCTGATTCGCGTTCAGCTTCTCCCATGCCGCCTCGCGTTCCTCTCGCAACTTGCGTTCGATACCGACGTTGATTTCGAAAACGGATTTTTCGCCTTTCATCAGCAGCGCCTGGCCTTCCGGTGTGCAATAGAGCTGCTCCTTCGTCCAGTCGCCTTCGCTGAGTGCCCGCAGTTCCTTGTCGCTGATGGGATCGGGCAGCGTCTTCGGATCAACTTCCCGAATGACTTTGTCCGTGCCCAGCAACCAACGATGCATCCAGCGGGCGATGGCTTCCCGGTGTTGCAGGTACATGCCATGCGGAACGTCGGCTTCATTCAATTCCACGCGTTCGGGAAAACCGAGCCGGGCGTAAAACCGTTTCGACTGCCGAAACAGATTCCACGTCCCGCCGATGTCGAATGTGACGTCGCGCGTGCTGGCGCAGATCAGCGTCGGCTTCGGTGCGCGCATCATCACGTAATCCGGCTCGTCCATGCCGAAGGCGATCTGGCCAAAGATGTTCTGTTCGGCGTCCTGTGCTCCTTTGGTTTCGATCAGTCGCCGGAACGTTGTCAGGTAACAAGCCGGAGCCGCCGCGACGATGCGGTCGTCGAGCGCCATCAAATAAGCCGTCAAAGTTCCGCCCCCGGAATTCCCCGCGCAGCCGATCTTGTCGGCGAGGATATCGTCGCGGCTCTGCAGATAGTCGATCGCCCGAATGCCGTCCCAGATGCGGTATTGAGCCGTGTTCGTCCCCAGCAGAATGCACCCCACGCCCATCAACGTGTGCTCGGTCGTGCAGAGAAACCGCACACGCGGATGCGGTGTTTCCAGCCGATACGACACCGAAGCAAACGTCTCGTGGTCATGCTCAAAGTCGAGCGACTGATACCGCTCGCCCTGCCCAATCGGGTCGTAGCACAAAGCCGCCATGCCGTGGCGAGCCAGCAGAATCGACATGCGCTGATATCCGCCGGCGGCCTTCCCCGTGTGGCTGTGTCCGCAAGGAATCAACACGCCGGGATGAGGTCCCTTCGTCACCGGCAAATACAGGTTGGCCGTGACGTGATGATTCGGCCGGCTTTCGAAGAGCACCTTTTCGACCCGATAGCCCTCGCCCTTTAATGAGCCGACAACTTTCACATTCAGCGGAGTGCGTTCCGGAAGGCCGCCAATCCGCCGAATAAAGAATTCACGTCGCTCACGTTGCCACTTCTCGCAATCCGCCCGACTCCCGATGGCAGCGTATTCTTCGAGCCGCCGATCGAGGTGTTGGTAAAACTCGCGCATCAACAGCCGCTGCAATTGCTTGCCGGGCTCGTTGGTCAGGACGGCCAGTTCGTCGGCTTCCGCCGCCGACACCGCGAAAACAACTGTGAGGATGCTTGAAAGTATCTTCATTGGAATGCGTCTCAAACTCCAATAACGGCCGCGAAAAGACAAAGCGTAGTAGTTATGTGCATTGAGAATAACTTGTGGCTCAGGCGATCGGGTTCTTCAGGATCCCGTTGACAATTTTTGCCGGTTGGCCGTCCGTGAGGGATTCCTTTCGCGTCGATCGCTCGAAGACCACGTCGCGGTGATCGAGACCGAACAGATGCAGCAGCGTGGCGTGATAGTCGAAGTGCGTGACGGGATCGGCGATGGCGCGGAAGCCGAGTTCATCGGTCTCGCCATGGATGTGGCCGCCTTTGACGCCGCCGCCGGCAAGCCACATGCTGAAGCCGTACGGGTTGTGATCGCGACCGATTGGCTTTTGCATTTCAATGATCGGCAATCGACCCATTTCGCCGCCCCAATGGACCAGCGTCGAGTCGAGTAGTCCGCGTGACTTCAAGTCCTTGACGAGAGCGGCTGAGGGCTGGTCCGTTCGTCGACACATTTCCGGCAAACGGTTGTGGATGTCCGCGTGATGGTCCCATTCCTGATACGCATTGTGGAGCTGCACGAAGCGAACGCCGCGTTCGACCAAACGACGCGCAATCAAACAACGAGCTCCAAACTCACGAGTCTCTTCCTGGTCAAGCCCGTAGAGTTTCTTCGTCGCTTCGGACTCACGAGAAATGTCAAATGCTTCTTTCGCTGCGACCTGCATGCGGGCGGCAAGTTCATAGCTGGCGATGCGGGATTCAAGATCCGTCTCGCCCGGCCGCTGCTTCAGATGCTCCCGATTGAATTCGTTCAGGAAAGCCAGCCATTCGCGTTGTCCACGTCCACGGAGATGCGGCGGAGAGTCCAGATTCAGAATACGAGGATCGCGAGGCCGGGCCACCGTGCCCTGAAACATTGAAGGTATAAAACCGTTGGACCAGTTGGCCTCACGATTGACTGGCAGGCTGACTTTGTCTGTCAGCACAACGAAAGCCGGCAGGTTCTGATTCTCGGTGCCGAGTGCGTAAGTGATCCAGCTTCCCAGCGAAGGTCGACCTGCTCGCGGCCGGCCCGTATTGATGATGTGAAGAGCCGGGACGTGCGAACTGTTACCTGTCTGCATCGAACGTACGAGCGTCAAGTCATCGGCGATGCTGCCGATGTGAGGGATCAGCTCACTCATCTCGATGCCGCTTTCGCCGTAGTGCCGGAACTTCCACTTGCTGCCGAGCAACTCGCGGCTGTTCCGCGCGGTCATGGCGGACGAATCGAGTGTGAGGTCGCCTGTAAACTTCGTGCCGTTCCGCTTGTCGACTTCGGGCTTTGGATCGAACAGGTCGATCTGACTTGGTCCTCCGCTCGTAAAGATTGAGATCATGGCTCGTGCGGATGGTTCGACGGCAGTGCGTCTCGGCGTGAGGTCAAACGTTGGCCGTTCGAGCGTCGGCTTGACCGGATCCGCCGCGTAGCCATCGTTAGCAAGCAGCCACGTCGCCGCGAGTCCGCCCAGCCCCATCGTTTGCGATGAGAGAAACGCGCGGCGCGAAAGTGTGGTTTGAATGTCGTGTTGCATGTTTCTTCTCTTCGTAGCGAAACTCGCCAAGAGTTTCGGTGCGGCTGACTGGCCGAAAGTCTTGGCGACTTTCGCTACAGGTCACCGTCGTCAATCCACATATAAAAACGCATTGTTACTGAGCAGGAACTGGCAGAATGTCGCCAGCGCCTGTTTCTCCGGGTGATTGGCGAACCGCACCTGCTTTGCTTCTTCTGGAGTCAGTTCACGGATTCGCTGTGAGGCGAAGTCCTTTTGCGCCGCGAGGAATGGGGTGCTTCTCTCGATCTGTTTTGCAGTCGGTTCACTCGCGAGGGCCAATCGCCACGCTCGTCGAATCTGTGCTGAGAGTTCGTTGCCCGCGTCTTTCACGACGCGTTCGGCGAAGATTTCCGATTGCTTCAATATCTCCGCGTTGTTCATAAACAGCAACGACTGGCTGGGGACCGTCGATGAGTTTCGTTGCTCGCAGTTAGGGGTCATCGTCGGCGAATCAAATGCGGCGAGCATATCCAGTTTCCTTGTTCGTCGGGCTTGCACGTAAATGCTGCGACGAAAACCAGCATCGCCTTTCAGCGGCGTGACGCGGCCAATGCGATCGTTGCGTGATACACCGATGACGATCTGACCGTCGCCATTCGACGTCACCGGCATGGGCGGGCCAAACAGTGTCTCGTTCAAGTTGCCCGATACGGCCAGCACAGTGTCGCGAATCGTCTCGGCATCGAGCCGTCTCAGATTCATCCGTCCCCAAAGCCGATTGTCTGGATCCACAGCATTGAGCGACTCGGTTCGGATCGAAGATTGCCGGTAGACAGTCGACATCATCAGCATCTTGTGCAGCGCCTTGAGCCGCCAGCCGCTTCTGACGAAGTGATCCGCCAGCCAGTCCAGCAGCTCCGGATGCGTCGGCCGCTCGCCCTGCGAACCGAAGTCGCTCGGTGTTCCCACGATGCCGCGACCGAAGTGATGCATCCAGATGCGGTTGACCAGAACGCGTGCCGTCAGGGGGTGCCAGCCATTCGTGAGATGTCTGGCGTACGCGAGTCGGCGCCCGGTCGTTTCCAGTTCGGCGTTGTTCGCGGGCACGGCCGACACATCGGCTCGCGTCAGGACGGCCAGTTCGCCAGGCGATACTTCCTCGGCTGGCTGTGTGTGACTGCCTCGACGAAACAAATGGGTAGCAGGCACTTGTCCGGGAGTCTCGAACAGAGCCCGCACGAAATTATCTTTCGGCCGTCGTGCGGTGATCTTCGCGACGCGTTCGTTGTACTCCTTCAGTTCCCGCTGGTAACGCTCCTTATGAGCCTGAGCGAGCGTGCCGATGTCGACGACCAGCTTCGGATACTGCTTCAGCAGTGCCGCCTGTTCCGTCGTGCGATCTCTGCTGGTCCGGTTGAGGACGGCGTCTCGAATGATGTCGGCCTTTGACTGCACATCGGCTGGCAGTCTGGCCAGCTCGACGTCGAGTACATCGGACCGATGTTGCTTCAACTGCGCGTTGCGTTCGTCGGTCGCCTGCGCCAGATCAGCATCGACTTCCTCGGCAAGCTGACGTTCCTCGTCACTCCACAGCGACAGTCGGCGGTCTTCCGGTGAGAGCCAGTTCTTCCAGTCGTAAGCGGGTTCGAAGATGGCTCGGATACGGTGATAGTCCACGTGGGTGATCGGGTCGAAGCGATGGCTGTGACATCGGGCACATCCAACCGAGAGCCCCAGTAACGACGTCGAAACGATGTTGATAGTATCGGCCACGACTTCGTTGCGGGCGATGTCCTGATTGACTGCTCTATCTCCAGTCCCGTCTGGTCCATTGCGGAGAAAACCGGTCGCCGTGAGCCGGTCCTTGTCGGCATCCGAAAGATTGCGGAATCTTTCGTTAAACGACCCCAGCCCAGCCAGAACCAGTTCATCCCCGGCGAGTTGCTCGACAAGGAACTGATCGAATGGCTTGTCCGCGTTCAACGAACGGATGACATAGTCGCGATACTTCCACGCCGATTCACGGACACGGTCGTGCTCACTGAAGCCGTCGCTGTCGGCATACCCGGCCACATCCAGCCAGTGCCGAGCCCAGCGTTCGCCGTAGTGCTCCGAGTCGAGCAGACGATCCAGTAACCGCGGCCATGCCTGCGGAGCATCGTCGGCCAGAAACGCATCGACGTCTTCGGGAGATGGTGGAAGCCCAAGCAGATCGAAGTAGGCCCGCCGGATCAGAGTCCGCTTGTCGGCATCCGAAGAAAAGCTGAGCGGCTCGCCGTTAAACGAAGACACTTGCTCAAGCCGCGCCAGTACAAACGCATCCACCGCAGTCCGCACGCGATGGCCCGCTTTGACCTTGGGAACTGGCGGAGCCACAACCGGTTGAAACGACCAGAACGCTCGCTCTTCCTCAGTGAATACCAGTTGATCGGCGTTAGCCGGTTCAGGCCGCACTGTGCGAGCCCCCTGATCAATCCACTCACGAATGATGCGAAGTTCTTTGGCCGAAACTTTCGCCTCGCCCGGCGGCATCTCACCGCTTTCGAGCCGTTCGATCAGATAGCTCTTTCCCGCTTTTCCCGCCACCAGCGCCGGCCCCGAATCGCCTCCCGCAACGAGCAATCGAACAAGCCGAACGTCAAGTTCCCCCTCGGTCTTTCCCTCTTCCCCGTGGCAGTGAAAGCAATGGGCTTTGAGAATCGGCCGCACATCGGCTTCAAACGTTCGCTTCAACTCCGCGCTCGTCGGCGTCGGTACGAGCGCGATACAGGCTATCGCCGACACTGCAAAACGAATCATGTTCCAATCGTTCGACATCATCATTAATCGCTTTAGTTTTTCGAGTCAGCTTTCGCGATGGCAGCATTACTGATCCGCCAATACGGGCTCGTCAGCCCTGAATGCTCACGGACGCGGTCGGTGTAATAGTATTGCCGTTTGGGGGCGGGAATTCCAGGCCGTGTTCCATCGCTTCACGAGCACGTCGAACGGTCGCTTCGTACAGATCCCCCCCCTTTCTCCCATCGCGAAAGCGGCGAGCCGCCAACGGCACAGGGAATCAGCCCAATCGTGATACCCTGATCGACAACGTGCAGCATCCCGCGTGCAAAACTGACGCCCGGCCCGACGCGGTCCCGTGAGCTTGTTTCGTGAAGCGGATCAACCGCGGGAATCCACTTGCCGGCCCTGTTGAAACTGAGAACTCGCGGGTGAGGCGGCCAGCGAGTCATCTCGCCCCGCCCAACCATGTTGGATTGCCCCATCAGCAACATGACAGAGATCCTCGGACGCACTGACAGAGAGTGGTAAGACAAGCAACAGAACAATGACGGCACAGAATACAATACGGGCCATGGCGGCATCACTTGATAAACCGAAACGAATACAGGTCAGCGTCTTTCAGCTCGAACTTCAGCCGTACCGACTTACCGGCCAACTGACTGACGTCGGTACCCGACTTCCATGAGACAACCCGGTCGAGCTGATCGCCGTACAACGGTTTGCAGTCGCTCATTGCGAAACCTGGTTTTGCTTTTCCGTCAGGGTCTTGGATCTCGACTCGCAGCGAGCCGCCTGCCGAAGTGGAGAAATTGATTTCCAGTCGATCTCCTTCAAAAACCAGCTGCTTCGTGACAGCAGTACCGCCCTTTAAAGACGCGTTGAGCGAGGCGAAGCCATCGAGGCGCAGCGTGTAACGACGTAGCTGGCCGGGTTCTTCGATCCGCCCGTTCTCCTTGACATAAAAGGACAATTCGTTGGGCGCGCCCTCATGGAAAATCGATTTCGTTTCCGCGAAGCCCAGCGCGATGCCTGCATCTCCATAAAACCAGATGCCGCGTCGCTGAATGCCGGGCCGCACAAACGCTTCCGGCCAGACGTGAAACCTCGCGCCGTCGCGGCTGACGATGAACATGGTGTCGGTTAATGCAGTGCCAAGGCGGCGAAGTTGTTTGGAGACACGTTTGCGATCACCCAATGCAGGAAGCAGGTCGGTGGATTCCTTCCAGCCGCGATCGATGTACCGCATCCGGAATCCCATCAGAAGATGCGGCGCGCGATAGTACGGGTGAATACCATTGGTGTAATACTGATGCGCTTTGCCGTCGTTGTCGGCCGAGCCGCGGCGGCCGGGCTCGTACTCGAGCATGCGGGAGCTTTCCCACGTCAGGCCATCAGCCGAGGTCGCCGTGCGCACGTCGCGTCCATCGGGGATGCTTCTGTCGCGTTTCCTGGAATCACGCCAATAGGCCCGATAGGCACCGAGCTCGGTATCCCGGAACAGGATGTTGTGCGAGTCAAACTTACCCTGCGTGATGACCGGTTTCTCACGGACCGGTTTCTCACGGACCGGTTTCCAGTGGATACCATCCGGCGACTTCAGCAGGTACAGGCCATGCTCGTAAGGGTTCGGCTCGTTGGCCAGCGGCCGGCCGCGACCGACCGCCTTGTAAATCGCATCTGGTGGACAGTCGGGATTTCCGTCCTTCATCACACTGAAGTTATGCGAGCCGACGCCGTCCCACATGATGTTATTGTCCTTCGACCCCTCAAATTCGATGAGGCCCAGTGAGGGGCGAGTCCAGCGAATCCCATCCTTGCTTTCCGCATAGCAGGTCACCTCGCGGCGCGGTGCGTTTTGTTGCTTCCCATATGACGGCGGCGTGAGTGAGGACCGGTAATACATCCGATAAAGCCCGTTTTCCTTTTCATGGACATGGTTGCGTAACCCGGCGACTGCGATTCCCAGGGCTTGTCGAATCGTATCGCCACGTCGCGCGGCTGCGGTCGATGCAGCGCCAGCCGGACGCCCTCGAACTGGTCGACGAGATGCCGATCCACAAAAAGTTTTCGCCGTGAGCCGACACTAGGTGGATCTTCTGCGATGGCGGCCAGAGGTAGTGCCATCGCAATCAGAGGTAATATGTTCTTCATAAATGTTTCCGTCGTCGTTTCATGTTGCTTGGCGTCTTCGGTCTGCATGGGATTCCCTTTCCGGCTGTACCGGCAAGGCAGCCCGCGGCTTGGACCACGCTTCGAAGTCCAGGATGACGCTTTATGGCGACTTCTTTTTTGTCCGGGCATCGACCGGTTCTCGTTCTTTCAGTAGAGCCTGAAGTTCAGTTTCCGGGTTGAATGCTGGACCTTCGTGGATGACTGCGGTGAAGCGGATGCGAAACGGCTGACCTCGAGGGATGATGACGCTGCTCTTGTCGCCCTGTTTCATTGCCGCGCGGCCGAACGGATTGGCGACGAACACACCGTAGTCGCGGTTGTGCCACCAGCTTGCCCGAAAGTTGTCTGCGTCGGGGATCAACGTGATGCCGACCGGGTGCGATCTGAGGTTGCCCGAGTAATCGCACCACGCGGCCGCCTGTCCCCAGGTGGATGCAGCCGTTCGCCGGCCGGTGGAACTCGTAATCACCCCGCCATTCTTCTCCGTCAAGGGCGTGGCGACCCGCGCGCCGAATCCCATCTCTTCCTGATCGCCAAAGGAGAACTCCCGCGTGTCAGATTGAAAGGTTGCATCCCAGTTCAGCAGCCAACCCGCCGGCCGCGCGAGCAATTTGAATCGGCTGCGCATGTCGCACAGTTCGTCGCCATCAGAACGCAGCAGTCGTGACTGCGTCGCAAAGGTCAGCGAGTTGTTCTTTATGTTCGGCGGTTCGGTGAAGCGGAGGTGCTCGATACGGCCCTTGTTTCGCCAGAAGTCGTGTCCGCTGACGTCGCCGAACGCCAGCCAGATGCCGGGGTGCATTGTGTCGTGGTCGGTCGCGTCGACACCCGCGACGGGTGGATGATTGCGGGTCACTTGGTGGCCGCTGGGGGTCCGCACTTGCGCGAAGTATGGGCGCAGGATCTTCGGGTCGGAGAAAACGAACTCGGCAATGGACTGCCCGGACAGTGAGATGATCAGCCGATCGTGTTCTTCCTTCACCGAGAATTCGGCGTAGGAATTCGCGGCCGATCCTGACACGGACGTTTTCTGCATCGCCAGAAACGCGGCTACGTCGGCGACCTGCTGCGGCGACAGCACGTTCGCCATCGTCGGCATGGCCGACACGCGGCTGGTGCGGCGTTCTTCAACCTGCGACTTCGGAATGTCGACCCGTTCTCCGGTACTCATACCCAACGAGACCGACAGGCCGCTTTCCTCCAGCAGCACGCCGGAAAACAATTTGCCGGCATCGGTCAGGACCGCCTGCATGGTAAATCCTTCGGTAATGACGGCGCTGGGATCGATGATTGACTGAACAAGATGACGGTGATTGGCACGCTGGCCGACGCCTCCGAGGTTGGGACCGAATGCGTTTCGTGCCGCGTCAAGGCTGTGGCACTTGAAACATCCCGCTCCGCCAACGTGCCGGAACAGGAGTTCTCCGCGGGCTGCGTCCGCAGTCTCAAGCAGCGACAGCGCCTGTTCCACGGTTGCTGGCGTTTCCCGTTTTGCAATTGGCTGCGGCTGAACGGCGACGATGTAGTTGCCCTTGCCCCCGGTCTTTCCATCATCGGTGTTGCCGTTCAGCACGACCGGGCCGGCGGGGAACTTGCGCACATATAGCTGAAACCGTGCGCCCTCATCGATGGCGACGATGTGCTCGGTGCGGCGGAACTCCTCGCTCAACCATTGGGGCGGTGTCTGTCGCATATCATTCCCGACATACACGTGAACGGGCAGCAAGGCATCGACCGACAGCCAGTCGTCGCCCCGCGAACCATCGTCATTATTGGCCGTCTGAACGAGATCCAGCCCCACCAGTTCGTCCGGCACCGTGCTGAAGCGATAGTTTCGGTCGGAGTAGGCGGCCATGCCGGGCAGCAACCCGCCGGGCTGAATACGATACCTATGGTGGCTCTTCGTCGACAACTCGCCAACAACCGCCACTCCATCATTCGAGTGCACAGCGGACGACACAGAAGACGCGTCGATCGGCCGTCCACGAACCACCGGCGCGGTCGCTCCGACACCAGCTTTCGCCAACCACAGTTCGGCGAGTTCGCGAACTTCGGGAGCGTTGTTTTTCTCCAGCACGGCCGCGACTTCCTGCCGGGACAGCGAATGCGTTTCAAGCAGGGACAGTAATGCCGCACGTTGCACCGGGCCACGTGGATCGTCGAGCAGCGAACGAAGATCTGCCTTGCTCAGGAACCGCCGCAATGCCTGCCATCCGGCGTATAACACGGTGGCGTCCGATTCGCGTTCCAGCAGGCTGCAGAGTTCCACGTACAGGTTTTGGCGGTTGGCTCGCAGCACGGCCTGAACGGCCGCCATTCGAACGCGCGGCTCGTCGTCGACCAACGACGTGCGCAGCGCATCGTCCAGCCCCGCAAACGATGCCCCACGTCGCGCGCGTTCGCCCAGAATTCGCACTGCCTGAATCCGCAGGTTCCGCGAGCTTCGTGCTTTGGAGCCGCTGGCCGGTAGTTGGGCGAAGAACTGATCGATAGATTTGTCATCGTTGGCGATCCGCCCCAGTGCCCAGGCGGTCCAGGTCTCCTGCATCTTCGTCAACCGACCGCTCCGCAGGGTTTCAGTCAGAGCGTCCCGGCCCGGCCCACCGCGTCGGACAAGTTCATCCTGGGCGTCGATGCGGCGGACACCCATTGGACTGGAGAAATCGCAGATCAATTCCTCGACGGAACACTTCTCAATGGAACGGCCTTCACCGGCCGACATCTTCTTGACCGGAGGAGCCTCTTTCCAGGTGATGCGAAAGATGCGGCCTTCGTTGGTGAGCTGCCCGTCTTTCCATTCGGCCCCGTAACCGCTACTCCAGCCCAGCACCCACAGCGCGCCGTCCGGGCCAAACTCGATATCCGTCGGCCGGAACAGCGACTTACCTCCGACGATGAACGACTCCCAGTCGCCGCCGCGGGGACGCATCAGGGCTCCGTCCCAGTGTGGTCGCCAGACGAAGGTCGTCTTCCGCAGCCAGTCGTTGATGAAGAACACGCCGCGATACTCAGGTGGGAATTGCGGTGAGTCGCCGAAGACGACGCCGGTTCCCGAACCCTCAAAAAACGGACCGCTGACAGGAGCGGTCGGCGGATGCGGCGCGGCTGACCAGTGGGAACTCCACGGATGGTTCCAGCCGAAGTGGGCGCCGTCGAACGGCATGAAGACGCGGTCGCCGGTGGTCTGATCGTTGTCCGTACCCAGCCAGTTGAAGCCGTCGTCCAACGCGATGTCCCATGGATTGCGGAAGCCGCGCGACACAATTTCCAGATTCCCGCCGCCGTTGTCGCAACGCAGAACGCCGCCATCCATTCCCCAGTCGTCGGCCGGATCGTGATAAGCGTGCCGATAGTCCTGTTTCGAAAAGACCTGCGGTTCCGGGAAATCGGGCGTGCCTGGCGGTGCGGTCACACCCCACAAATCGCGAAACGGCTTAGGAGCGACGCGTCCCGGCTGGGTGAGTCCTTTCGAGTTCCCTTTGCTCATGTACAACTTGCCGTCGGGAGCCCACGTGAGGCCGTGCAGTCCATGCTCAAGGTTCCCGAGGTCGGTGTAAATACGCACGTACTCGTCGGCTTCGTCATCACCGTCGAGGTCACGAACGACCGTCAGGTCGGGCGCGTTGGCAACCCACAAGTCGCGACCGTGCCATGCCAGTCCCTGTACGGCGTTGAAGCCAGTCGCGAAGACTTTTGTCTGATCCGCCTGCCCGTCGTGGTCGGTGTCGAGCACCATCACGACGCTGTCGCCGGGCGTCTTGGGAGTCGGATTTCGATACTGCGGCCCCATGCCGACAAACAGCCGCCCCCGCGCGTCGAACGCCATCGAGCACGGCTGTCGCACCAGCGGCTCGCGGGCGAACAAGGTCACTTCAAACGCCGCGGGCACGGTGGGCAGGGCGTCGACGTCCGCCTGCTTGTCGTTGAAATCAGCGGCCTTTGCGGCAGCCGTAACACATAACATTGTCGAAATCAGTAAGGTCCACGTTTTCTTCATGCCGGTT
>Ga0315332_10000636_pt1 | contig 16791 bp, 14 predicted proteins | sample M110034915metaG_FD_203455 | JGI IMG/M metagenome (GOLD analysis project Ga0315332, IMG submission 203455) | Ammonia-oxidizing marine archaeal communities from Monterey Bay, California, United States - M1 100m 34915 | ecosystem: Environmental > Aquatic > Marine > Intertidal zone | place: USA...
CCATCATGTAAGGCTTGGTCGCCGGTGTAGGCATGAATTGTCGTCATATATCCTGATTTTATACCAGCTAGATCATTCAACACTTTTGCGATTGGCGCCAGGCAATTTGTAGTACATGAGCCATTAGAAACAATTAAATCATTTGATTTTAATGTATTTTCATTAACCCCATAAACAATTGTTTTATCTACATCTGTACCAGGAGCTGAAATTAAAACTTTATCAGCACCAGCAAGTAATAATTTGCTCGCTTCAGACTTTTTGGTAAAAAAGCCGGTGCATTCCATAGCAATTTGCACATCGCTCCATGGTAATTTTTCAGGCTCTCGTAAAGCAGTAATTCGAATAAAGTTATTGTTAATATTAATGCCACCATCAACTGCTTCAACTATTCCATTAAATCGTCCATGCACTGAGTCATATTTCAATAAATGCACTATAGTCTTAATTTCAGTTAGATCATTGATTGCAACAATTTCTATATCATGATGATTGTATTCAATTACTGATCTTAATATAGATCTTCCTATTCTTCCAAACCCATTTATAGCAATTTTTAAAGTCATATTAACTTCCTTTTAAGTTCCTTAATAATAAAACACATATTTCCGTTAGCGCTAACGGAAATAGCAAAAATAGTCAATATTTTTTTAAAAATTCCTACGTGACATCTTCAAACTAAAGTATAAAACTATATATATGACTTCTAACTTAACATTAAAAGATGTGGCTTTATTAGCAGGTGTAAGTGAAATGACTGCATCGCGTGCATTACGTAATGCTAATGATGTATCAATTAATACAAGAAAAAAAGTAATGGATGCAGCTGCATCCATTGGTTATGTGCCAAATCGTATTGCAGGTAGCTTAGCGTCAAAAAAAGTGAACTTAGTTGGAGTAGTTATTCCATCAGTAAAAAGCTATGTCTTTTCAGAAGTACTTGATGGAATATCGGCATCTTTAAAACCATCAAAATTACGTCCAGTTTTTGGATTAACAGATTATGATCTTGATACTGAGGCAGATGTCATAAGAGAAATGTTAGAATGGCGCCCTAGTGGCCTTATTGTTGCTGGACTGGAACATTCAGAAATAGCAAAGAAAATATTAAAAAACACCACTACACCATTAGTCGAAATAATGGATACAGACGGTAATCCAATAGACTCTTGCGTGGGTGTTTCACACTATTCTGCAGGATATAATATGGCATTAGCAATAATCGAAAAAGGTCACAGAAGAATTGGTTTCTTAGGTACTAAAATGTCATCTGATTTTAGGGCTTCAAAACGATTTAATGGTTTTGTTGATGGCCTGCAATCTAATGGCATAAAACTAATTGACCAAGAAAATTATTCCTCTGGGTCTTCTGTTGAAAAAGGTAAAAACTTTACTTCAGAGATGCTAAAAAGAAATCAAAGCTTGGATTGTATTTACTGTTCAACTGATGTGATTGCAATGGGAGCAGTTATGCACTGTCTTGAGGCTGGAATATCGATACCAAATGAATTAGCTATAGCTGGTTTCAATAAATTAAGTATGGCATCAGGCTTACCAATAAAACTTGCTACTACAGATTCATTAAGATTTGAAATAGGAAAATTGGCAGCAAACATGATATTAGAGCGTAATGAACAAAATATAACAAATACTGCAAAAACTATTGAACTAGAAACATCCGTAGATATTGGGACTAGTATTTAAAGTTCGCTTAATAAAGGTGGATTAGCCCCCTTACGAGATACGGTTATAGAAGCTGCATTTATGCCATATTCCAAAGCTATTTTAATCTTCTCAATAGATAAACTTTGAATTTGTTTTTTTGATAATAAATCTAGTTGACTCAATTTAGCCAAAAAACCTGCATTAAAAGTATCACCCGCACCTACAGTATCAATAACATTTACTTTTTTCGCAGGCAAACTGATTGCTTCTGTGTTGGGAATATATGCACATACTCCATTTGCACCTTTTGTTACAATTACAATCTTTGCACCTAATTGATGAAGACTTTTCACTTTTTCCTCTAAACAACCATCAGAAATATCCAACCAATCCAAATCTTCATCTGAAACTTTCAATATATCAGATAAAGAAATCATTTTTCTTAATCTCGCTCGATAGGTATTTTCATCATTTATAAAATTACTTCTAATATTTGGATCTAAAAATATAACTCTATTATTTGACTCTTGAATAAGTAATTTTTCATATGCGCTAGCAGCAGGATCTGTGCATAAACTTATTCCACCAAAACATAATGTAGAAACAAATTTAGGTATATTTGGAAAATCATTTAGACATATACTATTTCCAGCAGAACTTTTATCGTAGAATGTATACTTTGCATGTCCATTTTGGATTGCTACAAACGCAAGAGTAGTCGGCCTAGGGTTTCTAATTAAATAATCTACGTTCACATTTGAATATATTAAATCGCTTACCAACTTCTCACCAAAAAGGTCAGTGGACACACCAGAAAGTAAACCAACTGAAATGTTTAATCTTCCTAGAGCAATACTTGTATTGAAAATGGCACCACCTGTAAGAGGTGAATATAAAATATCATTATCCTTAATTTCTATAGGAATCATGTCTATTAAAGATTCACCACAACAAATTATCATTTAAATACCCAACAAAACATTTAATATTATATACTTACACCATTACTACTATCAAAATAATGCACTAAATCTTTATTTGCTTTGAAGTATAGCTTTTCGCCTTTTTTCTCAGTGGGTGAATTATTTAGTTTGGCGATAAACTCCATACCATTGTCTGAAGTCATGTGGACTAATGCATATTCACCTAGATTTTCAACTAAGTCTAATTTTCCAGATACAATAGCATCTTTTTCTTTGCATTGCATCAGATGTTCTGGGCGTATACCAAGATTGATCTTTTTATCTTTTAATTTTGACAACACTGATTTAGATTTTTGAGTTAAATCTGTATTTGGAAAAATATTCATTTTGGGGCTTCCGATGAATTGAGCAACAAATGAGTTATTTGGCCTCTCATATAAGTCTATAGGTGTTCCAACTTGTTCTATGTATCCATCTCTTAAAACAACAATTTTATCAGCAAGTGTCATAGCTTCAACTTGATCGTGCGTTACATAAATCATTGTTGATCCCAATCTTTCATGCAGTCTTGCAATTTCAAGACGAGTTTGAACTCTGAGTGCTGCATCAAGATTTGACAAAGGTTCATCAAACAAGAAAACCTCTGGATCTCTTACAATGGCCCTACCGATAGCTACCCGTTGCCTTTGACCACCTGATAAGTTCTTTGGGCTTCTGTCTAAATAATCTGTAATTTGAAGTATTTCTGCTGCTTCTTTTACACGAATATCAATTTCTTTTGGGTCAGTTTTAGCCTGTTTTAATCCAAAAGACATATTTTGATATACGGTCATATGCGGGTATAAAGCATAAGTTTGAAAAACCATTGCAACTCCGCGTTTTGAAGCCGCAACATCATTTACAATGTTTTCACCAATTTTTGCTGTTCCACCACTGATGTCTTCCAAACCAGCAATCATTCTTAAGAGTGTTGACTTGCCACAACCAGATGGCCCAACAAAGACTACAAATTCTCCGTCATTAATGTCTAAATCAACACCATGTATGACTTCAACTTCTCCATAATTTTTTCGCATCTCGCGAAGTGTTAAACTGGCCATTTTTTCTCCATTTCAAAAATTTCATTACGCAGATTTACCACAAAATCTGGATATTTATTCGGTATATCAGACCATAATTGTTGACAGGTTATAAACTCATCAGTTCCTATTATGCTCTCTAAAAATGCCCAAGAAGGTTCCATATACTTAAAATCAATTTTTCCTGCAGCCACGTGTAAGCAAAACTGATGCCAACTGGCTATACTTTTAATTGAAAAATGTGGAACTATACCTTGTTGTAAGCAGCCTTCTAATGTTGGTCTTATAAATATTGGAAATTTAGCCATCCCATCAGCACAGATACGAGAAATCGTATCACCTATAGCTCTATTACAAAATCGCTCTTCTATTTTCGCTACATAATCATTCTTTGAAAAAGGAACTTCTAACGATAAGGCTGGTAAAACTTCATTCATCTGAAAGCATCTAAAGTGTTCTAATAATTGATTTGACCTCATTGCTTCATCAAATGTTATCATTTTTTCCAATGCAGCCATGTATGTCAATGCTGTATGGCCACCATTTAAAACACGTATTTTTGTTTCTTCGTAAGGATCAATATCTTTTGTTATTGTAACACCAACCATATCTAATGCAGGTAAAGTCCCTAAAGATATATCTTGTAAAACCCATTGTGAAAAATCTTCTGCCATAATTGGAGAGTAAATTTCATGTCCAATTAATAATGAGAGTTCTTTTTGTAATGACATTGACGTTTGTGGAGTAATTCTATCAACCATTGAACATGGAAAATATGCATTTTGCTGAACCCATTCTAAAACAAGCTGGTCACCACAAGCTTTAAGGTAAGAAATTAAATTTTGTTTAAGCATTAATCCATTTTGGCGAATATTATCACAACATGCTATTGTAATAGGCTTTCCGTGAGCCATCATACGTTTATTAATAGAATTTCTTAAATATGCATAAATAGTTTTAGAATTAGAATTATTTATTTCATCAATGATTACTGGATCATTTATATCTAGTTGACCATGTGCATTTGTATAATATCCACTTTCAGTAACAGTTATCGTAACTAGGTGAACTGTTTCCAGAGCAAGTAAATTTTGTGTGTTTTCAATATCACGTGTCCAGTCATAAAAACCAATATGTGACCTAACTATTCTAACAGAATCCTGGCCATCTGATGAATAAGATTTTATTAAATACCCATCATTCGCTTTAATTTCTTTAACAGTTTTTTCAAAATGAGTTGATTCACTTTCTCGTAAATTAACCGCGGCTATGCCCCAACGTAAATCATTCGTATGAGACATATAATCATCTATATAAACGGCTTGATGCGCTCTATGAAAAGCACCAAAACCAACATGAACAACACCAATTTCACATTCATTTTTATCATAGTTTGTACTATGAATTTTTGGTAGTGAGATATTGTTCATAAGGTTGAATCCATCTTATCAGATAGTTGTTTTCGAGCAGTTTCCCGATAAATAGACGGGGTCATGCCCTTAATCTTTAGAAAATGCCGGTTAAAATTAGCAACATTTTTAAAACCTACATCAAAGCAAATAGATGTTACTTGATCATCTGACGCATATAACATGCCGCATGCTTGGCCTATCCTCACACGATTAACAAACTCAACAAAACTATGCCCTGTAACACTTGAAAAATTTCTTCCAAAAGTGGTCAAAGACATTCCAGCCATATCTGCCGCATCCACTGCATTTAAATCAACATCGAAATTTTCTAATATATGGTCAATAATATTTCCAATGCGCGCATATTTACTATTACCATCTACATTAACTAATTTTGTTTCTGATAACGTTACTTTTTCGGCATGTTCATTTAATCGTACCAAAAATCTAATAAATGCTAGGATCCGCTCTGGACCTATGTTATCTCTAATTGCTTCCATGTGACCACGAGCAAATGTTGAATTAAATCCTTTGAACAAAATGCCTGATGCAGCTAAATCTAACATTTTTCTAATTCCACCAAATTCAGGAAAACCTTCAGCTAATTTTTCAAAGCTTTTTTGGCTAAATTGAACCAACATATCTCGAATTTCAATTTTTTCTGTTGATACACTATCAGTGACCCAATTATGTGGCAGGTTCGGTCCTGTTAGAAATAAACTACCAGGTTCAAAATTACCTATAAAATTCCCAACAAATGCCTTGCCCCTTGTTTCAACAATGAGGTGCAATTCATATTCTTCATGTGCATGCCAGCGGCAAAGATCTGTCGGCCACCCGTGCTCAAGATAACGGATAGATCTGTTTGACCGATCTACAACTTCAAACTGTGGGTGCATAATTGACATTAGTTCACCTCAGTACATTTCCACCGTCGACACAAATAGTCTGCGCGGTAATATATTCAGATTGATCACTAGCAAGGAAAACTGCAGCTCTTGCAACATCCTTTGGTCTGCCCATAAAACCTAAAGGAACAGCCTTTCCTACTTCAAGTTTTTTTTGTCCAATTTCTTTTTTTTCAAATTTTGCAAACAGTTTATCAACATGCTCCCACATTGGGGTATCTATTACTCCGGGACTGATCGCATTTACTCTAATTTTTTTTGGCGCTAAAGCTAGTGCAGCAGATTGAGTATAGCTTATAACTGCTGCTTTTGTAGCGCAATAATGTGCTACTAGGGCTTCTCCTCGATGACCAGCCTGACTGGCAATATTAATTATGGATCCTGATTTTTCTTCTACTACCATTGATTTTGCACAGGCTTGCATAATTGCATAAAAAGCTCTGACATTTAGCCCGAACAATTTATCAAAAGATTGCAAATTTGCATCTAGCACAGAACCCATATCAAATATGGCAGCATTATTAAATAAAACATCAGGTCGAATTTCAGAAATCCAATCCAAGCAAGATGAAAGATCTTTTTCTATTAATAAATCGAATTTCTTATAATTACTTACTCCAGATAATTTATTATCTTTGTCTGTCGTGTGAACGATGGCACCAAGTTCTTTAAAATGCTCGATTGTACTTTGACCAATTCCACCCGCAGCGCCAGTAACTAGGCACACTTTATCGGTTAAATCGATGGAGCCAGGAGAAAACATTATTTTACCGCCCCGAAGGTTAATCCCTGAACTAGCTGTTTTTGACAAAACCAACCAAGTACAATTATAGGACCAACCGCAGCGGTTGAAACAGCGGAAAGACGACCAAAGAATAAACCCTCAGGTGCCCTATTTCCTTCAATCAGCTTAGACAATGTAGCCGCATCAATTGTAGTTAATCGAACGGTCCAATAAGCTTCATTCCAACAAAAAATGAAACATAACAGTGCAGTAGATGCGACACCGCCCCAAGCTAATGGAATTAGTATATCTTTAATTTCACCCCAAGTACTTACACCATCCATTTTTCCAGCTTCAATAATTTCTTTTGGTATTTCCTTAAAATAAGTAAATAACATCCAAATAACTATCGGAAGGTTAATTAAACAAAGTACAATTATAACTAAAAAGTGAGTATCAAAAATATCCAAAAAATTCTTAGTAAGGAATGTCATCGGATATAGAACCGCCGCAGCGGGCAGCATTTTAGTTGAAAGCATCCACACGAGTACATCTTTCGTTCTACGGGTAGGATTGAATGCCATAGAATACGCTGCAGGTATTCCGACAAATAATGCCAATGTTGTAGCAAAAGTAGATGTGATGACAGAGTTTATAGCAAAACGCCAATAATCATAATTATCAGTCATATTTAAATAATTATCAAAAGTAGGTTTGAAGAAAAATAAAAATTCTGGCTTTACTGCGTCAGCATCAGTTTTGAAGCTTGTAAAAATCATCCAAAATATTGGGAAGAAAAATAATAATGCTACCAACCACGCAAGAATTGGTCTGTAAAAATTTCCAAAATTTGATTTATCAGTTACAATAGACATCCATTTATTCCTTAATCAACTAAGTTTTTACCAACCATGCGCAGTAAAAAAATTGCTATGATATTTGCTAATATTACTGCAAAAATTCCAGTCGCACTTGCAGCACCAATATTATTATTTGCAAATTCTCCAATTAAATATGGCAGATTTTTATTTCCATTCCCCCTGCTGACAATTTCTATTTCAGCATAAAGTGATAGATGGAAAATCGATTGTATCATCACAACTATAGCAATAGGTCTGGCTAGATGAGGCAATGTCATATACCTGAATTGTGCCCAGGACGTTGCTCCATCCAGTACAGCAGCTTCTTTTTGCTGCTGATCTTCAGACTGTAAAGAAGTCATAAATATTAATACTGCAAACGGTGTCCATTGCCATGTGACCATAATTATTACTGCGTAAGCAGATGTTTGCGTAGCTCTGAATGATATAGGTGTTAATTCTGGCCATAAGGAGAAAAAACTTCCTAATATTGGAAGATCCTTGAGGTCTTTTACTAAGTTATTGAGAGCTTCAACAGCAATCCCATTTAAACCAAGTACTGGATCAAGTATCATATTGATCCACAATACACCACTTACTGCGGGCATCACGAAAAAAGGTGATATTAAAAGAACACGAACAATTCCCCTTCCAGGAAAAGTCTTATTTATTAATACAGCAATTGATAGACCTAGCATAACTGTAAAAAATAATATGCCACCTACGATTAATATACTGTTTTGAACTGCAAACCAAAAATCTTTTGCATCTAATACATAATTATAATTTCCAAAACCACGCCAATTACTAAAACTTGGCGATGTCCACTCAGGTCTATTTAAACTATTTAATACGTAACGAATAAAAGAAAAATATAACGTCATTGAAAGTGGAACAAGCATCCAAACTAAAAGTAACAATACTGCTGGGGCTTGGAGTAAGCGCGGTAAAGTTCTATTAGACATTATAAAGTAATCCTTTTTTTGATATAATCGTTAGATATTATATTCTTAATAAAATTAAAATCATTTTAGATTTCAAAAATATAATACATTAACGATGTTGAGATCTTCTTAAAAAGAAGGGCCCAGATTAATCTAGGCCCTTCTAAAATTGATTTAGCTATTAGTATCCAGCTTCATTCATGATAGATACAGCAGCAGCTTGTGCAGCAGCTAATGCATCTTCTACTGATTTTGCGCCAGATAAAGCAGCAGCCATTTCTTGTGCTACAGCAGAACCAACTTCTGGGAACTCAGGGATCGCAGCGAATTGAACACCAACGTATGGCTTCAGATCTGTAGCTGCAGGTGCTGCAGATTCGATCGCTGCCATTTCAGCTGCGGCGAAGCCAGCAACTGCTTGGAATTCAGGATATGCATACGTAGAGGCACGTGTACCTGTTGGAACTTTTGCCCAACCAAAATCTGGATGATCTGCTACAGCTTTGATGTATGCTTTTGAAGTTGCCCATTCGATAAATGCGTGTGCAGCTTCTGAGTTTGGTGAACCTGTAGGAACGGCCATTGCCCATGCCCACAACCAGTTAGCACCTACTGGGTTACCAGCATTTGGTGATTGTGCGTAAGCTACACCATCAACTGTCAAGAAAGATGCCGCAATAGTTGCGTCAATCCACATGCCACACTTGCCTTCGTTATACAAAGCCAGGATTTCGTTGAATGAGTTACCTTCTGAACCTGGAGGTCCGTAGTTACCCAATAAATCAACATAGAAATTAATTGCTTCATTCCATGCAGCTGAATCCAAAGTTGGCTTCATATCAGCGTCAAACCAAGCACCACCAAAAGAGTTAACTACAGTTGTGATGAACGCCATGTTGTCACCCCAACCTGGCTTACCACGTAAACATGCACCATATACACCATTGTCTGGGTCATGCATTGCCATAGCAGCACCTTTGATATTAGCCCATGAATCGTTATCACGAACTGAAATACCAGCAGCATCAGTTAGGTCTTTTCTGTACATTACCATTGATGATTCACCATAAAAAGGTGCTGCATACAATGTACCATCGTGTGACAAACCATTGCGCATTGCTGGCAACATATCATCAACATCATAGTCTGCACCAAAGTTTAATGGTTCGATCCAGCCAGCTGCACCCCAGATTGGCGCTTCCTGCATACCGATATTGATAATGTCATACTGGCCACCACCAGTTGCAGTATCTGAAGTTACCTGCTCACGTAGAACACCTTCTTCAAGAGAAACCCAATTTAAGTTTACTCCTGTTTCAGCAGTATAAGCTTCTGCAACTTTCTGCATGTTGATCATGTGACCATTGTTAACAATCGCGATAGTCAGATCATCTGCCATTGCGAATGATGCACCAGTAACGCTTAGCGTTAATCCTAGTACAGTATTACGTAAAGATTTCATATTTTCCTCCCAGGGAATTTACATCAAAAAAATCAGTTCGGGATAGAACTAAGTAGAGTTAACTTAATTAATAAATTTCAAACGCGCCTATACTGATACGCCGAATATATGTACAAATAATTCACTTTAATTCAAATTATATGAAATTTTTGTAGATATATGAAGTGAAAAAATACACTGGATTTATAAAAAAACCTTTATAATATATATATTTAACTAAAGTCTTTTCTCATTTAATAATAATAAAAGTGTTTTTTTTCTATATTTATAATTATTAATTTTTACAAATATCTATACGATTTTAACAATAAAATGATTCTAATTATAAAATATTATGTGTTTTTTAAAAAATCTTTTACTATTTTATTAAAAATTTCAGGCTTCTCAAGATGAGCTGCATGAGCGCAACCTGCGATAACTGAAAGGTTAGAACTTTTAATTCTTTCCCATAATATCTCAATTTGGGGCCATAAATATGTTCTATCTCCATCGCCCCAAAGTATAAGTGTTTTATTTTCTATATGCTTTAAATACTTCTCACCTGACCATTCACTCATTGCATCTAATCCTGCTAAAATCGCTTCTATAGAGCTATATTTAGCTATACGCGCACATGCTTCATGAGCAGGGGATTTCTCAAAGTCTAAAAACCAAGTGGATGAAATTCTAAAGGCTGTTGAGCTTGCACCATCTTCTTGGGCGCGAATTTTACTTTGAGCGATTGTCTCAAAGCGGCCAGGCAAAACGCCTACTGATCCAGTACCATATAATATTAACTTATCAATATTATTATAGTCTGAACGAACCATTTCCTGCACTATCATTCCTCCCATTGAATGACCCAGTAAATGATATTTTTTGATATTACGCCTTCTTAACTCAGATATTATCCAATCTGAAAAACCAATTATTTCGTTTATAACTGGAAGATGATTATTTGCACCAAATCCAGGCAAATCAATTAAAATGATTTCAAAGTCCTTTGAAAGGTCTTTTATTTGCTTTTCCCACTGTGCACTTCCACCCATGAACCCATGGACTAAAACGAGTGGTATCATTTACGTTTTCCTTGAACAATTCGATCTAAAATCATTGCACAGAACAAAATGGAAAATCCTGCAAGTATCCCTTGACCCACATTAGCATATTGTAACGCTTCTAATACATCTTCGCCTAATCCTTTGGCACCTATTAAAGATGCAACAACAACCATAGCCAATGAAAGCATTATAGTTTGATTAATCCCAGCTCGAATTGAGGGGCTCGCTAGCGGCAAGTCAACTTTTGTTAATAGATACCATTTATTTGCACCAAATGAAATTGCTGCCTCCCTTACACTATCTGGAACTCCTCTTAGTCCAAGTACAGTCAACCTCACTACCGGTGTTCCACCAAAAATCATAGTAGTAACAACGGCAGCTGGCTTTCCTGTTCCAAAAAACGCAATAACAGGTATCATAAAAACAAATGCAGGCATTGTTTGCATAAAATCCATAATAGGTTGAATAAATGAATAAAACCGCCTTCTGCGGGCACAAAACATTCCAAGTGGAATGCCAATGACTATTGATAAGCATGCTGCAGTACCTAATAAAGCTAATGTAGTCATGGCTTTTTCCCAAAATCCCAAAAGACCCATATATGATAAAAATGCACCAGACCAAAGTGCTGTTCTTATGCCAGCAGTCAACCATGTTAAAACGACAATTAAACTTGCAATAACAATCCAAGGTGTTGTTACAAATGCGAGTTCTAATGCATCTAATATCAGACGAATTCCATATGTAATAAAATCAAAAACCACTTCACCATTTGCAACACAAAATGAGAAAAATGCTTCAACTTTTGCAATACTAAATAATCTGTATTCTGGGTTTGTTGGGAAATTGCTCAAAATAACAATTTTTCCAGGGAAACTATAATGAAATACAGCAGCAGCAATTATTAAAATTACAAATAATGCACTAAAAATTATATTAGAAACTGGAAGACTTGAGCGAATTGTTCTGTCTGATAACCAATCTGAAAAGCGTGCTTCCAATGCCCAATTAGCGACAATAGCCTGAATACATTTTGAAATAATCAAAATACTTAGTCCTATGAGAGCAATTGTTACACCCTGCTCTGACAAAGCCACTGCTTCTTCTCTTATGCCACCGATCGCAGCTTCAAGTGCTTCAACGGTACGTTTATAAACATCAACTTTACTGGAGCCACTTTCAAGTGCAGCCGCAAGTTGCTGACGTCGCAAATCTAATGTATTTTCGATTGAAGCAATTCTTGCAAAAGCTTCTGCAGCCAAATCTCCAAATAATCCACGAAAAATTTGAACAAATGCAAGCATTTCAAGTATCAAAAATGGCAAAGCCCAAGACCATAGGCCGCGTGCACCATACCAAATTGGACCAAATATACCTGCCATTATATTTAATGTTGGAGTAAAGTTGGCGTTCTCTCCAATGTTATCAAATTGCGAAATGTAGTAATCAGGATTTGTCCTTACAAATTCTCTAATATTGTCACGCCGCTCTGCTGCGTACGCTAATGCTGCTTCAGAATCTTTTGCATCAAGTGGATTTTCATTATTATTCATGACATTTCAGTTCCTTCTACAACTGTTCGCAGAATATCAGAACGCGTTATTACTCCAGCTGCTTCGCCAGCTCTTTCAACAAGGATATGATCTTCATGATCTATTGCTAAAGAAATCAAAGTACTTAGCGTCTCACTTTCTTCAACTCGGGGCATATCAGTAGATAGTGGTCCATTTTTTTGTATATATTGCTCTATTGGTTGCATTACTGCATGAGCATGAACAACTTTTAGCCGAGATATTCCCGCAACAAAATCAGCAACGTAATCGTCTGCAGGATTCATAACAATATCTTCAGCAGTTCCAGTTTGAACAAGCCGACCATCCCTCATAATTGCTATCCTATCTCCAATACGAACGGCTTCATCAAGGTCATGAGTTATAAATACTGTGGTTTTTTTCAGAATTTTAGAAAGTCTGATGAACTCATCCTGTAACTGCCGACGTATTAATGGGTCTAGAGCACTAAAAGGCTCATCCATCAACAAAACATCTGGATTGGCAGCAAGTGCCCTTGCCAAGCCAACTCGTTGTTGCATTCCCCCAGACAATTCGTGGGCAAACTTTGAACCCCAAGCGCCAAGTTCAACAATATCTAAAATTGCTGCTGCTTGCCGCATCCGTTCATTTTTACTAATTTTTCTAATTTCTAGTGGCATTGCGACATTATCTAAAACTGATCTATGTGGCATGAGTGCAAAATTTTGGAAAACCATTCCAATTTTTTGGTTTCTAAATTTTTGTAAATCTTGCGTACCTAAGCCCATAACATCGGTACCCTCAATTAATATTTGTCCGTCTGTTGGCTCTAATAATCGATTAAAATGCCTAACTAATGTTGACTTTCCACTACCTGAGAGGCCCATGATACAAAATATCTCGCCCCTATTTACAGATAAACTTACATCAGCAACACCTACTACTGCATTGTATTTATTTAAAACTTCAGCTTTACTAAGTCCATCATCTCGTATTGCACGCAATGCCTCTTCTGGACGATAACCAAAAATTTTCCATACATTGGAAATTTCAATTACTTTATCGTTATTCATAATTTGATGGTGCTCCATAACATGGTCTTATACCGATGTTTATTTGTTTGATGGCTCCAGTTCACTGGAACCATCTTTTTTTAAATCAATCTTTTTAAATTTTAAAGACCCAACCAAGCATCAACACGGTCAGGGTTTGCTTCTACCCACTCACGTGCAAATTCTGCAGGATCTCGGCCATTACCACTAATTTCAAAAGCAAAATTACTCACATCATCAGCAGTAACTGAAAAACGCTCGAAGAATTCAGCAATTGCAGGTGAACGATCCGGCAAAGACTTTGAGTAAGCGATTTGAACCTGCTTCAATGCATCTTTTGTGCTCACGCTAGATTTTTCATACCAATCAGCATCATCTGAAGGTTGAACCATTGTATATTTAGCAGCATCATAAGTTGGTTCACTTAACATTACTACGTCAAACATAAACCAAACCGCATGAGGCTTATAACAATAGAATGCATAACCTTCACCTTTTGCAATTGAATCTTTAATTCTTGCAGTTTTTACACTTTCTTCTGCTCTAATAGGCTCAATAAAGTCTAATAATCCATAATCACGAACTTTTACTTCATTTACATTAGCTGATGCCCAACCTGGAGCACCGATCCACATTTCACCTTTTCCATTGCCATCACTATCCATTAGCGCTGCAACGTCAGGGCGACCTAAATCAGCAATATCAGTGATGTTATTAGCTTCTGCAAAGTCTTTAGATACACAAAAGCCTTGGTTGCCTTCATATGGTTGTTGGTTCAATACAACAGAACCTGCACCATCTACATATTTCTTTGTGAAACTTTCTTGATTTGGCAACCAAACATCAGGATGTACATCAATATCGCCTTTTCCTTGGTCCATACCTTGGAAAATTGTTGCATTATTTCCTGGTACATAATCAACTGTACCACCAATTCGCATTTCAACCACAGCACCCAATAAGTGAGCCATTGCTTGTGCACCAGTCCATGACGGTACGCCAATTTTCACATCTTCAGCAATAGCAGGAACGCTCATTGCAGCAAGAAGTGATGCTGTTATTAGTGATTTTTTAAGTAACATATTCTTTTTCTCCTAGTTAAGTTTATATTTTAGTTAGTGTATTAATTTGCGTACCCAGGTAGCTCAAACGTTTCTGGATATCCAAATAGTGCGGCGCTCCCGCCAGTATGCAAGAACACAACATTATCCATTCCTGCAAAATAACCTTTTTTAATTTGATCTATTAGGCCATCTAAACCTTTGCCCGAATATACAGGGTCAAAAAGTAAACCCTCCGATTGTGCTAATAATTTAACTGCTTTTATCATACCGTCAGTTGGCAACCCGTAGCCAGCACCAACATAATCACAAATAGCACGCACCTTGTCGCGTTCTATTTTTATACCAGTATCTAAATAATCAGCTGTTTTTTGCGCTAAATCAAAAACCATTTGTTCTTGTTTGTCTTTGGGTGCTCTTACACCAATACCTAATAAATGAATATCACTTTGAATAGCGGCCAAGCCTGCAACTAACCCCGCTTGAGTTCCAGCACTGCCAGTTGCATGTACAAGTGCATCTACTTTTAATCCTATTTCTGATGCTTGCTCGGTTAACTCTCTGGCGCAATTTACATAGCCCAAAGCACCAATAGCATTAGATCCCCCACCAGGAATTATGTAAGGATTCTTTCCTTTTTCAATTAAACTCTCAGCAAAATCTTGCATTTCTGCGTTCATATCTGTTCCACCACTTCGTTTTGAAACTGAAGCACCATGCAAACGATCAAGTAAAACGTTTCCATTTAAAATATAACTATGATCATTAGACCCAGTTCTATCTTCTAATAAAATATGACATTCCATACCAAGCTTAGCTGCAGCTGCCGTTGTTTGTCTTGCATGATTAGATTGTGTCGCACCTTGAGTGATAATAGTATCAGCACCCTTTGATTGAGCATCAGCCATTAAAAATTCAAGTTTACGTGTTTTATTTCCTCCAGATGATAAACCAGTACAGTCATCACGTTTAACCCACAGTCGCGGTCCACCTAATATTTCACTTAATCTATCCATTGGCTCTAATGGAGTTGGCAAATGACCAAGTCTAACTTTGGGAAATTTTGCTAAGGTTAAGGATAAATCCTTACACAAACTTTGCTCCATTTCGGGTGAGAATGGCATTTCAACTTCATTTGTTTGAGTAGCATTGGTCACTAGATTAATTCCTTTAATATGATTCACTAATACAATTACAAATACTGAAAGAAAAAAATAATGCTTTATTCTTAGCCTACCCATACTTATTGTATTGGCAGGAGGAGTTTAAAAATGGATATGAATTGGCTAGATGATGTATTAATTCTACTAGAAGAAGGAAATATGACCCGCGCAGCCGCACGGAGAAACATAACACAACCCGCCTTTTCTAGACGTATAAGAAGCTTTGAAGATTGGCTTGGAGTAAATGTACTAGATCGCGGTACTAATAAAATAAACATAAGCCCTTCCCTGCATTCGAATGAAACTGAAATCAGAGCCCTAGTTGCGAGAATTAATGATCTTAAGGGTAAATTAACACATTACGACCCTACAAGCACAATAGTATCAATCGCAGCTCAACATTCTCCAATATTTACAGCATTTCCAGATATGTCCTTGCATGCAAAAAAACACTACCCATCACTTAAATTTCGATTAAGAGCGGCCAACCTAAGGGATTGTGTAACTATGTTTCTAAGAGGCGATACCAGTATGCTCTTATGCTACGAATCCAACCATGTTGGATCACTTCCTTTTGGAGATACAATAAAACGTGAGCTTTGGGGAAATGATTACCTAGTTCCAGTAGTTGGAGGAAAATTAAGGTTTTCAGTAAAAGACAATGGATTAATACCCATAGATACGCCCTCTATAGCCTATCCTGAAGACAGTTATTTTGGGCAAGTCTTGAGTGCAAATAAACGAACCTTTGGCACTCCAAATTTTAGTAAATCTGCTGTTTGTGAGACAGCATTTTCTAATGGTATTAAAGAGATGGTTACAAAAGGGATTGGGGTTGGCTGGTTGCCAATAAGTATGATTCATAGAGAATTAGAAAACGGTCAACTTATTTCTCTATCAAATTCTTATGGAAAAGAATTATTAGAAGTAGCTGTTTATGCAGATACAAAAAATGAAATGTCGTTA
>Ga0315332_10000637_pt1 | contig 16789 bp, 13 predicted proteins | sample M110034915metaG_FD_203455 | JGI IMG/M metagenome (GOLD analysis project Ga0315332, IMG submission 203455) | Ammonia-oxidizing marine archaeal communities from Monterey Bay, California, United States - M1 100m 34915 | ecosystem: Environmental > Aquatic > Marine > Intertidal zone | place: USA...
CAACCCACTTTCGCCCAGCGCCTTCATCGAACCTTGGAGGCATGTGCTTTCTGTTCCGTCAAAGGAAAACAGAATGTCACCGCATTTGATCTTTGCTGCCTGCACCCGCACTTCCGGTAACAACTCGTTCAACAATACCCCGATTTCTTCTGATGCCCAATGCGACACCCAAGCTGGCTGGAACAGATGCTGTCAACGGAATCCTGTTGAAAGCATACGGTACTTTGCTAAGCAAACCGACTTCCAGTGAAAAACGCTGTCCGGAAAAGTCAAAGTCGGTTGGCAACGTGTCTCCTGTTTCGTCACAGCAGATTCAGATGCCTTGACGTTACGTATGTTCGTGATTTTCGAGTTTTCAGACCAAGAAACTAACCCGGTACCCGGTGTACCGATCGTACACATGTGAGTTGCTCATTGACCGGGTTCCAAGTTGCCGTGAAAGCATTCCAACCACAAAATATCCGTTGCACAGAAGCATTCTTGGCATCTGTGGATAAGAGGTGGTTTCTTTCAGTCGCGTTCACTCGGGGCGAAGTCTGAACGGGTGAACTTCGATTTGGCATTCTGCGGCGGATTGAGCCGTTTCGTCCATCGGGCTCTTAATGCCTCCGTGAATCATTAAAAGGTACCGGTGGCCACTAGGCCACCGCTCCGGAGTCGTTGTACACAGAAGGGGCTGACCTGGGTGCTGCAGTTTTCCGGCTGCGAGGATCTGGAAAATACGGGCGCAGGCGAAATGAACGGAGACCGTCCACGCCATGACTCTGGAGTCCCGGTGGGTGAGGGGAGAAATTACAATAAGAATTCGGTCGCCAACGGAGGCGCGACGGTTGCACGATCTATTGCGGCAGCATCATCGATTGAGTCCACGACTTTCCGTGTGGCAAATCTCTGGAAAGCCAGCGATTGTTTTCTTGAATCGGTGTTTCTGACCGGACGCGTTGATTCCGGCGACATGGCTATGCTTGTGCATAAGAAGAAATGTGGCCCGTGCACGAACGCGTGACAAGGAAATCCTTCGAATTCCTCCGCAGGATCAGTCCATAACGGGATCCTGATTCCGCGCCGTGGCCCCATCATTATCCCGCAGCAGCGCACATCTGTTATGATATTCGGCCGTGTTTGCGATACTGTTACCTTCTGCTCTGCACTTTCGATGGATTTAACGACTGATGGTCAGCAGACGAACATTTCTGCAGGGACTTGCCAGCGGCACGTTTGTTGCATCTCCGGAATCTTTGTGTCGACTTGGATTGGCTGCGCAGCAGGCCGGATCCAACCGCCCCATCAGCGCCCCATTGCCGGAAGAGGATGTCTTTCGGTTCATTAAGCGTCTGCGGGGTGCTCATGATGCGACGTTTTACGCACAGATTCTGGGCGCGGCCAACGAATTTAAGGAAGGCGACAGCGCGATCGGTGTGGCGGCCTTTGATGAAGCCTCAAGACGGCACTCACGCGTTCTGCTGGCAAACACACGTCTGGCGGATATTGACGACCATCCGCTGCACGCGGACGATCTGTTCCGCTTTATCTCGGTTCCGCGGGAGGAACAGTCGCGGAAGCGATTATCCGGACAGACGCTGGGACAGTTCCAGCGGTTTCTCCTGACATCCGATGAGTCGGGCATTCAGGAGGTGATGTCCGGGCTTTCCAGCGACGTGATTTCCTGCGTTGTGAAATTGATGACCAACGAGGAACTCATTCAGGTCGGTCGAAAGGTTTTTAACCCTCTGCCCGGCAGTCAGATCGGCGCTAATGGTTATCTGGGTGCGCGCATTCAGCCGAATTCGCCAACCGACAATGTGGACGACGTGCGCTGGCAGGTTTTTGATGGTTGGGCATACGCGGTGGGGGATGTATTACTGGGGACGAATCCCGTGTCCAGTGATCCGGCGTCCGTTGCGGCCATCCAGCGGACGTTGCAGGATGTGCTGACGACGTTTGAAATCAATAACGCAATGCCGCATTGCGTTCTTTCGCACATTGACGTTCAGGCGGAAGTGGAAAGCCGTTGGCCGGGATCGACCGAGTTGTGGTTTCAGAGTATTGCAGGGAGCGACGCAGCGAACGCGACATTCGACATCAGCATCGAAAAAATGAGGCAGTATGCGGAGACGCGGACTGGCCACTACGGGCTCTATTTTGAAACCGGACAGGGAGCAGACTTTACCAACGGCCACAGTCACGGCTTTGACATGGTCATGCACGAATCTCGCAAATACGGTTTCGCCCGGGCTCTGACCGGACACGTAGCCAGTGTACGGCAGACCGGCGGTGACACCGCCGGTCCGTGGGTGCATTTAAACGACGTGGCTGGCTTTATCGGTCCCGAGGTCTTTCGCACTCGTGAGCAACTGGTGAGGTGTTGTCTGGAAGACATCGTGATGGGCAAACTGCACGGCTTGTGCATCGGGCTGGATGTGTGCTCGACGCTGCACATGGATATTTCTCTTGATGATCTCGATTGGTGTCTGGACCAGATCATGCCGGCGTATCCTGCCTACATGATGGCGTTGCCGACAAAGATTGATCCGATGCTGGGATATCTGACCACGGGATATCAGGATCACGTAAGGCTGCGTGAGAAGTTTGGTTGTCGTGTCAACGACGAAATGTGGTCGTTCTTTCAGCAGCTCGGTGTTATTGATCAGTCAGGGCGACCGACAGAGCATTTTGGCGATCCTCTGTGGGTCTTCCTGCAATACCGACGACGCAAGGGGGACACGAGAAATGACCAGGCGATTCTGAAGGAAGGTCGTGAGGAACTTGAAGAAGTTCGCGGCCGAGGATTGTTCATAGCCCAGGGATATGGCGCACATACCTGGGACCTGCAGCCCGTACTTCAGGACGACATTCACCGAATCTATGACGATGCGAAACTGAGTATCTGGGCAGAGCTGCCTGATGCCTTTATTAACAGAATACCCAACGGGCTGCATCTGGCCACGAATTCTGCGGATCGTAAAGACTATATTCTGCATCCGGTTTCCGGTGAGCAGCTTCACGATTCTGCAATCACGTCACTGCAGCGGCATCGTCAGCGGCAAGCCGAGCCATTCGACGTGCAGATTGTGGTCTCTGACGGGCTGAATGCGCTGGCAATTACTGAAGAAGGTCATTTGTTTCCTTTTCTTGATCAGTTAAGGAGTGGTCTGGGTGAACAGGGACTGAGCGTTTCGGACGACCATCTGGTGGTGACATCGGGGCGCGTCAGAGCAGGGTACCGTATCGGTGAAATTCTGTTCGGGCGGCTGAAGGGCCCCCGTGCGATTGTGCATGTCATCGGAGAACGACCGGGTACTGGTCACCGCACATTTTCGGTATACATGACTGCGCCTGTCGGTGAAGTCTGGGGGCGGGAAGACGCGGTGGATCACAACATCACGAAAGTCGTCTCCGGAATTGCCACGACCGCATTGAATCCTGTGGCCGGTGCGGATGAAGTTGTTCGGCTGCTTAATGGGATGATGGACCGCAGTGCCTGACAGCGCTGGACCTTCATTCCCGGGAGCATGGCCTGCGATATTCGGCGTTCGTGGCCCGGCTGAGTCTCTGTACAGCTGATCCGAGGTGTCGATACGAATCCAGCGATTGTGAATCTTTCTGTTATTCACAAACTTCGCAGGCTCGTTATGCTGAACTCTGCTATCGTGCCGCTGCATTACGTCATTCTCTTTATTCCACGATGCACCCTGGCGCTTCTAATAACTCGCACAGTTCTTCCCAAGACGGTCCCCGTTTTGATCGGAAACACATTGAACAGCAGATCGGCCTGGCGATGCGGGCGGATCAGTTTTCCATGCGCCGGATGCTGCGTTCGATTGTGAATGCCGGGGCGGCGGGGAAGCCGTTCGATCGAAACCTGAAGAAGCTGACGCAGCAATTGACGCGTTCTGTTCAACAGCGTGCAGGACGTGCCGCATCAGTACCGGGAATTCAATGGCCAGAGGAACTTCCCGTTGTTGCGCGGCGTGAAGAAATTGCAGCTGCCATCAGAGACCACCAGGTGATTGTCGTCTGTGGTGAAACGGGATCGGGAAAATCAACCCAGCTGCCGAAGATTGCACTTGAGCTGGGGCGGGGTGTTGGCGGCGTGATCGGGCACACTCAGCCACGTCGAATCGCCGCGCGGTCGATTGCGACTCGTCTGGCAGAGGAGCTGAAATGCCAGACGGGAAAGGAAGTCGGATATCGAATTCGTTTCAACGACGTTTCCGGCCCCAACACGCTGATTCGGCTGATGACTGACGGCATCATGCTGGCAGAGACACAGTCAGATCGATTTCTGGATCAATACGACACAATCATCGTGGACGAAGCCCACGAACGGTCGTTGAACATCGACTTTCTGATGGGGTACCTGAAACGCCTGCTGCCACGACGCAAAGATCTGCGCCTGATTATCACGTCAGCGACGATTGATGCGGAACGATTCGCGAATCACTTCGGCACGCAAGGAGAACCGGCCCCGGTGGTCCTGGTAGAAGGCCGGACATTTCCCGTCGAGATTTGTTATCAGCCGCTTTCGGACGACACGCCGTCTGCAGATCCAGTGAAGAATGAAAGGAAGCGTGGGCCGGTGTTTCCGCAACGAGTGAGTTCATCTTCCGGGGCGGATGAGCGAGACTGGTTTGACGGAGTGTCCGACGCCATCGACGAACTCGCCGGAATTGACAGCGGGCACATCCTGGTCTTTCTGCCGACGGAGCGAGACATTCGGGAGGTCGATAAGAAGCTGGGCGGTCGCAGGTATCCCGGCGATACGTCACAGCATCCCACTCAGATTGTTCCGTTGTTTGGCCGACTGTCGATGGCGGACCAGACGAAGGTCTTTCAGGAGTATCAGCATCGCCGAATCGTTCTGGCTACGAATGTTGCGGAGTCATCGCTGACGGTTCCCGGCATCCGCTACGTCGTGGACACGGGGACGGCTCGCATCAGTCGCTATTCTGCACGTTCCCGCATGCAACGCCTGCCGATCGAAGCCGTTTCTCAGGCCTCGGCAAACCAGCGAGCGGGGCGGTGTGGACGAGTGGGGCCGGGAATCTGTATTCGCCTGTACGATGAAGAAGATTTCAATGGTCGGGAAGCGTTTACGGCGCCGGAAATTCAGCGTACAAATCTGGCTGCCGTCATTCTGCGAACAATGAATCTTAAGCTTGGTCGGCTGGATGAATTTCCATTTCTCGACCCGCCCCGGCCCACGACGGTGCGGGAAGGTTATAAGACACTGGAGGAATTGAAGGCCATTGAAATTCCTGTTTCGGTAGACGCAAAGGGACGCAGCGGAACTGATGGGTACGTGCTCACAGAAACCGGCCGGCGCATGGCTCGGCTGCCCGTTGACCCGCGGATCAGCCGCATGATTCTGGCGGCGATTGACGAGCATGCGGTTCCGGAGGTGATGATCATCGCATCCGCACTGGAAATTCAGGATCCCCGCGAACGACCGATCGAGAAACAGCAGGCAGCCGATGAAGCACACCGAAAATTTAGAAATGCTGACAGTGATTTTCTGACACTTCTGAACCTGTGGGATGCATGGCACGAACAAAAACAGAAGCTCTCCGGAGGTCAGCTGAAGAAGTGGTGTCGTCAGAATTTTCTTTCCTGGATGAGAATGCGGGAATGGATTGACGTGCATCGGCAGTTAAAGGACCTGCTGGCGGAATCCGGCGATCAGCACCTGAAAAAGGCCGCCGCGCTGCACCCCCTGAAAGACAGAAAAAACGATTTCGCACTTATCCATCGCTCTCTGATGACTGGGTTGCTGGCGAATCTGGCGTATAAGTCCGCCGATCGTGAATACACAGGGGCGGGCGGTAATAAGTTGATTCTCTGGCCTGGTTCCGCCCTGGCAGCCAGGGGGCCGAAGTGGTTCGTCGCTGCGGAGTTGGTGGAAACTTCGCAGCGTTTTGCACGCACCGTTGCTCGCATTCAGCCGGAGTGGGTCGAAGCTGTCGCCGAACATCTTGTGAAGCGGGAATACAGTGAACCTCACTGGGACGCGAACGCGGGCAATATCATGTGCTTCGAAAAGGTCACGCTGTGGGGACTGCCCATCGTGCCTCGACGCAAGACGTCGTTTGCAAAAGTGGATCCGGTTAAGTCGCGTGAGCTGCTCATCCAGTTCGGCCTTGTCGAACTCGGATTGTTGTATGGAAGGACTGAGGACGAACGAGAATCGAGTTTCGCGGCCGAGGAAGACGAGCTGCGTACCGGCAGTCGCTCCCGGATTACACCGGGCAGGTCAACTCGTCCCGATCCGGACTCGTCTGCGTATCGCTCTGGCGTGGACACAGCCAGGTCGGGTTGGGGACGCGACTTTCCGTTTCTGCAGCACAACGTCGAGGTACTTAAGCAAGTGAAGGAGCTGCAGGCCAGAACGCGACGACATGACCTTCTGCCCAGCGAAGATATCCTGTTCGAGATCTACGATAAACAGATTCCAACAGGCATCAGCGACCGAAATCGATTGCGTCGCTGGTATCAGCGAACATCCCGGTCTCGTCCCGGGCTGTTGCAGTTCGACTTGAACGCGTTTGCCAGCGAAACGCAGCGTGAAGAAGGCAGTGCGGACTTTCCCGCGTCGGTGACGATGGGCACTATGAAGCTGCCCCTTAGCTACCAGCTTGATCCCGGGCGAGATGCGGACGGAGTGACAATCACGGTGCCTGTGGAAGGTCTTGCTCAGTTGGATCAAAACCGACTCACGTGGCTGGTCCCCGGGCTGGTGGGGCAGAAGGTGACCGCCCTGATTCGGTCATTGCCCAAGAATCTGCGACGGAATTTCGTGCCGGCGCCGGATACGGCAGAACAGATCGTGGCCGGGCTCGAATTCGGTCAAGGTAATCTGTTGTCAGTGGTTGCGCTGGAGTTGTCTAAGATTGCCGGTGAGCCGGTTCGTCCGGAGGATTTTAGTCAGATGGTGCTGCCGGACCACCTGCTTACGAATATACGTGTCCAGGACGGCAGCAGAAAAACGGTTGCTGAGAATCGCGATATCGACCAGCTGCGTCTGACTTTGCTGAAACATGGCAATCAGGAGGATGTGACGGCCGGTCGATCAGCGGAAGAAATGCAGTGGCATCGAACCGGGTTCACGTCCTGGGTTTTCGCTGACATTCCTGCCAGTATTACGATCGATCGGGCCGGGATGAAGATCCAGGCCTTTCCGGCACTGCGCGACGATAATACGTCTGTTGCGTTGACCTTGTGTGAAACCGCAGCCACCGCGCAGGCTTTGCTGAGACAAGGCTTACGTCGACTGATTCTGTTGACGGACAAAAGTCGCATTCGCCGGCAGGTGGAACACCTGCCTCATCTGCAGAAATTGCACCAGCAGGCGACAGCAGTTCGAGGTCTGAACCTGACTTCGCAGCTGCAGTTCCTGATGGTCGAACGTGCCTACCTGTCTCCCCGGGAAACGCCAAGGACACAGGCCGTTTTTGAGAAGTTTCTGCGAAACGGCCGCAAGCGTCTGGGCGTCGTTGTGCAGGAATTTGTGCAGCTGCTGCCCGGACTGCTGAAACAATATCTGGACACGCAGCGGATGCTGGCCGATGCCGACGGACCGGAGTGGAGCGGCCTGATTGCCGACATGCAGCAGCAGCTTCACCGTCTGGTGAATCCAACCTTCCTGGCAGACACACCGTGGCCCTGGTTGATTCAGTTTCCTCGTTACATGACCTGTATTCGTATGAGACTTGATCGATTGAATTCCGGTGGCCTGAATACCGAACGAACATTGCAACTGGATTTTTCCCGTTATGAAAATCGGTATCTGGCTCGTCAGACGCAGATGATTGAACAGCAGCGCAGCGACCCAATGCTGAATCACTACCGGTGGATGCTGGAAGAATTTCGTGTCAGCCTGTACGCTCAGAAGCTTGGCACTGCCATTAACGTGTCCGGGCCGCGACTGGACGAACAGTGGGAACGTGTGACTTAAACGGCGGAGACAGTCACCGTCGCTCCTCTCTCAGGCTCAGACATGCATCGGTCGAACCTGAAGTAATCTATTCGCTGGCAGCTGAGTTTGATTCAGTGCCGCTGCGTTTTCGTCGGGACAACGGTCATGCGTGAACTGTTTCGGACATTGCCGTTGATGTGCGTGGTGCTGCTGGTGCCTGTGCTGCCGTTTCTGTTCTTCGGTGGACAGCTGGAGCGGCTGCTGCAGAAATTTGCGGATGATCCTCCGTCGGCCCCATTAACGATGGTAGTCGTCGTCGGGGTTCTGGCGACGGATATTCTGCTTCCCGTGCCATCCAGCGTTATCAGCACTCTGAGCGGCTGGCAGCTGGGCTGGCTGCGCGGGACGTGCGCCACCTGGATCGGTATGAACCTTGGCGCTGTGCTGGGATTTGCTCTGGCACGACGCTGGGGACAACCTTTTGCACTCTGGTTTTCAAGCGGTGATGATCTGACACGCATGAAGAACATCAGTGACCGTTATGGTCCACTGGTGCTTGTGCTTACTCGAGCCATGCCTGTATTTGCCGAAGCAGGGGTATTGATTGCAGGAATTCACAGGCTGGCATGGCGCCGATTTCTGCCGGCCGTTTTCCTGAGCAATCTGGGCATTGCTGTGGCCTACGCAGCATTCGGTGATTATGCAGAAAAGCACAAGTGGCTGCCTCTGGCACTGGGTGTTGCCGTGGCGGTTCCCGTGTTGGTCGCTGCGGTGGCACAGCGGTTTTTCCCGAACGAGCCCAGTGAGGGCAAATCCGTCGGTGGCGAATCCTGCAAATAGGCTGCCGTCATGCTGTCGGCGCTACTGCTCCGATCGTACGACGTTCAGGGGAATCGATGCTACAATTGCAGCGATAAGCATTATGGTCAGGTGTACTTCATTTGCACGGCGAGACAGAGTGTGCAGTTGAATAAACCGCTGGCTGCGCACCTGTCCCGGCGGCGTTATTAAGTCCTGCAGCGGAACGTAAATTATGAAGTAATCCAGTGTTATCAGGATGCCGGACAGCCCCACAAGCAAAAATACGATCAGCAGGCGGCGGCGGTTTTCCGGAGCGGATGTCTTCCAGACGCCGAAGGCAAGAGCAACTGCAGCGACATGAATTGCCAGTCCAAAACAGTAGTACAGCGGGAAACGAATCGTTGCCAGCTGATCGCGAATCAGGGAGTCGAAATTCGAAGATGTCTGTTCGGCAACGCTGGTGATGACGTACAGCACGGCTGCTCCGATCCAGGCGGCGAGCAGCAGTCTGAGCAGCACAATTGATATTTGAAATGGTTTCTGATTTATCATTTCGGTTCAATAACTGAAGCTGGCGGCATGTCAGTCTGAATATCAACAATGAACGAAACATGGCTGCCGTGTCACAGAATCAGCATCGCGTCACCGTAACTGTAGAAGCGATATTGTTCGGCAACGGCCTGACGATATGCCTCCATGGTGAGATCATACCCGGCAAGAGCGGCTACCAATACTAACAATGTCGACCCCGGCAGGTGGAAATTCGTCAGAAGCTGGTCGGTGACGGTAAACTTGAATCCAGGTTTTATGAATAAGTTTGTGGAACCGTGCCAGTTCGCCAGTCTGCCCTGTTCGGCCGCTGCCTCAACGGTACGCACGCACGTCGTTCCCACGGCAACTATCTTGCCTCCCGCAGTCCGTGCTGAGGCAATGGAATCGGCAGATGTTTTGGGCACGTGTCCCCATTCCGAATGCATTTCGTGCTCAGACAATTTCTGTGAACTGACCGGGCGAAACGTTCCAATGCCCACGTGAAGAGTCACCTCGCTTGACGTGATTCCGTGTTCCGCACAACGCCGCAGTAGTTCGGGCGTGAAGTGCAGACCCGCCGTGGGAGCAGCGATGGCCCCGGGCTCATGGGCGAAGATGGTTTGATACCGAGTCTGGTCCGCAGCATCTGCAACCTTCCGCCCGATGTAGGGCGGAAGCGGCAATGTTCCGAATTGCTCGAGAAGCGAAATCGCGTCTCCCGGGCGGCTCGGCAGAACCCGCCAGGTGCCGTCAGCGAAGCATTCGACCAGTTTCAGTTGCAGCGCAGTTTTCGACTGCCGTCGTTGATCGCGATGATTCCGTCCGGGCTGATGTGCTGAGATCAGAGTGATGGATTCCCCAACGGTCAGCTTTCCACGGGTCTGGCCGGTGATTTTCCAGTGAGCGTCGGCCAGTTGTTCCAGAAACAGACCTTCCCACTTTCCCCTGGTCGATGTTCGAAATCCGAACAAACGTGCAGGCAAAACCTTCGTATTGTTAAATATCAGCAGGTCATCGGCAGACAACAGGTCGGGCAGGTCACGTATCTTTGCATGTTCGATGCGTCCCGAGTCACGTCGAACAATCATTAACCGTGAATCATCCCGCTTTGCTGCAGGTCGTGAGGCAATGAGTTCTGCGGGCAGATTGTACTGCCACGAGGAAATGTCGTCTAAGTCCGGCGCCACCATGGAAAAGATGATTCATTACTGGTTGTACAAGGTATGGGAAAGCACAACAGCTTAGCGTGTCGATCAACTCAATGGAGCCGCACGCAACGCTGTTGTAACGGCTTCACAACGCGTGCTTTTGCCGGAACTATCAGGTGACTGAAGACTCAGCAATTCCGTCTGTCACATTCTGCATCACTGAATTGGATATCGGTGGTGCAGAAAAGGCAATGGTGCGCATTGCGATCGGGTTACAGGACAAAGGCTGGCGGGTGCGAGTGATCAGTTTGCGAGATGCGGGCGCGATGATCCAACAGTTGCAGGCGACGGGGATTCCGGTCACGGCACTGGGGTGCCGTGGTTTTGCAGATATTCGGGCCTTCTGGCGTCTGGCGGCCGAATTCAGAACAAACCCCACGGATGTTGTGCAGTGTTTTCTGCACCAGGCAAACTTTTACGGCCGCCTGGCGGCTCGCTGTATCGGTCTGTCCGGACAACCACGTCCGCTGATGGTGTCCGGCGTCCGAGTGGCGGACCGACGAACATGGGTCGTTCTGACGGACCGGCTGACTCGATTCTGTTCTGACCACTATGTTGCAGTCAGTCAGCATGTAGCTGAAACTCATACCAAGTTGTGCCGGCTGAAGCCCGATGCCGTGTCGATGATTCCGAACGGGGTTGATGCTCCCGGACTAAGCATGCAGGCCCCTGAGCCGAAGCGAGCAGTGCTGCTGGCGGTGGGACGACTCACTGCACAGAAAGCGCCATTCGACCTACTGGAGGCATACCGCCTGCTGCCGGATGCTGTTCGCGGCAATTGTCAGCTGAAGTTTGTTGGTGAGGGCCCCCTCGCGTCGTCGCTGCAACGTGCGATTGACCAGAATCAGCTTCGTGACCGCGTACAACTTCTGGGATATCGCCATGACATCTCTGAACTGATGCGGCAGTCGACGATGCTGGTCCTGCCTTCGCGATGGGAAGGAATGCCGAATGTTGTGCTGGAGGCGATGGCGAACGCGCTGCCTGTAGTGGCTACATCGGTTGATGGTACCCGAGAAGTGATTGACGATGGCCGTACCGGGTGGCTCGTACCACCCGCCAGCCCTGTGGACCTGGCCGAACGCATCGACATGGTGCTGCATGATTCAGAGGCCCGCAATACTGTCTCCAGAAATGCACAAGTATTTGTGATGAAACACTTTAGATGGCAGTCAGTGATTGAAAGTTATGATCAGGTGCTGCGCGACTTGCGGGCTGGTGAAGCGCCCACGGGTACGCCGCGAACGTGAATTTGAATTTTGCGAAATTCGCCAATCCGTTACGCCACAACGACCTGCGTCCGGCCGCACCTCTGAGCTGCTCTGGATCTGACGGGCTTGGCTTGACCTGCTGTGCAGAGCGGTTAAATTCCACCCCGTGGTGAGTTGTGGGGAAAAGTGGAGATCGTGGTGGTTCGGTTGTAACATCCTTTCATACGGCATGTTACATCGAAAAATGTCGGCGGAACGTGAGCTGAAATGGCACTTACCGGGACATTTGAACGAATCATTGATGACAAGTTGCGATTAGCCGTCCCCAAGCCACTTAAGGATGCCTTTGAATTTGTCGATAGTGGCGAGTTGTTCCTCGCTCCTGGCAACGAAGGATGCATTTCACTTTACTCTTCGGAAGGATTCGACAGATTTGCCCTCCGGCTCGCCAATATCTCACCCGGTCGAGCCACTGTCCGCACGTTTCTTCGCCTGTTCTACGCCCGTGCTGAACGCGTGGTGTTGGACAAGCAATCTCGCATTCGCATCCCTGATCGGCTGATGACTCTGGCTGGATTGCAACGTGATGTTGTGGTGTTGGGTGTCAATGATCACGCCGAGATCTGGGATAAACGGCTTTGGGAACAGTTTCTGACTGGCCATTCAGCCCAGTACGACGATTTGACAACGGAAGCTCTCGATAGTTTTCTTTCTGAGCCGCCCATGGATGGGTGATCGTCGTTTTTCTGATGGCATTGATTCGACCGCAGGCTTCACCGGGCTTCGCGGAAGACCTGACGAGAGCATGGATGCTTTCGTCGCGGCACACGGCCTCTTCCTGAGGTCTAAGGCCGTTCGTTCTGACGACCACACGGATTGGTGCGAGGAACGAGCGGCCGGATGTGCTCGCGGTGAACCGACGTCGTTTACGGACGCCAGACTGAGCTTCTGTGAGTGACAGCGCCGCAGTACCGCCGGGTTCGGTCGCTTTTTGTCCGGCCGTTAGGGTGACAAGGCTGCTTTGGTGGCCCCGCGCCATGGGAATGTTCCGTTCACGGGACGGCCACAATCCTCGCAATACGAGGCAAAGTATCCGGAACGGACTCAAATAGTGGCATTTTTAGCCGTGTACTGCTAACCTGCACCGCTCTGTGTCGTCTGCTTAATTGCGCAATGAACGACCAAAAATCCACGGGTGCCAGCGGGTGTACCCAGAAAGCTTCAATGGAATCAATGGGACATGGGCAAAAGCCGATTAAGTAAACGTCGTGAGGTCGAAGCTGCGGAAGCTGCTGAAAAGAAGACTGTAAAGAAAAAGAAGAAGACGACAAAGACGACAAAGACGACGAAGACGACGAAGAAAAAAGCGACGAAAAAGAAGTCGACGACAACTCGTGCGCGGAAGAAGAAGGCAGATACGCCTGCTCGACGTCGAATTGTGTGGGTGCTTTACAGCAGCACGATGCGAGAAGAGGGACGTTACCTGTATCACGAGAGAGATAAGGCCGAAGAAAAACTTCAGGCACTCTTGGCAAAAGGAAAGCGACGATATTTCCTGCAGCCAATTAAGGAGCCATTGGATGCAGAAGGCAACCCAATGGTTCCCGACGAAGAAGAGCCAGTCAAGCCAGTGAAACCGGTTGCGGGAACTGCGGAGCCGGCGGCCGAGGCTGATACGGCGGAAGCAGCGGAGGCTGAGACTGAGGAATAATAATTTCCTGAAACGGGACGGCCAGAATGTTGGGTAAATCAGGCGAGTTGACCGGTCAGGGTCGTTTTCGTGCTTTGCTGAAACGCGTGGCTGCCGGAGACGCCGCAGCGACAGAAACGTTGATTTCCGAGTACGGCCGCCATATTTTGCGAGCAGTGCGGCGTCGGATGAATCAGGGAGTGCGCGACCAGTTCGATTCTCAGGATTTTGAACAGGCCGTGTGGGCTTCGTTTTTCGGACACCTTTCCGTGGTTGAGCGTTTTGACAGTGAGAATCACCTGGCAGCGTTCCTGATTCGCATGGCGTCGAATAAGGTTATCGATGCGGGTCGCAGAGCTCAGGTGCGTCCCGCACAGAATGCGTCGCACGGCGATGTTCGCGACGTTGTGACGGATCATCGTCGTCGCGTATCTCAACCCACACCAAGTCAGTTTGCCGTGGCCAGAGAGCAGTGGGGCCACATTGTGAAGGGTGAAGACGATCGACACCTGAGGGTGCTGAAGCTAAAGCGAGCCGGCGCGACACAGGTTGAGATTGCGGCCGCCATGGGTGTTTCTGAACGGCACGTTCGCCGGATGCTCTCTCGAATTTCCCAAAAGAGGCTGAGCGACACCGAATCGGCAAGCTGAATCTGTTTGGTCGTTTTGAAATCTCGATCGAAGTGGAGATACGCTGGTTTGTTGGCACGGAGGTGTTGGATTGCACTTTCACTGAACAGCGGTGGCAGCGATGGGCATCGGCAGCGAAATTTCGGAATCTGAGCGGCAGCAGGTTTCTGCTGAACAATTGGAAGCCGGAACGCTCGTCACAAAGCTCATCAATTCCAGCCCTGAGGAGGGTTTTTCAGCAAAGCATCTGCTGACTGCCTACCCGATGCTGCGGGCATTCCCGGGTTGTGTGGCTGATCTGGCGTACGAGCAGTACTGTCGGGATGTGGATGCCGGGAAGAACGTGACTCCTACTGAGTTCGTCAAAGACTTCAGCAACGTTCAGCAGTCTTTATACAGGATTCTCGAATTCGACCAGTTACTGCATGAACATCCCTCACTGGTCGAGGGAGTGCCCTCAGAGCGATGGCCCCAGCCGGGCGAAACGTTTTGTGAATTTCAACTTGAGGAGCAGATTGGGCGAGGCGCATTGTCTCGCGTTTTCGTCGCTCGTGAAGCCAGGCTGGGCCAGCGGCAGGTGGTTGTGAAGGTGTGCATCCGCGGTGCGCGAGAAGCGGATCTTCTGGGAAAACTGGAGTGTGAGGGCATCGCCAGGATTCATTCTGTCCATGCGGATGAGGCAACCGGGCTTGGCGTTATCTGTATGCCTTATCTGACCCGAGTCACAATGCACCACCTGACGGAGTGGTTGACAACGTTCGCTGAGGCGTCTTCCAGCTTTGGGGGTCAGAATGCTGCGGAGCTCATGCAGCACGTCGGTCGGTTGAATGACGTGGATCGCTCTCTGAAAGAGAAGATATCGGGCTTTTCCGGTTATGGTTTCGTCAATCGCACGGACGACTATGCGTCTGTCATCCTGAAGTGGGGCAGTACCCTGGCGAATGCCCTGGCCCACGCTCATCACAAGAATGTACTGCACCTGGACGTGAAGCCCGGCAACGTGCTGGTCCTTCCTGATCTGAGTGTCAGCCTGCTGGACTTTAATCTTGCTTCTGCTGAAGGAGACGACGTCAGGTTGGCGGGAGGAACACTGCCATACATGGCTGCTGAACAGTTGTTGATTCTGCTTGAGTCGATGACCGAACACAGTTGTGCCCATGACGTCCCGGCCCCGTCTCCCAATGCTGCTAACGAAGCAACTGACGTGTTCGGCTTGTGTGCCACACTGTGGCATCTTGTGGCGGGAGAGCCCCCGTTTGGTGTCACCGTCGACATGGCGTCTCGCCGTGATGCTGCAAGATCGATGCTTGAGCGACAGGAAAATGGTGTCGCCCAGAAGCAAATTGACAAAGTTGCGTCTGTGTTGCCGTGTGCTGCCGTTGAATTGCTGCTGCGGGGCCTGTCGTTTGACGGAGACAAACGACCTGCTCAGGCAAGTGAACTGTGCGAATTGCTGAATGGCATCCTGCTCGAAATCGAATCGACGAAGTTAACAGCCGTTTCAGCTCCGGCGAATTCAGAAGTATCCAACTCTGCCGGAACAGTGGTCTCAATGCCATCGCGGAGCAATCATCGGCGAGTGTGGACAGTTGCCGTCGCACTCGCACTGACCGCCGCACTCGCACTGATCCTGTTGTCTGACTGGAACAGTGGCGCACGGCAACCGGCCGACGTGACCCGTTCAAGTCAGCCTGCTGCTGAGTCGGATCATGAAAAAGCGTTTCGTGATGCAGTGGCGTCGATTGAAGCTGACAATATTGCGGAAGCCGCTGCAGTTGTGAAGCCCTATCTCCAGCAAAGTTTGAACTGTCGACGTGTCGATCTGTATTGTCGAACCTGTCAACTGCCGGCTCTGGTACCGCAGGCGAGTGGAATAATGCCTGAATCACCGAGGCCAGGAATCGACGACAGACAGATCCAGGAATTTGCCGAGAATCAGGCTCGAATCCGTGAGTCATGGGAAGACGTTCTGGCAGAGTGGGAGCAGCTGGCGTTTAACGGCGTGTTCCCCGTGCAGGCATGGCTGAATATTGCGTACATCCAACTTGAGTTCAGTGACTTTGAGGGGGCAAAGAATGCTTTCCGGCAGGCCGAAGCGTCAGGACTGGCGGCACCTAATGGCAGGCGCATGAAACGCATCGTTGAGCTGATGGAGCGTCAGGACAGTGGGCTGTTTCCGAATGAGAGGTCGCTTCACGTACTTGAACAGACCGCGGTCTACGATGGGTCGCGAGGCGAATTTCTGGCGTTCCTTTCTGCGTCTGTCAAAGAAATCGACAGCATGGAGGATGGCGGTTCAGCTGAGGCTGTCAGGAATCTATTCGCCTTATTCGATCAGCATAAGGTTCTCGTCGGTTCGGTCTCAGGCGCCGACGTGCTTTTGAAAAGCAGGCCGTTTTTTGAGAGCCAGTTTGGACGGAAACTCCGTGCATTAAAAAGTGTAACGACTCCGCCGCCACCGCACCGGATACACCGAGTGCTGCAGTTTCCCTGATCGGCACGTACGCCCCCGCTGATCGGTCGCACCCTGATTCATCAGAATTCCGGTATGCCTTTCGTTCCGCCGATGCGGGCGGCCGTTATGCAGTCGTTTTTTATTTCGTATGCGGGCGGACGCCCGTGTACGGACCGCGGCCTTGTCAAAATTAATGAGAAAATGAGGTCCGGATTTCCCCGGCCTGTGCGATGCCACGGTGTGGCAGGAGTTGTATTTCGTTATCGTCGCCGTTTACAGCATTTTGAACTGACTTGTGGCTGCAAAGAGTGTTTTTCGATAGCAGTTTCGTTATCGCTTCTCCCTCCACAAG